>Ga0079226_10002686_pt1 | contig 13706 bp, 13 predicted proteins | sample Poulit2014_FD_76345 | JGI IMG/M metagenome (GOLD analysis project Ga0079226, IMG submission 76345) | Agricultural soil microbial communities from Georgia to study Nitrogen management - Poultry litter 2014 | ecosystem: Environmental > Terrestrial > Soil > Agricultural land | place: USA: Georgia... | reverse complement strand
GTCCCCATTTATTTGAACCCAAATATGGATATACAAAAAAGCTTCCAATTTGGTAACCTTATTGTAAGAATTTATAATTTGCCAAAAATTAAAACGGATGTGGAGGTGACCCTTTAGAAAGAAAAAGATTTTAAGATATAAGGAATGAGGGAGGACGAGAATTGAAAAAAACATTTATACCTCTTATAACTTTAATAGTTATTATGTTTGTCGGATGTGAAGCCAATGATCGGGATAATGCTGATGCTAATCAAGAAAAGGCGGAAGGTAATAAAGGGAATGCTGAAACAGTATATGTAAACGGAAATATTTATACGGTAGATAATGCCTTTTCAAAAGCAACCGCAATGGCCATTAAAAATCGTAAACTAATCTATGTTGGTAATGACGAGGATGCTGATAAGTATGTTGGCCCGGATACAAAAGTTGTTAATTTAAAGCAGAAAACGGTGATCCCGGGATTGAATGATGGACATATTCATTACACTTCACTTGGAACTAAACTGCTCGAAATTGATGCTTTCAATAAACCTAAGGAGGAAATATTAAACCTGGTACAGGAAGAAGCAAGTTCGCTTGAACCTGGCGAATGGATATTAGGGCGGGGATGGAACCACGAACTCTGGCCTGACGAAAAGTTTCCTACGAAAGAGGAGCTTGATCAAGTTGCACCTGATAATCCAGTTGTACTGACAAGGGTGGATGGGCATTCGATTTGGGTCAACTCCAAAGCATTAGAAATTGGCGAGATAACCAAAGAAACTCCCAATCCTCAAGGGGGTGAAATAATAAGGGATGACAATGGTGAGGCAACAGGGGTTCTTGTTGATGCTGCACGCAGTTCAGTTACATCCAAAATTCCGTCCTATAGTAAACAAAGAATCGCAGAAGCACAAGTGAAAGCGCAACAGCAATTATTCTCAAATGGTATTACGAGTTCTTCCGATGCCGGTGCTGATTTACAAGAAATAAATATTATGAAAGAACTTTACAAAAAGGACCATTTAAAAGTTAGGTTAAATGTAATGATATCAAACTCCATGGGTGAAGTTGGAGAGGGGCTCGCCTATTACCTTGAGAACGGACCGGAAGTAGGTCTATTTGATAATCGTTTAACGATAAGATCCGTAAAACTTATGGCTGACGGAGCATTAGGATCAAGAAGTGCAGCACTAATGGAAGATTACAGTGATCGTCAAGGGCATAAAGGAAATTATATCTATTCCGATGAGGAAATTTATAACCTTGTCAAAAAATCACGTGAGAATAACATTCAGGTAGCCACACATGCAATAGGGGATGGTGCAGTCCAACAAGTAATAGATGCTTACGAGAAAGTATTAAGCGAGAATCCACTAGATGATCATCGCTGGCGAATAGAACATTACCAAATATCTAATGCAAGCCAAATTGAAAAAATGGTTGAGCTTGGTATTATCCCATCAATGCAGCCTACACATGCAACGTCAGATAAAAATATGGCTGAGGATCGTCTTGGCCCAGAAAGAATAAAATATAGTTACGCTTGGAGAAAAATTATTGATGCTGGCTCACATATTATTGGTGGCTCAGATGCTCCGGTGGAACTAATCAATCCTTTCCACGGAATATATGCAGCTGTTACAAGGATGGACCGTGATGGGAATCCTCCTGGAGGTTGGTATCCAGAAGAAAAAATGACTAGGGAAGAAGCTCTTAGGTCTTTTACAACCTGGGCAGCAGAAGGAAGTTTTGAAGAGGATATAAAGGGTAGTCTGGAACCTGGGAAGCTGGCTGATTTTATCGTTATTGATAAAGACATTATGGAGATCCCGGAGGAACAATTGAAAGATATTAAGGTGCTCTCCACAGTTCTTGGTGGAGAAACTGTATACGAAAAATAGATGACTAGAATCAAACATTTTAATAAAGGTAATTCTTTATAGTACCGCTTCATGCGGTGCTATTTTTATGTAAAATTTCTGAGGTGATAACCATGCTTATGACAATAGCCATTCTCGGCCTTATGCTGGCCGTTACCGGAATCACACTCATGTTCCAGGAAATATTTATCCCAGCCCCACTGCTCACAGTAAGCGCAGGGGGCATTATTTTATCGTTTTATGTGATTAGTATAGCCGTCAAAAAGACAAATCCAAGCAAGGCAAACCGGCTGATGGCTTTTACCATAACGTTGTTTATTGTCTTAACCATGGCAAGCCTTGCCTTTGAACTTTGGCTATGGGAACAGATGGTGACCGGAGAATTCATGATGAAATTGACACTCGTCCTGTTTGGGATGCTTGGACTCTATTTGAACGTCATGGTCATGCGTGCGTCATCCGCCTATCGTAAAAAGCGGGGAAACCAACGCATTACGGAACAACCGGAAGAGGGATATACGGAATATAAAAAAGACCTGAAGCAGTCAAAAAGCAAAAAAAGCGATGAGATTGTGACGGTGCTGGGCAACTCGTTGGAACATAGCGATGTGCCGATCGTCTGGAAAGGCAAAGACATGTTCACCCATATGCTGGTGGTCGGTGCCACTCGTTCAGGCAAAACCGCATCCGTTCTGGAGCCGATGATTTATCAGCTGTTGCTGCAGAAGAAGCAGGGGAAGAAACTGGGTTTATCGGTTGTCGAACCTAAGGGTGAATTCGCAGAGAAAGTAAAAGACTTCTGTGAAGAAATGGACATTCCCTACATCTACATTGACCCCACCAGCCCGGATACCGATAAATTCAATCCGATGGAAGGCAACGTGGAAGACGTGGTGGAAGGCACTGTCATTGTCCTGCGCGGCTTATTCGGCAAGCAGGACGCATTTTTTGCCAATGTACAGGAACTGGCAGCCCGTAATGTCACGCGGCTTCTCAAAGAATTGAAAGGCGACGAAGTGGATCTGATGGAAGTGCTGGAAACATTGAGGGACCTAGAACTCCTGCAGAAACGGACCAGTGAACTGAGACAGCGGGACGGGGAAACTGATCTTGTCCATTCCATTGAGCACGAACTGCTCGGCAGCATGGCAGAGAAATACAAGCAGTTTGTCATTGGCCTGCGGGCACAGCTGGAGAACATCACCAGTAATGAACTGCTGAAAAACGTCATGACCGGTAAAAGCGACGTGGAAGTCGATGAACACTTTGCCAATGATGGGGTGCTCATCGTCAACACAGCCCTTGGCACACTTAAAAAGGCCGGGGATGCATTTGGACAGTTTTTAGCGCGCCCATAAGGACAATTAAGAAATAGCTTCTGGCAAAAGCTCGGGTAAAGATCGCGACAAAACCCGTCATCACCCGGCTTACCCTAATGGGAAACCAAACGGGGAACATAGCATGTCGGGAAAGCCATAAGTTACCAAGTTATCATGGTACGACTGAATGGCAAGATGAAAAGTCATAAATAAGGGTGAAAGCTAGACTGCTTGAAAGACAGTCCGAGGGGATTAATGGCCATCTATAACGAAAGATAGCTAGAAACGTTATACAGTCACAAATGAAAAGATACTGATTTTCGTTAAAGCAATGTCATTTATTAGAAAGATTGCATTGGACGCGATCCTTGACTGACCAACCTTGATAAAAGGAAAAGGGCGAACGTCTCATCCGATATTATGACGTGCCGATTCTTAATTGCACTAAATGGGGATTACCTAAGTCGGAACGCCTGTAAAGGTAAAACAAGAATCGTTGTTTGAATATCCGATAAGGTAACGGAGTTTCCATAGTAGTCCGAGGTAAGGAAATCTTGCCACATGGCGAAGGGAAACAGCTTATCATGTCTAATACAAAACAGGGAAGGAGCGTGAGGCTCTATGAGAAGCCCACAAGTAGTGTTAGACAATCTAGCGTTGAAATCAAATCGAAAAGGCTACAAATATCGAAGATTGTATCGCAATCTATACAATGAAGAATTTTATCTCTTGGCATATTCCAATATTTACGCTAGGGAAGGAAACATGACCGAGGGAATAGACGGCAAGACCATTGACGGAATAAGTACGAATCGAATCCAAAAGCTGATTGACAAAATAAGGGACCGGAGTTATCAACCTGCACCATCCCGAAGGGTCTGTATCTCGAAAAAGAATGGCAAAAAATGCGTAACGGGAATTCCAGCATTTGAAGATAAACTCGTTCAAGAAATTGTAAGGATGATTCTGGAAAGCGTTTACGAAGGAAGGTTCAATGGCTCCTCACACGGTTTCCGTCCCAACAGAAGTTGTCACACGGCGCTTGATCGGGTCCAAAAGTCGTTCCGCGGCATTAAGTGGTTTATTAAGGGAGATGTGCACAGCTTTTTTGATAGCATGGATCATCATGTTTTAATCGGGCTTTTGAGAAAAAGAATTGACGATGAATCATTTATTGACCTTTTATGGAAATTCTTGAGAGCCGGTTATCTGGAGGATTGGACGTACCAGAAAACGTATAGTGGCACACCTAAAGGTGGGATTATAAGCCCAATACTCGCAAATATATACCTTAATGAATTTGACTGGTATATGAAAAGCTATAAAGACTGGTTCGATAAAGGAAAAGCCCGAAAAATCAACAGAGAATACAAATCCCTGCAATCCCGCATCTATAAGACACGGAAACGCTATAAAACAATGTGGGATCAATTTACGGAACGAGAAAAAGAGGAAGCGTTAAACAATATAAAAGAAATGAGAAAACAGCTTCAGAAGTTACCTTACAAAGAAGCAATGGACGAGGATTTTAAACGACTTCAATATGTGAGATATGTCGATGACTTCTTAATCGGGGTAATTGGCAGCAAGAAGGATTGCACCCGTATAAAAAGAGATATAACAAACTTCTTAAAGAAGGAATTAAAGCTGGAATTATCACAAGAGAAAACGTTGATAACCAACAGTCGTAACAGAGCGCGTTTCCTCGGTTATGACGTTATCGTCAGCCGGGACCAGGAAAGAATACGTAAAACCAAAAATGGAAATACACAACGCACGCTGGGTTTGGTTTGCCAGCTTTTGGTGCCGCACGAGGCATGGCGAAAAAAGCTGTTCGATTATAAGGCTATGGTCGTCAATCCAAAAACAAAGGAGTGGAAACCGGTTCATCGCACACACCTTGTAAAAAACGATGATCTGGAAATACTGCGAACTTATAACGCTGAAATCATGGGAATGTACAACTATTATAAGTTGGCGGTAGATAGCACGAAATTGGATAGTTTTAAACACATCATGGAATACAGCATGTACAAAACATTTGCCAACAAGTATAAATCCAGTGTGAGCAAAATACGAAATCGTTATAACATCAATGGCCATTTTGGGATTCGATACCAGACCAAAAAAGGAACAAAAACGGCGTACTTCTATTGGCGCGGATTCAAAAGCCAGAGAAACGCTTTGGACAACAAACATTCAGTCGATGAATTGCCGAACACTTACAAATTTCATAGTAGCCGAACTGGTTTGATCAAGAAACTTTCAGCGGCTATATGCGAATGGTGCGGTAAGAAAGACAATTCAATCGAAATCCACCATGTACGTAAGCTGAAAGACTTGAACGGTAAGAAAAGGTGGGAAAGACAGATGATCGAACGCAACAGGAAAACAATGGCGTTATGTCATCAATGTCATACTGCCCTACATCAAGGTAAGCTAGATTGATAGGCGGAGAGCCACATACGCTGAGAGGCGTACGTGTGGTTCGGGGAGAAGTTCTTGGAAACCTGTCATGGAAACATGATAAGGCGCTGGGTTCTTACTCCACATAATGCATCTGCAAAATGGCACTTTTCGCAGACCAGGTACTGAAGACACACGGACACCGCATTTTATGGTGATTGATGAGTACAAGCGCTACATCAATCCGCAGGTGGAGATATTTCTTTCGCTTGCCGCATCTTATAAGGTTTCCAGTATATTAGCCTCCCAATCACTCGGTCAATTGGAAGTGGAAGCGGGCGATATCAGCCCCCGTGCCATGAAGCAGGCGATTATGACCAACTGCCGGAACAAACTATGCTTTAATGGCATCGGCTATCAGGATGCACAGGAATTTGCGGATGAATTCGGGAAGGACAAAATTATGCTAAGGCAGTCAACATACAAACATCGGATCTTTATGCCAAACCTGTTTCCGGATTCTTACCGGGATACGGAATCAGAAGAATACCGGTTTGATCCAACGGACATCATGGATAATCTGCCGAAGTATAGTTTTATTCATAAAGTGATGTATGAAGCGGCCATGCAGAAGCCGTCGTTGGCAAGAGGGAATCTCGTACCGGCTGATTGGAGGGAAAAGAAAGCATGGGAAGACAACCGACTATTACTAAGGTTAAATAACGTCGTGAGAAAAACTGGGGCTGGGACAATCCGGCAAATGAAACGCATTTCTAACAACAGTAAAAATTCTAGAGCAAACTATCACGATCCAACAAAAGACGTTTCAACGGGTGATGAGTTATATTGGGATCCCACAACAGCAGCAACAGTGGATACAAAAGCTGTTTCAAATAACTTTGATAATACAGCAGCTGATGAATCGAGGAAGGCAGAGCAAGCAAAAGAAATAAAAAATTCTCTTCCTAACAAAGCCGAGAAAGCGGAGTCCTTACCAACCAGCCAATCAGAATTACAGCAGGATAAAGAATCAACACATGAATATCAACCCAATAAGAACTTGAACACGGTGAAACCGAAACAAAAGGCATCGGGTGACGGCTTTTGGGATTAGAAAGCTCTCCAACATAGGAGGGAGTTTTTTATATAGATTTACATTTATATGAAAGGAGAAATAGAAATTGGAAAAATACCCATTCAACCATGCTTATGGGAGTTTACTTTACAGAGAAGAAAATTATCATTTTCGATATAAGGGGTTACGTGCAGCAGTAATTAACTTATTCCATGTTCCGGGAGAAGAATGCTTTTTTGAATGTTGTATTCATGAAAATAGCAAATTCTGGAAAAACCTGCCACAGGAAGGATGCAAGTTTAGTAGTATCAGTAAGGAGTTATTTCAGAAATTTGGTGTGCAGCCATCTGGTACAGGTTTCTTCAAAACCAAAGAGGAAGCCTTGCAAAATGCCATTACAATTATTGAAAAAATACTTGAGGTCTATGAGAACGACATGCTAAAGGGAATGGGGAACAATAAAGAATAACACGACATAGTGAAAAGCTACTTTCGTAAATCTTTGAAATGTCGAGAAAAACAGCGATATTTTGAAAAAACCGAAATAAATAGAGGGAGGAGCGATGAACAATGGCAGAAGAATTGAACGAAAATATCATGATTGAAGGGTTTGACCCAGCCAGAATGGTGGACCAGGAACAGGATCACAGGATGGAAAACTGGATGACGATTTACGGAGCCTATCAGAACAGCAAAATCCTCTATGCCCCGATTTCAGGCATTGAAAAAGTGGGACCGGACGGGGAAGAAAAGAAAGCCTGTGCAGTCGTTCGTGTCGGTTCCATCCGTGGCCTGATTCCACTCGAGTTCACCGGAGCGGAAAATCTCCGGCATCTGCGTGCCATGACCGGTCAGGATATTGCGTTCATGGTACTCAATTACGATCAGGAAAATGGCTTGTTTACCGGCTCCCGGACAAAAGCATTGGAGAAGATGGCCGATATCACCCTGCGTAAAATTGAGGAAGGTGACGTCATCCCTGCCGTTATTCGGCATGTTGGCGATGATTATATGCTGGGTGACATCGGCGGGATTCAGGTATTTCTCCCGATTTCGGAAATCCGCTATGGGTGGATTGATGATATCCACGAGGAGTTTAAAACGGGGGATGCGCTGAAGGTCAAAGTCATCGCCATTGACAGGGATAAGAAAGAGGTGCAGGTGAGTGCCAAAGCATTGCAAGAGAACCCATGGCCGGATTGCGTCAAACGGTATCAAAAAAACGGCGAATACGTTGGCATCGTTTCCGGTGTACGGGAATATGGCGTGTTCGTCCGTCTGGAACCGGGCGTGGATTCCCTGTCCAGCCACTTGAAATTTCAAAACGTCCAGAAAGATGACCGGGTGCTGGTACGCGTTGACAACATTAATACGGAAAAGGAACAAATCCGGACGCGTATTACCCGCGTTTTATAAGGGGGAATGAACGATGTCAAGTCCATTTTCAATTGAGCATCCCTGGACATTGCACTGGCAGCGGCTGCCGTCCAATCTGAAGACCATCCATTATGTGAATGATAAGTCCCCTAAAGAAAGGGCGGCTTTGGATGCGTTGGCCAAAGTCGGGATCATCGGAGGAAAACAACTCTTCCGATTATTCCGGCTTCAGAAGAAACGGTTGAAACAGATGGTACGAGAACAAAAGATCGTTCGCCATGAATTGCATGTTAACAAGCAGATTATTCCTGTCTATACGTTGGGGCAGACGGGCGCGATTATGACAGACGTTCCCTATGAACCGAATTATTGGGTGATTTATCAAACAAGAGATGTGTTAAAACGTCTTTTGTTTTTTGAGTTGTATCAATACTTTCATGGATCAACTATTATGCCCGCGCCAGAACCTTTTGTCGGTGCAATCGAATTAAATGGAAAACCGTTGTATATATACGTTTCCCGTGGAGACGTCAAAGATTTATTAATATATTTAAAGTGGAAAGGTAGGTCATTTAATGAGCGTCTGATTATCATTACTGAATCAATGAAACACATCGAGCCCTTGAAAATGTATGCAAAAGATATGAAATTACGAATAACAACCGATCAGGATTTAATGGCAGATAAAACGGATATTCAAAGCATGTTTTACTTCTTGGATAAACAGGGTGAATGTGTAAAAGAAGCATAGTATGGTTGAACCACATGAGCATGTCGATGAAGGTTCAGCGTTAAGTTGATCTTTTTTGGACATGTTCTTGTGTTCGAATGGAGGGTTAGGATGAAACATGCATCAGATGAACTTTTAATCCATGCCTATAAAAAAGCGTTGCACTTAAACGTGGACCAAAATTTCATCGTGCTTTTAAAGGAAGAATTAGTGAGGCGCAACCTGTTGGATCAGATCGAAGAGGATAATAGCTGCTAAGAAGGAAATGAATAAATAACAGCAACATTTCAAAATGGGAAAATACGTTCTGTTAGAATAGGTTGATTTTTGTTACAATAGAACTTGTACAATAAGGCTTTCATGGGTGGTGGCTCACGCCCCTTTGCATGTTTTTGGGAAAGGGGGTGATGCCGATGACAGTATTCGAAACACTTTTTTTGATGATTTCTTTCGGAACATTAATCATAGCCATACTGTCAATCCAGAAAAAATAACCACCCATAGGCCTGGCAAGCATAATGGGTAGTTATTTTTTCAAAAACCTGTAATGTGAGCCGCCCCCTTGAAGGGCTGTTGTACGTGACCGTTAGTGTATCTACACTAGCGGTCACTTTATTTTATGTGACGTATCCTGCTTTTATTATACCCGAAGTTCGCTGAAATGAAAACTGCTAAACACATATTTTTCCCTTGCCAAGAAGAATCGATGCCTCAGCAGGTTTCGTCCCGCTGAGTGTTTTAAGCTTGCTTTGCGTATCGTTCATCAATTTTTTGCTCGATTGCTTTCAAAGCTTCCTCGTCATTGAGCAAATCCGCTTTAATTTGGTCTGTAAGCTCTTCAATACTGATCTGTGTACGCATAACTTCTCACTTCCTTCGTCATACTATTTCTAATTCTGATTATATTATAATATAAAACCCCTTTGTGAAACGATGCAATTATAACAAATATGTGAAAATTTGTTTTCTTACAGTTCGGCAAAATGGCCGGATCGACTTGAAAAGGAACAATAAGGCACATTGCTGAGAGATTACATCGGATGAAAAGGTTCAATAAAAATCCACGCTTTTTTGACACGTTCAGTATATTCTGTTATGATGCAACTATAATTTAGGTGTGTATTTGTCACCCATCTCGGTGAAAGTCGTCCCATCCTCGATTGAGAGGAAGATTCGACACGAAATGTTTCATGTTCGAATGGTCCCGTGATTTTGCATTTAAGGAAAGGTTGAACAGTAGTCAGGCAATTGCCTGGGTGACTTATCATATGTGTATGAAAACTCAAGAAATTAAAAGCAGTGTATTGTCGAAGCAATGCGCTTTTTTATTGCTTATAAAAGCCGGTTTATCTCATGTCAATGAGGTGAACTGGCTTTTTTTATATAAAAAACCTTATATGAAAGGAGTGATGACATGACTTAAACAAACACAGTTTTTTGTGGTCACCAGTCACTGTGAAGAGCCGATGGATTTTTCTGGTCAACAGAAGGTCATCGGTTTTTTAGTTAAAAAAATTTTAAAGGAGATGTTTAGGAATGGAAAAAGCCGTTCAATTCTCAAACAGTGAAAAATCCCTGATCTGGAAACGATTTATTGAACCGGCCAAAGGCACACAGGAAGAAGCACAGCATTTCCTGGAAGTCTGTGAGAACTTTGGGTTAAATCCGTTATTAGGTGACATTGTCTTTCAGCGCTATGAAACGAAACGCGGCGCCAAAACCCAATTTATCACAACACGTGACGGACTTCTACGTGTCGCGACCAGCCAACCGGGTTATGTCGGACCGCCCAACGCCAATGTGGTGAAGGAAGGCGATCATTTTGAGTTTCTGCCTTCTGAAGGAACGGTCAGACACAAATTCGGAACCAAACGCGGCAAGATTTTGGGGGCATATGCGATTATGCAGCATAAAAAGCATAATCCTGTGGCCGTCTTTGTCGATTTTGAGGAATATTTTCTGGCCAACAGCGGCAGGCAAAATTCCCGGTATGGCAATCCCAACGTATGGGATACGCTGCCCAGCGCCATGATTATCAAGATTGCCGAAACCTTTGTGCTGCGCCGGCAATTTCCATTAGGGGGTTTGTATACACAGGAAGAAATGGGGCTGGATGAGAATCTGCAGAAAGAGGATGCAAACGCAACAGCATCACCGGATAAGAAGCATTCAGACCAATTCAAACCGGCTGTGCAGGATTCTGAAAAAGACGTGTCCCAACCGGAGGGCGATGTCATCCAACAGGAAATGGTCGTCAAATCGTATGACATCAAAACGAGCTCATCAAAAAAACAATATGGGTTGCTGTCAGTTCAAAGCAAAGCGTCCAATCAAGCGGTTCACGTATTGATTCGGGATGAATCGTTAATGAAATCCCTGCAGCATGTATCGGCCGGGGAAATTTTAAACCTGGAGCTCTATGAAGAAAATAGTTTCTACTTTCTAAAAAATTACGCCGAAAGGGCTTCGGTCGAACATGACCAGGTGGGTGAAAAAGAAGAAAACCAAACAGCGCAACCAGCAGAACAGACTGAAGCATCACAGGATAACGAGCAAAGCGAAAACACCTGCGAGGTCATGATTCAAAATGTCCAATTCGGTGAGAAGGCCTCTGAAAAGTTTGCGAAGATCACCGGGGTTATGGATGGTCAGACCCAATTGATTCTTGCGCGTGGTGAACAAGCTGTTCAGAAAGCAGATGGCTTGGAACAAGGTGATAGCGTCACCCTTTCGTTGAAAAAGGAAAACGGCTTTCTTTTTCTCGTTGATGTCGTTGAAACAACACAGCAGCAAGCGGGGTGATGATTTTGTTACCGGGTATTCTGGATGTTGCGCAACAATATGATTTGACGTTTCATGCCAAATCTTATGGCAAGAAGGAGACCTTGTGTAAATGCCCGTTTTGCCGTGAGGATGCCACCAAACCCAAAAAACACTATCTCTCGTTAAATACGGACGACAACGTGTATAAATGCTGGTTTTGCAAAGAATCCGGTGGTGTGCTGGACTTTGAAGCAAAGTTGAGCGGCAAACCTTATAACGTCGTGAAGGAACAGTACTTTGGTCAAGCGGAGAAAACACTTCATCCGGCTTATAAATTGAACCCGTACCAGTTGAAACGCATCGGGTGGCAGGACTATAAACGAAAATCCTTTACGGGGTTTCTGCAAAAACGGGAGGACGTGATCGAAGACTGGAAGCAATATGTCCATGATGAACTGGTGATGCATTACGCACTGTTCATGTGTATCGCTTATCTGGAAAATCAGGACCAGCGGCAAAAGGAATTGATGATCTGGTTCATACAAAAATGCTGGGATTCACCGATTCCCGCTATGTACGACCAAATTCAACATGAGTTTTTAAAACGCAGCGAGGCATTAAAGAGCTGGGCGGTAGAAGGAACAGAATTGGGTCGCAGTGCATGGCGCGTCTGTTTGAAAACCATGGACGTTGATTTGGATGCGTTGTTTCTCAATATCCTGTTTTTAAAGGCTCTAGCGAAAATCGATGATAAAAAAAGACACAATCCAAAACCGGAAAGTGTCACAGAAAAAGTTATTTAACATGGTTAAGGATACCAAGATTCGTGTCAAAATTCAAATGTGAGGAGTGTATTTAAAATGAACAATGTCCAATTGATTGGTCGCATGACAAAAGATGTGGAGTTGAAATACACACAAAATGGCAATGCCGTGGCAACGTTCACACTGGCGGTAAACCGGCCCTTCAGGAATCATCAGGGCAATCAGGATGCGGATTTCATTCGCTGCCAGGTATGGCGCAAACCTGCTGAAAACACAGCACAATATTGCCGGAAAGGCTCTCAGGTTGGTGTTACAGGCCGTATCCAGACACGCTCCTTTGAGGGACAGGACGGCAAAACGGTCTTTATGACAGAGGTGGTAGTTGATAACGTTGAATTTCTTGATACACGTAACCAAAGTGGTCAGGGACATCAGCAAAACGGTTATCAGCCAAACAACCAAAATAATAAGCAGAATAACCCGTATCAGGGACAAGGCATTCCGGTTGATGTCAATGATGAAGACTTGCCATTTTAAAATAGGAAAACAAACGAAAAGGGAGATGGGATAAGATCCATCTTCCTTTTTCTTTTAAATACATGTCGAAAGAAGGTGAACCCATGATTTTTTCGTTTTCTCGATTAAACTTGTATGAACAGTGTCCGTATCGGTTCTACAATAAATATATACTTGGGAAAGATGAGCCAATGACCCAACCACTGGCATTGGGTAAAGCTGTTCATCAAGCGATTGATGATAAAATAAATGGATTATCACATGACGAAGCTGTTTTAAATGGTTACGCTGCAGCAGCTTTCCATGAAGAATTAGAGCAACAGGAGATTTCTGAGTTAGTTGAACGAGTACCCATCCAGCCAAATATGGGCGGCACGGAGGTGTATTTCAAACTGCCATTAGCGGATGAAACCGATGCGCCTGAAATACAGGGCTACATTGATCTGTATTCTCCTGATGGCGTCATAACAGACTGGAAAACAAACCGTAATTATTATGATATAACGGAAAATAGGCAACTGGCGTTATATGCTTGGGCAATTAGCCAAATAAAAGGTTTGGAAACGGTGGAAGGTGTCTTATACTTTCTTCGTTATAAGAAGGAAAGCAGTCACTCCTTTACTGTAGACGATATGGAAAAAGCAAGGCTATGGGCGCTGGAACTGGCAAATGAAGTTAATGAAAAGCAAGAACTCTTAAACATGGTGCCGCACGAATATAAAAAACTGTTTCCAGCCAAGCCTTCGCGTTTATGCAGGCATTGTCCTTTTGCAAAGGCGTGCATAAAAATAAATCCTATCAAAACACCGCTTGGAGTATAATCTGAGCGGTGTTTTTTTGAGTTATTGTTACGTAATTAAAAATGTTATAATATGCAACAATCGGGCCATATTG
>Ga0079226_10002685_pt1 | contig 13706 bp, 9 predicted proteins | sample Poulit2014_FD_76345 | JGI IMG/M metagenome (GOLD analysis project Ga0079226, IMG submission 76345) | Agricultural soil microbial communities from Georgia to study Nitrogen management - Poultry litter 2014 | ecosystem: Environmental > Terrestrial > Soil > Agricultural land | place: USA: Georgia... | reverse complement strand
TTCATTACGAGGAATATCTTTTTCTAAATTAAGCGCCAGCCACATTCCATTCAAATCAAAGTAAGCAGTACCTCTTCCTTTAACGAGCAATTTAGCATCAAATACATCCTGATAAAATTTAGTAGATTTATCTAAATCAGAAACAGAAAACGTCATATGATTAATTCCCTTTATAAACAACGACATCACTCCTAAGAATTTCATCTTGAAATCTGGCCGAATTAATGAAACACCATTATTAAGTTCACGCTCATTAACTTAAAAATTCAATCATTTCGCCTATTATTACCATTTAATAATTCACTTTTTTCTATTAGTTTTTGCTCAAGTAAATTAATCTTTCTTATATTTATTAAGTTAAATACAGCCATTAAAATGATAAATAAAATAATCATTATCGGTAAAATATCTCTAACGAGTTCCTTAAAATTATCTGATTTACTTTCAGTAGGCATTAATTGTGGTTCAGCCTCTTGCATACGTTCTTTTGTCCAATATTCACTTGGGTTCTTTTTTTGTTGAGATTCAATTTCTATATAATTATCCATATCTTGATTATCAAATATCATTACTAATATAAGACCTGAAATACTCAAGATCGTTACTAACACGAAAACAGATATAAAAAGTATAGAAGTCTTCTTAATATTGATTCCCTCCAGATTTTTCTGAAATTAAAAAAGTGTTTAAAATTATTGAGCAAAATTCACTACTTTAGTTTAGCAGTTGCACGTTATACATAAGTATAATAGTCTTCTTGTACTTTGATTTTCGTACATTGGAGTAAGACCCTTTGGGTTTTTTAGTACATCATATGTCAGTTCTATTTTTCCACAGAAAAATGTTGACAACTATTAGCTAGTTTTGTTTTCCCTTTATTTTTTATTTAAGTAGTTCCACTGAGTAATCTATCTTTTTAATAATTGACATTCATTATAACATGAATGCTCAAACAACTCGGATAATTCAAGATAGAAAAACGGGGAATCCATTTTACCTCCATCTCGCTAAGTACTCCACCTTCCACATACCTACCATACTCTTTCCCAAACTTAAAATGTATCGTCCCTGTCGGCCCATACCGCTGTTTTGAAACAATCACTTCCATCGGAAATTTACCCTTTTGTGATGATTGTAATAGTCATCTCTATACAAAATGAAATCATCTCTGCTTCTTGCTCAATGTTTCTTGACTCTCTAAGTATCTGACATTAGGGGACCCGCGCTTCTATCCCCTTGATAATTAGGATGAGAGACTCTTCGGCTATTGTATTTGATTAGTAAAAGAAATGCTGACGTAAAATCACCATACCTCGGTTGATTTTACGTCAGCTTCGTATCGTTATTGGGACAAGATGCTCTACCCAGTGCTCCACTAGGGTCTACTTTAAGAGTTCTTTTACTTTTTTACTGTCAGCTTTTAATTCTAGGCCAGTGTCTACTATTGGACTTAAAGTAGATACGGCGCTCATTTTATTTCCTTGGTAGAAATCGATAATATCATCTTGATTTATGGAATATAGGACTGCCTGACGAAGTTCTGTATTCGTAGACACTTCTCGTTCTTCATCCTCCATGTTAAATGAAAGATAAGCAACACCATTACTTTCATTTTGTTGAAGTGTTAACTTTTCATCTTCTTCGACAATATCGTATTTATTTTCGGGAACCCCATTTAATATATGAATTTCCTCATTGCGTAATGCAGATAAGGCACTATCAGAATCCTCAATAAATCTTACTATTACTTCAGATATGTTCGGTTCATATTCGGTATTAGGCATATACGCTGGATTTTTTACGTAATATGCAGCGTAATCATCTTTATATGTCATGATATATGGACCACTTGCATATAACGAATTGTTAGAACCATTATCATCTGTTACGGTTGATTGATCTCCATATGCAATGTCTGTGTTCACATCATATGAATCTACATCATACGTATTGATACTTTCCACTTGTTCTTTAGAGACGATACCGGCAGATTGGTGTGCAAGATAGTTAAGAACTTGAGGGAAAGGGTTTTCCGTTTTAACCTTCACCACTTGATAGACTCCAGATTCATTATCAACTTTTGTTTTATCTGTTACTAAATCATTAATTTCTTGATCAATTCCCTTTTCTAATACCTCCCGAATGGTTCCTCCATCAGCTGCTTTACCATCTAACACACTTAAATCACTAACAATCGATATGTCCTCCATATTTTCATGAAGACTGTAGGTACGATGATCTGGAACCGAGTTCGGATCCTTTGCACGTTCCAATGAGAATACTACATCTTCTGCCCCTACGATTTCTCCAGTATCAACTGCTTGCTCATCTTCTACTGCTGCAAAATGAATATCATCTCTTAATAAAAAATAATATTCCTCACTATCTTCTGCAATCGTATGATTTAGAGACAGGGACCCATCTGACACTACCTCATCATCATCGGTTAAATTAACAAGACGCACATACATATTGGTGTTTAGTGTATTAATAGAGCCATCATTCCCTTTAATTGGGTCTAGAGAGGTTAGCGAACTGATTCCTTGTTGTAAAATTAATGGCTCTGAATCGCGTTTAGATGTATCAGTAAAGTCTATCGCTTCCCATACCGCTGCTCTTGACTTTGGCAAACGAACGGTTGATTCATCAATGATTTCATGATTTACCCCTTGAGCTTTATAGGATGTGTAAAGTGGTATAATATAAGCATTATCAAAAACAACACTTTGTTCTAATTCTTTATAGGTTTCGATGTATTCTTTCGGTAGTTCAGTGCTTGCTTTTTCAACTAACTCATCTACTCGCTCATCTGCAAACAAGCTATTATCCCCATCCGAAGTAAACAAAGAACGAACTGCATAATCTGGATTTCCTGTAACAGTCGTCCAGCTACTTAATGCCAAATCATAGTTCCCTGCTTCTTCTTGTGTCGTAAAACTACCATAATCAGGCTGTATATTGAGTTCCACGTTAAAGCCGTTTTTTGTGAGTTGGTCACGTAAAATATTTAAATCATCCTCATTCGAACCCGTTCCTAATATCTCGAGCGTTGGTCCATTTGAATCTTTATCTGCATTTTCCTCTTCATTTACATCTGACTCAGTATTCAGACAGCCTGTTAAGATAAGTACCAAGGCTGCTGCTAAAAGCAAAATTCTTTTCAAGGTAAACCCTCCAATTGTTATGATGTATTAATCCAATTTTGGATCTAAAGCATCTCGCAACCCATCTCCTAAGAAGTTAAAGGAAAGAACAAGCAAAATAATTGCAATTCCAGGGTAAATAGCTAAATATGGATTGGTCTCAAGATACATACTTCCTACTTTTAAAATATTCCCCCATTCAGGTATATGTGGTTCGACACCCAATCCTAAAAAGCTTAAACTACTTGTGGCAATTACCGCCGTGCCAATGGTCAATGATGCTTTGACAATCATCGGTGCAAAGGAATTAGGAACCACCTGTATGAAAATAATCTTCCATTCGGACTCTCCAAGTGCCTTAGCCGCTTCAACAAACTCCAAATTAGAGACCGACAGCACATTGGCGCGCATCGTTCTTGCATATGTTGGAATAGAGCCTACACTTAAAGCTATAATTAAATTAATTGTACTTGAACCGAATGCTGCAATAATCGCAATGGCTAGTAAAATACCAGGAACTGCATAAAACACGTCTAAAGTACGCATCAAGATATTGTCCAATGTATTTTTATAGTACCCGGCAAGCGCACCAAGGAATCCACCAATAGCTAAGGGGATGATGGTCGTTAAAACACCTACTGTTAATGAGATACGTGCTCCATATATAATTCGGGAGAAAACATCACGGCCAAAATCATCAGTACCAAATGGATAAGTTAGACTTGGATCCATCAGCATGGCTGCGTAATTGTTCTCTGTAGCAAAGGAATCTACAAACGTACCATAACTCGTAATTGAAACAGCAAATGTAAAGATAACAAACAATAATCCAAGCATTGCTGTGAAATTTTCCGTAATACTAAACCAAAATTTATCCCACTTATCGATTATAGAATCTTCTTGGTTCGTGGTTTTCAATAATACACTGTAACCTAAAATGAAACCGAATAAATTACCTGTAAATCCCGTTAACAATATCACTATACCTAGCCATTTAAATGACTGATGCACGTCTCGATTAAGATCGACTTTTCCAAAAATTATAACCATCGTAATCGAAAAAACAATCAAGACAGTTAAAATAATCATAGATAGTAAAAATGAGTTAGAAACATACGGTTTAAATAAATTAAATAAAGATACAGCAAAAATCAGAATTTGTGTTAATAACATATAATATGCAAGAGTATATTCAATCGATTCTTTCCTCCGCAGCATTCGAAAAGCAAACGCTGTCGTGAAGATATTCCCAACGAATATTCCTAATAACTGAAATATACTCAGCATCCTCGTTCGTTTCTGAATGGCACCCTTTTCAAGTAAGTCTTTTTTTAACCACAGAATGAGAATCCCTTGTATACAGGCACCAATCAAATAGGTAATTGAAATGATGCTCCAAGGCACACTCCATGTTCCCTCTGAAAAGTCATAGGCATTGATGATAAAAACGATCATTAATGCAAAGGATATAACAAAGGTAAAATGAGCATGCTTATACTCCTGGGATTGTTTAAGAGCAAATTTTTGTTGTGTTGTCATTTTTTATCCCTCACCTCACTACGTTTTCTTCATTTCTGAACGAATCCGTGGATCCAAGAAAGCATATAAAATATCAACAATTAAGTTAACTAGTGAAATAATGATTGCGATGTAAACCACCCCACCTAATACAGAAGGAATATCAGGAATAAATTGCCTATCCACGATATAACTTCCTAAACCACTGATATTAAATACTTTTTCGGTAACCGCAGCTCCACCCAACATACCACCAAATTGCAGACCAACAATCGTAATAATTGGAATCATGGCATTACGGAGTGCATGATTCATAAATACTCTTTGGGGCAATAGGCCCTTCGCTTTTGCAGTGACAATATAATCTTCACTAACTACCTCCAAGATGGAAGAACGAGTCATTCGTGCAACGGATGCGGTTAAGCCTGTTCCTAACACAACCACAGGCATAATAATAGAAAACCAGTGACTAGGAGAATAGGTTGCTGGCAAAATATTCCACCTGATAGAAAAGTTAAGGATAAAAATAAGCCCTTGCCAAAAACTAGGAATTGAGAGACCAATTAAAGCAATGAACATAAAACTATAATCCCAGAAGGTATTCCGCTTAGCAGCAGAAATAATCCCAATCGGTATCGCTATAGCAATTGACATCAGCAACGACCAAAAAGCTATAATTAACGTAATCGGAAATTTATTAGCGATACTATCGATGACATCCTCGTTACCTGTGTAGGAAGCACCCAGATCAAAAGTTAGAATCCCCTCCACTGTGTCCCATAATTGCGCTAGATAGGGTTGATCTAATCCATATTGATGATTAAAGGCCATTCGTTGTTCTTGCGTAGCCGCTTCTCCTAATATATTTGCAGCTGGATCTGACGGAGAAAAATATAATATAGTAAATACAAAGATGGTTACAGATATAATGACGAAGAAAGTCAGTACTAAACGTTCCGCAATATAACGAATCATTGGCCGAGGATAAACCCATAAAAATGCATACATAAATATTCCTGGTATAAGGCTAACGACGATAAACCACCGTTTTTTCAGACATTCTCTAAAGAAAGTGGTGTAACCTTTTTCAGTGATATTCTCGGATTCCAGTTGTTCTACAGCTGTTTTCCATACCTTCTCATTCGCTAGTTTAGTAGCTTCCCTCTCCATTTCTTTTTCTGAAAATTGTCGCTGGAAATATTTCTGTTTATTTTTATATTGTTGTTGGTAACGTTCTAATAACTCGGTATATGTAGAAGACTTTTTGATCGATTTTATTCTTTTTCGAAGGATTTGTTCATATTCTTTCTTATTAGAGGTCACTAGATAGATCGCCCAAGTAAAAATATGAACGAATAGACCCAACAGAATTAAAAGCACCCGAAAAAAATAATTTGTACTCAAATTACCAAAAACCTTATCGAGACCATTATTTTCTTTTTGTTGAGTTTGTTTAGACAGCAAAATCACCCTCTCTAAAATCATACTTGATTATTCCTAGTGTTTTAGTATACTATCTATAAATATTATTATGTATACAAATAAAAGTCAATTTAATTGGAATGAGGGGAATCTTTATGGATAAAGTTTTGCGAGTAGAAAATTTGCATCTTTCCTTTCTAACAAATGACAAAATTTTAGAAGCAGTTAAAGGCGTTTCCTTTGATGTGCATAAGGGGGAAACTTTAGGTATTGTCGGGGAGTCCGGTTCTGGAAAAAGTGTAACAGCACGTTCCATTATGAAATTACTTCCATCTCCTCCCTCCTTAATGACTAAAGGCAGTATTGAGTTTTTAGGGAAACCAATTTCTACCTACACGGATCGTGATATGGAGGCCATACGTGGAAAAGATATTAGTATGATATTTCAGGATCCAATGACTTCTCTAAATCCTACTATTAAAATCGGAAAGCAAATCGACGAAACACTACGGAAACACCAAAAACTTTCATCGATGGAAGCAAAGAAGCGTTCCATCGAAATGCTCGAACTCGTTGGAATCAAAAATGCAGAGGAACGTTACAGCCAATATCCACATGAATTCTCAGGCGGAATGCGTCAACGAGTCATGATTGCGATGTCTCTTGCTTGTCAGCCTAAATTACTGATTGCCGATGAGCCAACAACAGCACTTGATGTTACAATCCAGGCCCAGATTTTACGATTAATGAAAAAGATGCAGGAACAATTCGATACATCCATTATATTGATCACTCACGACCTCGGAGTTGTGGCTGGAATGTGTGATAGAGTGGTGGTGATGAAAGAGGGAGAGGTTGTGGAACAGAATACGGTAGAGAAGATCTTTTCCACTCCCGAGCACTCTTATACTAAAAAATTATTAAAAGCTCTACCGCTAATTAATGAAGAAAAAGAACCAAAAGCGAAGACAACGGTACCAGAAGATATTCAACCAAATCTTCCGTTAATCGAAGTACTAAATTTAAAAAAAGAGTTTCCTATCGGACCAGGAAACTCTATACAAGCTGTTAATTCGATTAGCTTTTCCATTCAACCAGGGGAAACACTAGGTTTGGTTGGGGAATCTGGTTCTGGAAAGTCAACAACGGGCAGATTTTTATTGCAACTTTTAAAAGAGACTGATGGAGAAGTACTATACAGAGGCATGCAGATTAATCGTATGAATAAAAAGGAGATGAAACAACTTCGTAAAGAAATACAAATAATTTTTCAAGACCCATATGCATCCCTGAACCCTCGTATGAAAGTATTGGATATCATCGGTCAATCATTGGATATTCATAAATTATATATAACAAAAGCGGAGCGCCGTGCACGTGTAGAAGAATTATTAGAACTCGTGGGATTAGAAATTGAACATACCATGCGTTATCCACATGAATTTTCTGGTGGCCAACGTCAAAGAATTGGCATTGCTCGTGCTTTAGCAGTTAACCCTACGTTTATCGTTTGTGATGAACCACTTTCTGCGCTAGATGTTTCCATACAAGCGCAAATCGTGGATTTATTAAAAGATCTGCAAAAACAATTTGGCCTTACTTATTTATTTATCGCTCACGACTTATCGGTGGTTAAACATATAAGTGATCGAATAGCGGTGATGAATGCTGGAAAGATTATCGAGCTAGCTGAAAGTGAAGAATTATACACCAATCCTATTCATCCTTATACGAAGTCACTATTATCAGCGGTTCCAATTCCCGAACCAGCAATTGAATCGAAAAGATTAATGAATGAGGTATCTGAAACACCAAAATTCAATTTTAGTGAAAATACTTTGAAAGAAGTATCCGAAGGGCACTGGGTGTTACAATAAGTTGAAGCACTATTTTTGAAATTATACTGTTCTTAACGTAAACTAATTGTGATATAGGTACTGAATCACAATTATTACGTAAAGGGGACGATATAATGGATTGGAAGGAAATTACCACAATTGAAGAATGGGATGACATTTTAGATAAATCATCTAAAAAAGATCAAATCATTCTCAAACACAGCACGACATGTCCAGTCAGTACAAATGCTTTAAATGAATACAATGCCTATTTGGAAGAAAATCCAAATGAAAATATTGATTACACATTAGTGAAGGTTCGAGAATCTCGTCCTGTCTCAAATAAAATTGAAGAGGATTTAGGTGTTAAACACGAATCTCCACAAATCATTTATATAAAAGATCAACAAAAATATTGGTCTGCTACGCACTGGTCCGTGACAAAGGCTCATATGCAAGCAGTTATTGACTAAAAAGTAAATCAATTTTTATGTAAAAGCCCTTCACAGGCTTTAATAAAAAAGTAACCTCCCCTATGCAGCCGTGTGACTAGGCATTCAATGGGCGGTTACTTTTTTATTTTATAATGAATTACTTCTCTGTCCAAATCTAAACATTATCCGCATATTGCCTTGCCGGATTCATGGTTCTTTATTCCTCATCTTCTTCATCTATTGGAAGTATATATTGGATTTTCTTGCCTTTTTTCGTTGGTTCGACGAGATCACCTTCAAAGTTTTCTCCATCCGCACCATATAATTCTTCAGTATCAATGGCAAAGTCGCTCAAGGCATTGATTTCAATACTAATATCATTGCCTTCTACATCAGGTCGTGGGATTTGGAAACGGAAAGATCCATCAGGCAATACTTTTGTTGTGCTTCTAAAATCACTTAGTTGATAACCAGGCGCTTTAACTTCAGCTTTAATATATGTCAAAGCCATCAAGTTACTGTTCATCGTCACATCGTAATATTTATCATGTACCTCAACATGTGCCTCTTCCATCCACACATCGTAATCACCATAATCTTCAGGCGCCTCTCCCCAGACGTCTGCCTCCAGTTCTGCTTCCTCTCCATCATTTAGTTCAAGATAAGCATAAGCAAACGCACCATGTCTTGTTCGCTTAATATCGGTATAAGGATGGATGAAATTCCCTTCTAGTTTCTCTCCTTCTTCACCATAGATGCCAACACTTTGTTTATTCTCTGTCGCATCAGGGATATAAGCGACACGAACGACTAGCAATTCGCCATTTAGTGCTTCGTCTTCAATATCCGCCTCTACTGAAAAACTTCCATCTTCCTCCACCGGTATATCCCCTTTAAAATATGGATTTTCCGTTCCATACTCATATGTTTTCATTTGTAAAACGGAGCCTTCTGGCAAGTTGGATTTCCCCTCTAATTGAAACTCACCGTCAAGCGTTACTTTCCCGTCAAACACCACTTCTGGATTTCCTTGATCAGCCAAAATGTCTTCATCTACGTCTGGCGCTTCTTTTGGTTTGGACGAGAGACCGCCAACACTTTCAATAAATTGCATGATAATTTGTTCATAACCCTCATAGATCTCCTCTGCGTTGACATCGTCAGGTACCTCTTCCTCACGAAGTTCCACATCATCATATTCTTCATCGACTTCTTCCAGCTTTTCAACAGATTCATCTGTTGTTTCCGCTTGTTCTTTACTGGATTTACGAATCTCTTCTAGAGTAGCGTCGAGGTCAATGTCTTCCGTCTCACCCGTTTCTTTCTTACCCATAATGTCATCAAACAATTCTTTTAAAATAAGGTGCTTTTCCATATCATCCTCTATCAATTGCTTCGATAGGTCATTTAATTCAATCAGCAGTTCATTTTCCTTAAGCTCGACATCATCCATCATTTCTAGTAATTCTTCATATTTAGGAATCATTTCTTCATTTAATAGCTTAATAGACTTTTCAGGTTCAGAATCGAAGACAGCCCCGACAAAATCATCTAACGCAGACTGAATCTCTTCCTGATTGTCCTCAATATTCTTTTGTGTTGTATCAAAATAATCTTCTCTCTCTTTAGCAGCCGCGCTACAACCTGCAAGTACAATTACAATCATCAAAATAATAAACAAACTCTTTTTCCTTACAGACAAATAAATCTCCCCTTTGTTTGACATAATCCTTATGTATAATTGAGCTTGAAATGATTACTCTTTATAAGATTATCATATATGCTAATCTTTACCAATAGCATTTAATCATCTAAGGTAGTATGTTGATCCTGCAAATTGAGACATTCCGTTTTCCTTATACAATTCGTTTAAAATTTGAAAGAATTGAGTTCTTGGGATCAGGCCCTATTTTCAGCACTACATTTTCTTACTAAATATCTTCAGGTAACCTAACTGATATGACAACACGGCAACAATGAAAAATACCCCTACCATCATAGTGAGAAAAAAGCCAATCGCGCTTAATGACGGTCATCTGGTGATAATAAGTCCGTTCCTGATCTCCTGTAAAACCTTTTGACTCCATGGCGATGTCCACCCGTTCTGCTTTCCGGATGCCATTGGCTAAGAGTAGAAAGGAATATCTCTGGAATTGGGTTAGTTTTCCTTTTATCTCTTTCAATCTTCCCATTCCTCTGATCTATGCGTCGTCTTCTCGGGCTATGCGTCTTTATCCCGAGCTATGCGCCTTCATCCAGTTCTATGTGCCTTCATCTCGTTCTATAGCCCGTCATCCCATTCTATAGTCCTTCGTTTCAAATTTGCGATAGGTTCTTTCATCTATTGTAGGCAAATTTACTGTAGTGAGGCAGCGTGCTTGTTCCGTTTTTCCATCAAAAACCCCCTGTGACGTTCTTGCCACAGGGGAGATATTCTTACATACACCAACTCACAAATTTTATTGCCATTTTTTTATCAAGTCATCTGCATTTGCTTTGAGCTTGTCATAGGCTTCTTTGGACACCAACTCATTTTCTTTTTGATGGTCTAATAGAAGTTTAAATCCTTCCATATGTTTGACAACCTTTTCAGACTTGCCACTTTCTTCATAGTGACTCACTGCTGTCAAATGCATGGTTAAGGCGCGGGCACTCTGACTATTGGCAAATGCCCCTGAATCCTCAAGTTGATTAACAAGTTCCAGCATAGCGGCTGCACTTATATCGTTGCTTTCACCTTTTAAATCTACAATGCGGCCTTCACGCTCAGGGTCTACAATACCATCGAGATAGTCTTCTTCAACCATATAATCTCGAAGTTGTTCCCAATCGATTTCTCCAATATCTTTAACACGTCCTTCTTCATAAGCCTTGGCGAATGTTTCAAAGCCATCGCCACCTTGGCCTGTGAAGTTGTTCGTTGTGACAAGATATGTTTCATCTAAATCAATTTCAGTAAGCTCGCCATCATTATCAATTGACATGTCAACAACGCGATTACCAACTTCTTTTGTGCTGTCATATTGGAATTTCATACCTGATACGTGCAAGAATCCGCCATTTTCTGCTGGTGCTTGGCGTACACTGTGTTCAAGTATCTCTTTAATTTCCTGGCCGGATAATGTAGCAATCACTGGGTCATTTCCAAATGGTAGAACATTAATTACTTCTCCAGTTGTAATTTGTCCTTTTTCAATTGGGGCGCGAATGCCTCCCCCATTTTGGAAGGAAATCACCGTTTCAGGGTATTTTTCTTGGGCTTTTGCAAGCATAGCATCTGTTACTAGGTTGCCAAGTTCTGTTTCATTCGCACGGACACTATCTGTCCCGTCCCCATCACTTTCGCGCGGGTTGGTTAAGTCCTTCATAGCTTCCGCACCAATTTCTTCTTGATTAATTTCTTCAACCTTTTCTTTGTACTCTGCTAATACTTCCGTAGCTTCTTCATCAGCTTCATAGTTGTCGACTTCAAGTAATTCACCTGACTGTCCAATGACCTTACCTTCGTCATCAAAGCTAACGTTAAGTGTGCCTAAATACTCCGCATATTCACCAGCCTGAACAATAACAGTAGGATCTTTTTCTTCTCCTGTTTCAGTTTCTTCAACAACTACTGGTTCAGACAGTTCTGTGTGGGAATGGCCTCCAATGATGATGTCGATGCCTTCAACTTCTTCTGCAAGGCGCTTATCATTTCCAACTTCCGGAGCACTGTCAAATCCAATATGATTAACAGCTACTATTTTGTTGATGCCAGCATCTTCAAATTCTTGAACTGCTTTTTCTGCAGCCTCTCTAAAGTCTTCAAACTCAACATCCACGGGACTAGCAATATCTTCCGTGTCTTCTGTTGTTAAACCGAAAATACCAATTTCTTCACCATCGACTTCTTTAACGATGCTGTTGTAGATTTCTCCGTTATTAGGATCTGCTATGTTATATTCATTTGTTTCAAGATCCTGCATGAACGGATCTTGGGAAAAGTCAATGTTCGTTCCAAGCAGTGGGAACTGTGCATTTTTCACAAATTCGGATAGAGATTCTTGTCCCCCCTCTTTGTCTCCTAAATCAAACTCATGGTTACCAAATGTCATCGCATCAATATCCATTAAGTTCATTAACGCTAAGTCTGCTTGTCCCTTAAACTCGTTAAAGTATAGCGTTCCTGAGAAGACGTCTCCTGCATTAAATAAGAGAGAATCAGGATGAGCATCACGATACTCATTAATTGCCGTAATCATGTTTGGTAATTTATCTGCACGTGAATGTGTATCGTTCATATGCATAATCGGTAGCTCAAACACATCACTTTCTTCTTTTCCAAGATTGATTTGCGTAAGTACAGGATCATGGTCACTGGCGCGGCCGTGCATGTCTGTAAAATCAGCATTCACATGGATAAAATCAATTTCGGTTGCTTCTGCAATATTATTTGACACAAGCACATGGTCAAATACATGTGAGTTGCCTTGGTAAACATAGCTGTAACGTTCTTCAGCAGGTACTTTATCAGCCATGTTCGTCAACTCTTCCCCTTCAAGAATTTGTAATGGCTCTGAGAATTCATAATCATTCATATCACCAAGTACGACTACATTTTCATCAGGGTTATCTTTTTTAACATCTGTTACAAAATCATTCAACTCTTGAGCTAACACTTTTCGTTGCTCTCGACTTCCTAAATTCGGAGGTTGATTTTGTCCAAAAAACGGATCATCGCCGAGTTTTGAATTTAAATGGTTGGCGACAACAACAATGCTCTCACCATTGAATTCAAATTGTGCAGCAAGTGGTTTACGTGTGTTTTCAAACACCTCTGGTGAGATTCGGCCTGGATTAAGTGTTAATTGACCGTCCTCGTAGCCTACTGCGTCATGTGTTCCCCCATGATCAGCGTCCGTCATGGATACGCGGTCAGGGTTATATAGGAATCCAACACGGATATTCCCCGTCGGCTTTCCACCATCGGCATTATACTCAGGATCAATATTGGCATAGTCGTATGTTGGACCGCCTTTTTTCTCTATTTCAGCAATTAAGCGTTCATAACTCTGATCAGCTTCAGGTGACTTGGAGTCTGAACCATCATTCGCCATCACCTCAACGACACCAATAATATCTGGGCTATTCATTTCTTCAACAAACGCGTTAGCGATATTTTGAGCTTTAGAATCAGGTGTTTCGCTCCTATTAGCTGAAAAGTTTTCAACGTTATACGTTGCGACACTTAATTTTTCTTCATCTTTTATGATCGTCGTTTTTCCATCTTCTCTATCTGCCCCAGTCGCTTCATGAGCTTCTTTGACATCATCAAGATCAGCATAAACTTTGTAATTTCCAAACCCGTAATT
>Ga0079226_10002684_pt1 | contig 13707 bp, 7 predicted proteins | sample Poulit2014_FD_76345 | JGI IMG/M metagenome (GOLD analysis project Ga0079226, IMG submission 76345) | Agricultural soil microbial communities from Georgia to study Nitrogen management - Poultry litter 2014 | ecosystem: Environmental > Terrestrial > Soil > Agricultural land | place: USA: Georgia... | reverse complement strand
GCGGTCTGCGCTATCCGCACCGTCTCGCCGGTATCATCGCGTTATCCACCTATGTGCCGTTGCGCAACACCCTCTCGAGCCAAGCCACGGCTGTCAACCGCGATATCCCCATATTCATGGCGCATGGCGATAGCGATCCGGTCGTACCAACCACACTGGGACAAGCCAGCCGCGATTTACTTAACGATCAAGGCTATACTATTGAGTGGCATGCTTATCCCATGCAGCATCAGGTCTGTATGCAGGAGATCCGGGCAATCGGCGCCTGGCTACAGGGCGTTCTGAGTTGACCTACGGGTACAGCGACATTGCTTGAAACACTGCAACATCTTATCGCTCAATATGGTTATTGGGCCATCGCACTGGGTTGTGTGCTCGAAGGAGAGGTCACTCTTCTGCTTGGCGCCATTGCCGCGCAGCAGGGCCTGTTACGACTGGATGGCGTAATGTTGTCTGCTTTTGGCGGCACGATGATATCCGATATCGGCTTTTTTTATATTGGCCGTTATTTTGGGCGCACCATACTGGCGCATCGCAGCCGTCGCTTGCGTGCGCGTGCACGGTTGGCAGAACGTCTGCTGGTGCACCACGGCGCCCCGGTCATTGTCGGCTTTCGCTTCCTGCTCGGTTTGCGCTCGATCGCTGCACTGGCCTTTGGCACCCTCAACGTTCCGCCATGGCGGTTCATCCTACTGTCCGGCCTCGGTGCAGTATTGTGGACAGCCGCTTTCGGCGTGCTCGGGGTACTGCTGGCCAGCGCATTTATGACCTTGATAACTTACATCCGTGAAGTCAAGCTGGTGTTGTTGGCGCTGCTGCTGTTGGCGCTGCTGACCGTGGGCGCTACATACTTGTTGCGCCTGCGGCGCGGGCATAACAGGCCCTAATGTCCTGTCACCGGTATTGTGCCGTCTTTCAGCGATCAAAGGTATAAATAATATCCGCACCGGTGGCGGCGCCGCTGGTGGAACTCTGCAGCTTCCAGCTTGAATTCAACGTATAGCGTAGACTCAATGTGGAAACGGAACTGAAAATACCGACACCATAGCTGATATACAGTTTCGGTGTGAGGTACTTGCCAACCATGAGCGCGGCTTCGCTGGCACCGTGTCCGGCGGCACTGCCGAGTCCGATATCATCGAGCCCGAGCGCACCACCCACGTTATTCAAAACCTCGTTGGCACGGCCACTGCCCAGCGCCAGCGCCGCCTTGGCCACGAGGTTGTTCTCGCCGCCGCTGGCACCTTCCAGCGGCCGTCCCAGCAACAACCATGACAAGATTTCAGTTTGGCTCATGCCCGGTTCCGAAAACAACGTGACCTTGGGTGTTTTGACGTTGCCACGTACTTCGACCCCGACCGTAACGTCTTCCGCCGGATAACGAGCAGCACGCAATTCCAATCCCGGGCTGGTCACCGGGCCACCGGAAAAGTAAATATTGCCATGTTGGATATCGAGGTTTTGGCCGTAGGCTCGGTATGAGCCGTCAACCAGCGTCAGTTTGCCGGCACCTGTTGCCGGTTCACCGGGCGCCTGTTTCACTCGTAAATTGCCTTCGATACCGGTCTCCAGACCGAAGCCCTTGATCCGTACATCGTTCAAAACCACCTGAATATCAGCGTCAATGGCACGGGATGCGGCCTGTGCCGGACTGGTTTTGCCGGTATCGATGACCGTATCGGCGGCCACGGTATCCACCCCGGCCGCCGGCAGATCTTTCGGTGTAATGCGGGCTTTCGGTACTTCCAGGCGCCCCCGCACCTGTACCGCTTTCGGCGTCACCGATACATCCATATCCGGACTGATCCACGCGCGTGCTATAGGCATGTTGGCGACCTGGAACCGATCGCCGTTAACCGCCAGTTTAATCATGGGGCCTGCAGAATCGAAATCGATACCACCATCCACAGAAATGGTGCCGCCACCGGATTCGGCCGCCATGGCGATGGCCACAGACTCACCCTTGCCGGCGGCGCTAAAATGGACATCCGTCAATTGCAGCCCTGGAGTCAGCAATACGATAGTCGACGCATCCAGTGCAATATCGCCGAGTATATGCGGGGCGGCCAGAGTACCACCGATACGCATGTTGCCGCCGATATGGCCATCGATCTTGGCCACTTCCGCAGCCAGTCGGGTCACGAAGTCCAACTGTGCCACATCAATGCTGACCTCACCGCTTAACGGGCGCTCGGCCAGCGCCGCGTCACCGGCGGCAACCGCCACCTTGGCGCTAATGTTGCCGGTATCGGCCAAAGGTATAGCCAGTGTGGCATCAAGCCCTGAATCGGTCATGTCAACATCAACATCGGCAGGATCGAATTCCAGCACCTGCACCTGTTTGCCATCGGCTTGACGCGCTGTGATCCGGCCCTCGGAAGTGGTCACCCGGGCTTTGACAGTGGGCGTGCCGCTGGCGGACAGGCGGGCGTCCACCGCGGCCGACATGGCGCCGGTAAGCGCGAGGTTGTCCGGCAGTAACGGCTCGACATAGGAAAATGCCAAGCCATCGAGTTGCAACTCGGCTTGGCTGCCTTGTCCCGTGTGCTCACCGCTGAGGCATAAACGCGCCTCGCCGCTGGTGAGGCAGGCATCGGCAATACGCTGGGTGGTTGCGGAAACCCGGCCTTTGGCCGGCGCCGCCAGCGTCCATGCGGCCAGCTCGCCATAGGCAGTCTGCAACGAATCAAGCGTAAAATCCCAATTCATGCTGCGCTTGTCCAAGCCGCCATCGAGCGCCAGCGCCAGCTGTGCTGCATCGCTGTCAAGTTTCAGATTCAGCTTGTGCCTCGCTGGTGTGCCAACCAGTTTCAGTGCCAGCGAACGAATGTTCTGTCCCGCTGCCTGCACGCTGGCGACAGCCAACTCAACATTTGATTGATTGCTACCGGACCAGTCCACATTGGCGTCGAGATCGGCCGAGTCAACCCGGTAATCACCGTATTTGATGTCGCGGGCTGTGAGGTCGGCATTCAAGGATGGTGTCGATACGGTACCTTGTGCCGTACCGGTTGTTTTTAATGTGCCGGCAAGCGTTGGCCACAATGTCGACAGATCACGAGCGTCAATGGCCCAATGTAGATCCAGCGCCGCGTCCGGTGTCCAGCCCGCTTGTCCCTTCGCAGTGGCGGTTGCGGCGCCGTAATCCAGTTCAAGCTTATCGATGCGGACGTGATCACCAAGATAAGCCAGCTTGGCATCCAATTGCAGCGGCTGATCGCGCAGATGACCGTCCGCCGCCAGAGTATCGATATGAGCCGTGATTGCCTCATCCACCTGCTCGGCCCGTATATCGGTCTGTAGATCGAAATCTCCGGGAATATCCGCCACCACCGCGCCCGGATTAATATGCCGGCCCTGGACATGGGCTTGCGCTTTCAAATGTGGTGCCCAGGCCACATCGGCCGTCGCCGTGATATGACCGGGACCACCGCTGATTTCAAGTTGTTCGAGCTGAAACGACTGCATGTCCCCGGCACCGCTGAGCTGTAACTGGCCTGCGGTTTGTCCGACGACTTGCCAGTCCAGGCGGCCAACCAATTGGTAATCATCCGGCGCCCCGGTTAGTTGCATCTGTCCGCGTTTTGACAGGTAATCGGCGTCACCGTTTAATGGCCAGTTCAATTGCTGCCATTGCAGCTGCATATCCAAGGCGTGACCTGCAGCCAGTGCCACTGTCCCGTCGGCGACCAGTTGCATCGGACTGTTGGGCCGGGTGACCCGCAGTTGCTTGATGGTGACTGAATCCGGGGTGTAATCGATATGGCCCGAGGCGGCAACCGGACCATATTCCGCGCTGTCAGCGTTGGCATCCAGCGCCACTTTCAGGTGACTCTGATCGCCGGACAGGCCGATTGTCGTATTCAGGGCGATATTCGGCAGATCGGACCGAATCGAGCCTAGTTTAGTGTCTTTTAAAGCAAGACGAGCATCGACCTCCGGTGTTTCCAGTAACTGCTTCAGCGACGCCGCCAATTCCAGGTTATAGGGTGCTGCCATGGCCTGCTGCAATTGCAGCTGTTCGGCATTCCCCTTGAGCGTCAGTTGCGTGGAGATCGGCGCGATATCCGGCAAATCGGGACGAATTGCCGCCAAGCGTGTCTCATCAAGCGACAGCTCGGCGGTGATCGCAGGGGTTTTCAGCAAGCTGCTTAATGTTGCGACCAGTTGCAGGTTATAGGGCGCAGCCACCGACTGTTCGAGCCGCAGCTTTTGTGCCGTCCCCTTGGCCGTCAAGACGGTGGAGATGGGCGCAACCCCCGGCAGATCAGAACGAATCGCGGGCAAATCAGTTTGTTCGAGCGCCAGTTTGGCGTCGAGACCGATCGCAGCCGGATCATCGAATACGATGTCATTGATCTGAGCATCCAGGGTCACATTATACGGCGCCGCGACCCGGGCGGTGACAGCCAATGCGTCCAGGTCACCATCGACGCTCAAGTCAGCCTCAAGGGGCGCCAAATCGGGCAACTTGAATGCTGCATCCAGGGCCAGATGGGCATCGTAGCGATCATGGGGGGTTATATCCGCCCGGGCGGACACATCGAACAACGGGCCGTTTGCGGTCAACGACGCAATCTGCCAGCTATTGGTGGTTAGCCGTGCGTCTTGCAGCCGCGCCCGAGTCAGCACAAATGGCTTGGCATCGGGGGCGGTCGTCACCGATACTGCATCCACGGCCACACGATCGATCTGGACCTGCAGCGGCAATTTGATCTGCTCAGGCAGAGTAAACGGCCGGGTTTCCTTCTTCGGCGGCGGCTCCGGTGCATGCGCCTTGGCCATGTAAGTCACACCCTGCACGGCCAGTTCCTGTACATGGACCACGCCGGACAACAAATCCGCAACCTGCCACTGCAAATGCATACGCTCGACGCTGACCTGCATGGCGTCGTTGTCGACTTCGACCCCGGAGACCGTCAGCGGCCCGATCAGCCGCCCTTCTACATCGGCAACCTGAATCGTTTCCGGCAGCCGTGGCGCCACCAGCGACCAAGCAAAGTTCAAACCGCTGCGCGTACCGGCGACCCAACCGGTGATCCCCAGCAAGAGCAACAGCAGTACCAACGATCCCAGCAGGAACCATTTCAGCAAGCGCCGCCATAACGGCCGTCGCTGTTGCGGTTTTTGATCATGCGATCGGCGCGCGGTGTCGATACTCAAAACACCGGCCCCATATTGAAGTGAATGCGGAAATTGCTGTCCGGATCATCCAGTGGATGGGCGATATCAAAGCGAATCATGCCCACCGGCGAGGCCCAATGCAGACCCACACCGACACCGCGTTTGAAATCCATATCAAACGAATTGGCTGCATTGCCCATGTCGAAGAAAGTGGCCAGGTAAAAGTTGTCGTGAAAACGATAATCGGCCTCGAAACTCGCCACCGCCAAGTAACGCCCGCCAATATGATCGCCTTGGCCATTGGTCGGTGACAGGCCTTGATAACTATAGCCTCGCACGCTATTGCCGCCGCCGGCAAAAAAGCGCTGCGACGGCGGCACATCGGCAAAATCACCACTCGTTATGGCACCCAATTCACCGCGAACCACCATACGAGTGTGTTCTGTCATCGGCCAGATCAAACCGCCTCTGAGTTCGACGCGCAGGAAATCGACACTGGAAGCCAATACCTTGCTGGCGCCACGAACATCAAAATGCAACGCCATGCCCTTTTGTGTATTGAGGGCATCATCGACGCGGCGCAGGGTCCAGGTGTAGCCTGGATACAGCAAGCGCGCGTTACGACTACCAGCGCCGTCATTCAGATCATAGTGCTCAAACTGAAACTTCAGATACGGCTGGTTGCGGCCCAGTGACCAGCCGGTATCACGTATGACACCGATTTGAGCGTAGTTACTGGTGATATCACCAAACTTCTGGTTGGACAATTCACCGGTGAAACTCAACCGATCGCGAATCACGTTCTGGATTGGGATATCGTAGCTGGCATGCAGGGTCCGTTCGACGGCAGAAATGCGCAGATCGGAACGAAATTGGTGACCATGGCGATTGATCCGCCGAAACTTGACCCCGAGCCCTACACGCGGGCCAGTATCCGTGCCATAGCCGGCACTGATGCGATAATGCTGCGGCTTGCTCGGTTGCACTTCCACCGTCACCGGAATCTGCAATCGCCCGGGGGTTACCGCATAATCCTGCGGCGGCCACAATAAATCATAAAACCAGTCGGCAATGGGTAGTGCCCGACGTGCATTGGCACGCTCGGCATCAATCATCACTTGGCTGAAATAGTCGGTATCCGACAGGATCAGCTGCATGTCGACCAGACGATCGGAGTCGTATGGTTCGCCGGGCTTGATCGGCACCAGCCGCTGCACGAATTCCGGGTCGAGAAAGTCCTGGTCGACATGCACCGGACCAAAGTAATAACGTTCACCGGTGTCCATGACCAGGGCGATGTCCGCGCGATTGGCACGTGGATTGACCCGGATTTCGGACTTAACAAACTTGGCGTCCAGGAATCCCGCGGCATAGGCCGCTGCTGCCAAAGCATTTTTGGTGGCCTTGTAATCACCATGGTGGAGCGTATCGCCCTCATGCAGTTGGCTGTTTTCCAGAACCTGTCTGAGTGCTGGATAGTCTTGCCCCGGGCCGGTGAGATCCAGGGTCAGTTGTTCGACAGTGGTTGGCGGACCGGTTTTGATCGTGTAGCTGGCGTGCCAGACGCCCTGGTCAGCGTCCGTCGGCGGTTGCAGCGCGGCGGCGATTTTCGGATTGTAATAGCCATAGGGCTGCAACGCCTGGCCGGCTTCGGAGCGGCCGATTCGAAACAATCGCCGTATGCGGCGTTCTGTCAGCGAGCCGTCGTCTTCCTGCGCAATTGACAACGAGCGTTTCACGTTCGTCAATAATTTGCCTTCTATGCCGGAGATATCGACTTTTACCGAATCAGCCCAGACTGGTGCCGTCGACCATATGGTTAACAGCGCACAGGTCAGTATGAGACGGCCATGCACGCGTAGATATCTGATTGTATCGATGGCTGGTTGTATCACGTCATTCGTTTGTTTTGTCTTCACGCCGCACGCGCGCCCATGTCTTGATCAGCAGTACCGCACCTCCCGGCGACAGGCAATACAATGCAATCACCTGTGTGCAACGCGCTAGTGTAAGCCAGATGCATGCCCTGTGTTGCCGCCCGCTGGCGTTGCCGCTCAATCAAGATTGGCAATCGTCAATTCGATTCCGGGTTCTTCACTGTCCAGTTGCAGTACGCATTGATAGAACGTGCGCTCGGCCTCGATGGCATGGCGAATATTGGCACCGTCTCGAAAACCATGACGTTCTTCAGCAAAGGTGACATAGGCCACCGGCAGTCCACGCTTACGTAATGCCTGGGCCATGCCCTCGGCCTGCGCCGGCGGCACCACCTTGTCCTTGAGCCCCTGCAGAAACAGCACCGGGCAAGACAGTTGATCCACATGCTGCAATGGTGAACGCGCCTTCAAGGTCGCCTCATCAGCGCCAATCAACCGATCCAGGTAGCGGGATTCAAACTTGTGTGTGGTCGCCAACAGCCCACTCAGGTCACCGATGCCGTAATAACTGGCGCCCGCGGCAGCGCAATCAGTGAAGGTCAGCACACAGAGCACGGTATAACCGCCGGCGCTGCTGCCGGAGATGAGTACGCGCCGGGCATCGATTAGGCCGTCCGCCGCCAATTGCCGCGCCCCATGAACACAATCCTCGACATCGACCACGCCCCAGGCGCCGATCAGCTTGTTGCGATACGCGCGCCCATAGCCCGTGCTGCCACGATAATTGACATCAAGCACGGCATAGCCGCGTGAGGTCCAGTACTGAATACGCGCATCCAGCGCCGTGTCGGTGGCACCGGTCGGCCCGCCGTGGCACTTGATCAGCAACGGTGGCAACTCTTGCGCCGGCGCCTGCACCGTAGCATGGGTGGGCGGATAAAACAGCGCGTGCGCCGTGTCACCGTCCGCCGTCGGATAGGCCAGCGATCGCGGCTTTGACAGCGCCGCCTGTTGCGGCAACCCGGCACCGGCACGCACCACTTCAATTTGCGGTGCACGGTCAGCAGCCAGTTCATGCAGACGCGCGATGCGCCGCGGTGTAGCCGCATCGGCCACCACCAGTGCCACGCCACTGGCGGTAGCGACTAGCTGTTCCATATGGGTAGCATCGATGCGAATCGGCGTATACGCACCCGTATCCACCGCCACCGCTCCGAGGCGCCATAAACCATCGGCTGTTGATAAGGCAAACAAGCGGTTTCGAGCATCGAATGCACAGGTTTTTTGCCCGAACACCCACTGTGGCAAGCCGAATTCCGCAGCTTCCCGGGTCAACTGTTGCAGTATGCCGCGGTCATTTTCGCGATAGATGTTCCACCAATCATCGCCATCACAGACCACGTGCAGCCGCCCCTGGGCATCGAAAAATGGCCCGAACAATGATTCTTCTGCGTTTGCGCGCAGACATCGTGGCGTTCCCATGCTGCCATCGGCAGCGATGTCTGCCTGCCACAACTCGCTGCGGTCCCAAGGCATGGCGGGGTGGTTCCAGGCCAGCCAAACCAGCCGATCTGCAGCCGGCGACAGGCGCGGGCTGGCATAGAAATCATGTCCTTCCGCGATTACCGTGATCGCGCCATCGGCGGCGATGCGCACGATGCTGGCCCGTGGTTCAGCTTGGACGCGTGGCGTTTCGGCGACCGCCACCAGGCCATCATGATGACAATCGTATTGCAGATCGGCATAGCACGCCGGATCGTCGGCGCGGGTCAGTCGCGCCAGCGAACCGTCGGGCATGCGTCGATAAATCGACTGGTCTTCGGAATTGACGAACCAGACGGTACCGTTATGTACGGTAAATGTACCGCCGCCATATTCATGCACGGCCGAGCGCGCACTATAAGGTGCATCCAGCAGACTTTGCGCAATCTCGCCGGGGCGCTGGCGCATAATCGTGCAGCGGCCGGCTTCTTGCGGGCGACTTTCGCTCCAGTACAGCGTATCGGCTGCAGTCGAATCGACACAAAGCTCGGAGAACTTGCACCCGGCAGCGGCCACATGGTCCGCGTTGATGGGCGATGGCCAGCAGCCGTAGGGATAGGTTGCACGACTCATGTATAGCTCCAGCATTCGTGCTGATCATGAGTAACTCGTGCATTACGATCGAACCCGCGTTCGTAAAAATCCACCCGTCCGCTGCGATCGCGCAGCAGGAGCGTCGATGCGCGGGTGCCATAGGCCCGACCGTGTACAAATAATGCGGACAACAGTTGTTCCGTCTCCGGTCCCACTCCCGTAGCGGGCAACGACGGCGTTGCTGCGGTATCACTTGCGGCCAGCAGGGCAAACAGAGCGGGGGCGCTAACCTCCCGTCTGGCCACGAGTGCCTGCAGTTCAAGCTGTGCACGTTCGGTTTTCGGCCAATGCTCGCCCCAATGGCCATTGGATATTGCATGCACCCCTGGTGCCATTAATACATCCTGGCATGTGCCACGGTTACTCAAAAAATGCAGTCGGTTCTGATCCGCCAACAGCAGATTGAACGGCCGATATGTATAGCGCGCCGCCGCCACGTCGTTGGCATAGCCGGTAAGCGTAGCAGTTTGTGCCAACGCCTCGCGAACCAGGTCTCCACGCGAACGATACTCCTTGCCGGCACCCCGTTCACGCACATTGGTCACTGCCGCCCAGCGACCGGCCGTATCCGCACCGCACCAAGCCCCCCCCGCACGCTGATCGCGACCGCCATAAACGTGCGGTGCATCTGGCCACCAATGCGCCACTTGCGTCGGCCGATCATAGAATTCATCACGGTTGGCGGCGACGATCAAGTCATAGCGTGGATGTGCCTGCCACGCAATCGCAATCAAACACATGGCTGTGTCAGCTCGGCAGGCAAGGCCCGCAGCGGATTCGCCGTCGCTTCAACATGAATAGTACATATCGAATTCGACCGGATGCGTCGTCATCTGCAAGCGCATGACTTCTTCGCGCTTGAGCTCGATATAGCTGTCGATCAAGTCATCGGTGAACACGTCCCCCTTTTTCAGGAAGTCGCGGTCTGCATCGAGTGCATCCAGCGCCTCACCCAGCGACAGAGCGACGGTCGGAATCGCCTGTTCCTCCGCCGGCGGCAGATCGTACAGATCCTTGTCCATGGCTTCGCCGGGATGGATGCGATTGGCAATGCCATCAAGCCCGGCCATGAGCATGGAGGCGAAGGTGAAATACGGGTTGGCCGTGGCATCGGGAAAACGCAGCTCCACCCGCCGCGCCTTGGGACTGGAGACCCACGGAATGCGTACCGAAGCCGAACGATTGCGTGCCGAATACGCCAGCAGCACCGGCGCCTCAAATCCCTTGACCAGACGCTTGTAGCTATTGGTCGATGCATTGGCAAATGCATTGAGCGCTTTGGCGTGCTTGATCAAACCGCCAATATAAAACAACGCGGTCTCCGACAAGCCGCCGTATTCGTCACCGGCAAAGATATTGCGGCCATCGCGGGTCAGCGATTGATGCACATGCATGCCGGAACCATTATCGCCGACCAATGGCTTGGGCATGAATGTCGCCGTCTTGCCGAAGCTATGGGCGACATTGGCGACACAGTATTTGTACACCATCTGTTCATCGGCTTTTTTTACCAGCGTATTGAACATGGTACCAATCTCGCCCTGGCCGGCCGTGCCGTTTTCGTGGTGGTGCACTTCCACCCGCAGCCCCATATCCTCCATGGCCATGCACATGGCAGAACGCAGATCATGGTGACTGTCGACGGGCGGTACCGGAAAATACCCCCCCTTGACCCCCGGCCGATGACCCATGTTACCGCCAGGAAAGGATTTTTCGCTGCTCCAGTAACCTTCTTCGGAGTCGATGGTGTAGCCCACCCCACTCATTTGCGTGTGCCAATTGACCGAGTCAAAGACAAAGAACTCTGCTTCCGGACCAAAATAGGCGGTATCGGCAATGCCCGTCGATGCCAAATAGGCCTCGGCGCGTTTGGCGATGGTGCGCGGATCCCGCTCATATCCCAGCAATGTGTTCGGATCCAGTACATCGCAACGGATGATGACGGTGGGTTCTTCGAAAAACGGGTCAAGAACGGCGGTATCCGTATCCGGCATCATCACCATGTCGGAGTCATTGATGCCCTTCCAGCCATCGATGGATGACCCGTCGAACATCTTGCCTTCTTCCAGAAATTCTTCGTCGATGATATGCGCCGGCATGGTGATGTGTTGTTCCTTACCACGCGCATCGCAAAACCGAAACGCCACGAAACGCGCTTCACTGTCCTGAATGAGTTTAAGCGCATTGCTGACCGACATGTGTACTCCTGTTTGGAAAAACGCGTGTGCGCGGCAACGCCGATCACTCGCAACAGCCGCCATTTTCTCACTATCCCGGGATCGGTGCTAGCCAATCTTGCAAACAATGAGACAATATCGCGATTCGTTATAATTACCGTTTGTGTCGTTGGATTCGTGCATGGACTTTCAGGAACTGATTTTTCGGCTCCAGCAATTCTGGGCCCGGCAGGGCTGTGTTGTAGTGCAGCCACTGGATATTCCGGTGGGCGCTGGCACCTTTCACCCCGCCACCTTTCTTTCCGCCATTGGCCCGGAGCCATGGCGGGCGGCTTATGTACAGCCATCGCGGCGGCCGACCGACGGCCGCTACGGCGATAATCCCAACCGTCTACAGCACTATTATCAGTTTCAGGTGCTGCTGAAACCATCGCCGCCAGACTTTCGGGATCTGTACCTGGAGTCGCTGGCCAAACTCGGCATAGATACCCGCATGCACGACGTGCGCTTCGTCGAGGACAACTGGGAATCGCCAACGCTGGGCGCGTGGGGTCTGGGTTGGGAAATTTGGCTTAATGGCATGGAAATCACCCAGTTCACCTATTTTCAGCAAGCCGGCGGCATCGACTGCAAGCCGGTATCCGGCGAAATCACCTACGGCCTGGAACGCATCGCCATGTATCTGCAGGATGTGGAAAGCGTTTACGATCTGGTGTGGTCGGACTCCCCTGCCGGGCGCATCACTTATGGCGATGTGTTTCATCAAAACGAAGTCGAACAATCCACCTACAACTTCGAATACGCTGATGTCGACGCCTTATTCGCACGTTTCGATGCACTGGAGGCCGAGTGCAACAAACTGGTGGCACAGCAGCTGCCACTGCCAGCCTACGAACGCATGCTCGACTGCTCGCACACGTTCAATCTGCTAGACGCCCGCCACGCGATATCAGTTACCGAGCGCCAGCGCTACATCCTGCGTGTGCGCAGCCTGGCTCGCGCCTGCGCGCGCGCCTATTACGACATGCGCGAAGCGCTGGGGTTCCCACTGCTCAAGGATAATGCGGCATGAATGCCACTCTGCTGATTGAAATCGGGGTCGAGGAATTGCCGCCGCGGGCCATGCGCGGTCTGATGGACGCATTTGCCGACGGTATCACCGCGGGCCTGGATGAAGTCGGACTGCCGCACGGCGACGTCAGCCGTTACGCCTCGCCGCGCCGACTGGCCATGGCCGTGGCCACCACCGACACCGAAACGGCCGCACGGGAGATCAAGAAATCCGGTCCTACCGTCGCCATCGCGTTCGATGCACAAGGCAACCCCCAACCTGCCGCGGAAGGCTTCGCGCGCTCCTGTGGGGTCACTGTGGATGCGCTCGAACAGGCCGACAGCAGCAAGGGCAAACGCCTTGTTTATCGTGGCCGGCAAGCAGGCGAATCGTTAACGGATATTCTCCCCGCCATCGTGGCCAAGGTGTTGCACCAGCTGCCCATACCCAAACGTATGCGTTGGGGCGACTCGGATGCCGAATTCGTGCGCCCGGTCCACTGGGTCGTGGCCATGCATGGGGAACAGACGCTACCGCTGGATGTGTTCGGCATCCAAGCCGGCAACCATACTTACGGTCATCGTTTTCACCACCCCGATGCGATCACCCTGAGCCATGCCGATGAGTATGCGCAGAAGCTGCTGGCGCCCGGATATGTGATCGCCGACGTCGATCAGCGCCGGCAACGCATACACGAACAACTGACCACTTGTGCGCAGGCACTGGCTGGTACAGCTCTGATCGATCCCGCACTTCTGGATGAAGTGACCGCATTGGTGGAATGGCCGGTGGCGCTCAGCGGGCACTTTGATGAGCGCTATCTACAATTACCGCGCGAGGTATTGATCGCCACGCTGCAGGGGCATCAGCGCTATTTCCCGGTCACGGTCGAAAATCAGCTGCTTAATGCTTTCATAACCGTAGCCAATATTGAAAGCACAGATCCGGCCCAGGTGATCGCCGGTAACGAACGCGTCATCCATCCACGCTTGGCGGATGCACTGTTTTTCTGGCAACAGGATCGCAACACAGGCTTGGCCACATTCGCCGACGGACTCGATCGCGTCAGTTTCCAGCACGACCTGGGCTCGCTGGCGGACAAGACCAACCGCATTCAGTCCATTTCCCGCTGGATCGGTCAGCAGATCGGCGCCGAGAACATGGCCGACATACACCAGGCCGCGCTGCTGGCAAAAGCCGACCTGCTTACGGACATGGTCGATGAATTTCCTGAATTACAAGGCGTTATGGGGTATTACTATGCTCTCGACGGCGGCTATAATGTCTGCACCGCACAAGCCATCGGCGAACACTACGCTCCGATAGCCGCCGCGGCGCCGAT
>Ga0079226_10002683_pt1 | contig 13714 bp, 7 predicted proteins | sample Poulit2014_FD_76345 | JGI IMG/M metagenome (GOLD analysis project Ga0079226, IMG submission 76345) | Agricultural soil microbial communities from Georgia to study Nitrogen management - Poultry litter 2014 | ecosystem: Environmental > Terrestrial > Soil > Agricultural land | place: USA: Georgia... | reverse complement strand
GTCCCAGAGACCCCATGGTCAACATAGAGATCATCGCGGCGAACACCAGCGGCCATTAAATCCTCAACCTGCCGATCGGCCTGCTGGCCACGAGTCGACACTCGCGCATACCCAAGAAGTTTATTCATGCCACCTCGAACTGTCTTGCAACCCACGTTGTTGACACCATTCTAGACTTCCGTTGCAAGACAGAGCTGCAAGACACTCCAGTGCTTGAAGTGGCGCGAATCCAACACTTCTGGGTGAGACGTCTTGCAAGCCAACGGTTACAAGACGCTCCACCTGCTGCGCAAGGCTGCTCTGTGAGTCGCACCTTCAACATTCTGGGGTGACTTTTGTAACACAGCCCACGATCGTGAAGCGTGAGATTCATTGCTCCCTGACCGACACCGCAGACGGGGCCTCCAGAGTGACGACCATGCCGAGAATGCACCGGCTACACACATCAATGGCCACCGTCAGATACGGCCGACCAATCGGCTGACGTTCACGCTCATCGATTATGACCAGATCAATCACCGTATGATCGATCTGGACTTGTTCCAAGACTGATCCAACCACCGGACATCACCACCAGCAGACAGCAACAGCCGCACACTGTCAGCACCCTCGCGTCGTCGCCCGACCTCGACCGGGCCATCCAGGCAATCCGAGCCGCTACCGTATTGCGTGCTGTAACCGGCAGCCTCCGCGCTGCACAGACCCGCACGATGTCGCGATGCAGACTGGCCACCGTGCGCTTCTGGCACGTCAAATACCGCTTGCGAGTCAGTTCGTCAACGAGTTGCTCTACCGGCTCGGATAATCGGGTACCGCCTTTGCCACCGTCAGAGCGCCCACTGACAAGATCAGTGACCAAGCCCGTTCCCTGCCGGTAACGCTGCAACAGCACATAGACTTGCCGCTGGGAAATCCCCAATTCCATAGCTGCCTCATCCGCAGCAGCTACCCCAACAACATCGCGTTCCGCCAGCTTGCCAATCACCTCGGCCCGCAACCGAGCTTGTTCCCACTCCACATCCGATATTGCTAAATGACCAGTCGAGTAGATCTTCTCAGGCTCGTCGTACATGGCTTCCGTTCCAATGAGAACAGGGCTACTGAGCAGAACCAACGTTACTGCACTCGACTACTGAACAACCAGTATTCACAGCCGACTACACCCCAGAAACGCTCAGATGAATTTCAGGCAAGTACTGAAAATGACACCGGTCTGGTGTAGACCACCAGACCGGGCTGAAATTAGGTGTTATTTGTCCCGTCATAACTTTTCAAGGCCTCTGCAATCCGAGGTGCTTCTTGAGTAGTCAAGTACAGTTTTTGACCATTTCTTTTTCAATAGCTACCGCTTCTGTCCCGTTCAACACGACGGCTTTATCGCGTCCTCGTAGCCGTAGGCCCCAGCCACCCCAATATGCTTTACTAAAGGGTTCAAGAGCCACAGTCGAAATGTCGTCACGGCTGACATTCGCGAGTTTGAACCGTAAGATCGTGGATTTGGCGGTGACCCGTTTAGGGCAAACTGTGATGGTAATGACAGCAAAGGCAAGGACCGCTAAAAATACAATGAGCCCCACAACGCTGCTGATAATGCCGACATAAACATTAGAGTTAAAGTCGACGACCGCAAAGGCCCCAAACATTAACAGCACCATTACCGCGCTGCCAAGCAGAAAACCCGATATCTCACGGGTTGATAACATGACAGAGTCCGTATAACGATCGGTCAACTGCGAGGTACCTTTCTCACCGAGTTAGCTCGGTGTTTACGGTGTAGGCGTGAGTGTACTGTAAAATACTGACTTTCACCCCATAACCCTGACGAATAAATCGTGACAGGCTCCTCGTACACGCCTACCACACCCGCAGGACTACTGAGCAGAACCAACGTTACTGCACCCGACTATTGCACAACCAGCATTCAGAAGCCACTTGCAAACTCCCGCAAACGCTGCCAAGTGTTTGCAGACGTTTTCTGAAAGTGACAAAACAAGAGCCCCTCTGGTGACGGAGGACCTTACACAGCTTGAGAGTTGCAGCTTCCTGTCTTTCACGAAAAACTATCTTTAATTCCGAGTTCAACGAAGTCGAGTCATCCGCTACCTAGAGTCTTGTTCTGAAGCTCGCCCCTCCAATCACAGTTGATGGCTATTATTTACCCCTTGAAACATTTAACACTAATGTTTATTGTTTAACGTTAATGTGACCTACAGCACGTTTTTTAGGAGTGGATATGCAAAATACTGTCAGCATCAAACGAGCTACCCAGATTTATACACCTCGTTTGCCAGAGATAGCCCACTTTGTGAATGGTGAACATATAGATCAAACCGGAACTGAAACTTTCGACGTTGTAGACCCATCTCGGGGTAAAACGATCGTCGCAATGCGCTTAGGTAACGATAGTGATGTTGATGTTGCGGCACGTGCGGCTCGGGATGCTCACCCGGCCTGGGCTGCAAAAACACCTCAAGCACGCTCAGAACTGCTTTTGGCCATAGCTGATACTCTCGCTTCAAACAGTGACAACCTACAACAACTAGAGGCTTTAAACTGCGGAAAACCTCCTAATGTTGCTCTCGACGATGTAGAAAGCGCAGTCGATGTTTTCCGCTTCATGGCCGGGGCCGGTCGAACCGGTTCAACTATTCCCGCTGGTGATTATGTTGAGGACACAACCTCCCTCATTCTGCGTGAGCCCATTGGTGTAATCGGTCTAATCACTCCATGGAACTATCCACTACTTATGGGTGCATGGAAGCTCTCTGCTGCACTAATGGCTGGCAATACTGTCGTATACAAACCCAGCGAAGTTACGCCATTGACTTCACTACGTCTTGCCGAACTTGCTGCAGATATACTCCCTCCTGGTGTGCTGAACATGGTGATAGGCACAGGTGTCGAGGTTGGGCAAGCTCTGAGTAAGCATCCTGAAATCGACATGATGGCTCTAACTGGCAGTGTGAGGGCGGGGATGTCTGTGGCCTCAACGATTGCCTCCGACCTCAAACGTGGTCATTTTGAACTAGGGGGCAAAGCTCCAGTCATTATTTGCGAAGATGCCGATCTGGAACATGCCGCTGACACGGTAACTGAAGCCGGATTTTGGAATTCCGGTCAAGAATGTGGTGCAGCGACTCGAGTCATAGTGCATGGATCAGTCGCAGACGAATTCACACAACTACTTGCTCAAAAAGTGCGCTCTTATGTTCTTGCTGACCCGGAAGTCGCAGGTGAGATGAATCTCGGACCGATGATTTATCAAAGTCACTACACAAAAGTTATGGACATGATCAAAGATGCAATAACTCGTGATGCCGAGATCGTATTGGGCGGTAATGGCGATGATTCGGTCGGGTTTTGGATTGAGCCGACGATACTGAAAGTGGCAATTGGTGATCCGATTACCCAAAACGAGGTATTCGGTCCGGTAGTCACTATTGAAACTTTCAGCGACCTATCAGAAGCAACGGACCGGGCTAATGCTGTGGAATATGGCCTGACGGGATCAATTTTCACCTCGAATGTCTCAACAGCATTGAAAGTTTCCAAAGCACTGGAATTCGGAAGCGTCAATATCAACACTCACTTAGCCTTGCCCACTGAAATGCCCTGGTCAGGATTCAAACACAGCGGGTACGGGCGTGATCTTTCTTCCTATGCCCTGGATGATTTTACTCGAACAAAGCACATCGCAATCCATTACTAATCAGCGACTAAATCCGTATGTAATTACTTCAGATGGAGACCCTGATGCAGACTCATGACACACCGAAACCAACGCAAAATCAACCATGGCGGAATTGGGGAGGCAACCAAGCATTCACCCCCGCTATAACTATCCGTCCAACGAACGAAGCTGAACTTCTAGAAGCAGCACGGAATGCCATTAAGGACAATATGGCCATTAGCGTCGCAGGCGCTGGTCATTCTTTTACTCCGGTTGTGGCAACTGATGGGTTGCTTCTTGATCTTTCTGGAATGCAACAAGTCACCGGGATAGATTCAGGCTCCAAACGGGTCCGCGCCTTAGGGGGAACCCGTATTAGCGAATTTGGTGAGCCGCTATGGAAAGCCGGGTTATCACTTGGCAATCAAGGAGACATCGATAAACAAGCCATTGCCGGGGCAATTGCCACCGCCACCCACGGCTCGGGCATCACTACAGGATGTTTCTCTTCAACAGTGACCTGGATGCGTTTACTTAATGGGCACGGAGAGATCGTCGAAATTGATGAAAATGATTTGAAACAGCTTCGAGCAGCACAAGTTTCAGTCGGCACTTTAGGTGTGATATTAGAAGTCGAACTTCAAGCTGTACCAGCTTATTATCTGCGAGAAGAAATCAGTTATGAAACAACTGAAGAACTTTTAGCACTATGGGATGAAAACCCTCACAACTCTCGGCATTTCTCATTCCTGTGGTGTCAAGCACCTGAATCAGCAGCACTTTATGAACTTCCTACTCCGCCGGGCTTAGATATGGTTGGGCGAGCGTATACTAAACGTTACTGGGCCGAAGACTTGGACGAAGCTGACGGACCGGTTACTGAAGAAGGGCGTCGACACGACCGTGCGTATAACATTTATCCTGGTGGATTTGGTCTACCTTTCCACGAATTGGAATATTATGTCGGCGTCGATCGGGCCAGGGAAGCCTGGAGTGCGCTAAAAGATCTCATTTTAGAACAACATCCTGAACAGAAATACCCCATCGAGACCCGCTGGACACAAGCTGATGATGGGTATATTTCACCGTTCTATAAAGAAGACAAAGTATCTCTATCGGTTTCCGGGGCACCGGGGACAAATTATGAACCCTACTTGCGTGAGGTAGACAAACTTTTACAAGAGTTTGATGCCACCGTCCACTGGGGCAAGATTCATTACTTGACTCGCGAACGAGCAGACAAACTCTTCCCAGAAATTGAGACCTTTCGACAAATACGTCGCGACTTTGATCCCCACGGCGTGTTCCTTAATGCCCACACTGAGGAACTATTTTCTTAATACGAAACGAGTCGATGATTTATGGAAATTGTAGGAACAGCCGTTGTTTGGCTAATGATGTTATTTGTTCTCATTGGCGTAATTGGTGCAGTCAAAGATGACACCAAGGGCATAGGTTTAGAATTCAAAGAAGGTATCTATTCGATCGGTCCAATCTTCTTACCAGTCGCAGGTATCATGGCCTCGATTCCATTTCTGTCACGTTTCGTGGAAATTATCACTGGCCGGATATTCGAATTCATGGGCGCTGACCAATCGATGGCTGCTGGCGCACTGATTGCCGGCGACATGGGCGGATATCACTTGGCGAATGTCTTAGCCGAATCGCACGAGGCATGGATCATGGCGACAGCTACCGCTTTTATGGCAGGTTCCACCATCGTCTTTTCTATCCCCGTAGGGTTAGCGATGCTTGAGAAACAACACCATAAATATCTAGCTTTAGGTGTTATGTCCGGTGTGCTAACTATCCCAGTCGGTGTATTTGTGACCTCACTCATCCTGAAACTCACCCAAACACAATTGCGTAGTGATATCACTACCTCAGGAGACTCTGATCAAACCTTCACGCTCTCCTGGGGCGAGATGCTGACTAATCTGATACCGATAATAATTTTCGTCATCACTCTAGCTTTGCTACTAAGACTGGCAACCACTTTCATGATCAAAGCTTTCTTAATTTTTGGCAAAGTATTGGATACTGCTTTAAAAATCGTCTTAGCACTCGTCATTGTAGAGTATTTCACTGGTATTTTTTCAACAATTTTGGGAGGTTGGGGATTCGACCCGATCATCGCTGATGAGATGGATCAATATCGTGCGTTAGAAGTTGCTGGAGCTATTGGCATTATGCTGGCAGGTGCATTCCCACTGGTTTATGCTATTCGCAAGTATCTTGCAAAACCACTAGATCTGGCAGGTAAACGCATCGGCATCAGCACCGAAGGCATGGCAGGAGTGCTAGCAGCAGCCGCAAATATCCTGGCCATGTTCCGTCTGATACCAACCATGCCACCAAAAGACCGCGTCTTAGCTATCGCCTTTTCAGTCTGTGCGGCATTTACATTCGGGGACCACTTGGCCTTCATGGCAAATTTCCAGCCGAACATGGTCGTCCCACTTGTAGTTTCCAAACTTATTGCAGGCATCATCGCCATGCTATTAGCACTATGGCTGGCCGTACCCAAAGCCAAACATCTGGCAGAATACGCAGATGATGAGGCAATAGGGACTAAGGAAGACAGGGCTGCAGTCCAATCCTGAATACAGAGTCAGTCCTTATCGTCATCATCGTCGATAAGGACTGACTTTTCTGTGCCATGAGTCCCCTGGTCGGTATCACTTTGTAAATCGTCGTGGCCGTAAATAATGAGAGTATGGTACCGATATGAGCCTACAAAAGAATGTTCATTCCGAAGTTGCCACTTCCGGAAACTTAGCTATCGTCAGTCAATTACATACACCCGCAAGGCCTTCGTCAAGGTCCTCAGCAATCGAACATCAACTTCGAACCGGCATTGGTATCGGTGTGCTAGAAACTGGTACCAGATTACCGAATGAACAAGTTATGGCTCATCATATGGGCGTTTCTGCCCTGACCCTCCGGCAGGCGCTAAGCAGATTACGGGACGAGAAATTAGTGAGTACCCGGCCGGGCCGCGGCGGTGGTACTTTCATTAGTGCCTCACTGACCGCACTCGAACAGCTCGCAAAAGAAACACTTGGAAAAACTTCACTGGCAAATATTTCCGATCTCGCGAGGTCTATCTCAGAAATCCATGCTTCTGCTGCCCGACTAGCGGCTCAGGTGCGAGACGACTTCGATCGTACAGAACTCGATCTAAACTTGAAACGCTTATTCGAACCAATGACGGCTATAGAACGGCGTCGTGCAGGTACGTTATACGTAATTGCTATCGCCCGCATTGCTCGTTCTGAATCTCTCTTGAGCTCATTACTTCCACTAATAGGTGAATTCCAACTTCTGGCGTGGACTGATGAATCAAACGGCATAATTAATGACTTAAATCAAGCAGCAATACGCACGGCAGATGCTATTGACCGTGCGGATCCAGAAGACGCTTCTCAAGCCGCGCGAAAACATATTCAGATTTTGGCAAGACATATCAGTCACGAACGTTCTCGTTTGTTTGCTGTCAGCCCTAACTCTAAGAATTTAACACCAAAAGATGCTTTTTACGATGTACTTGATCATGTCCGCCAAATACAAACTAGCCTTCAACAGGCGAGGCTTCAATTCGAAGCTTTACAAGCTCCGCAGTATGCAAGAGCAAAACCAGCTGAACGGATCGACCAACTCGTGAAGGATATAGCGCTTAGAAATAAGACATTACTACGCGGCGCAGGAATCGCTTATGCACCCGGCATGCTTCAAGACACGCACTTATGGATAGATTGGTGGGATGCCGGTGAAAGTCTCGACCTTACGTTTAAGTCACATGACTTTAATTCTCAAGCACTGCAGTACTACGACTACCAACATATGCCGTGGTTTAGCCAACCACTGCAAACTGGCAAGTTTTCGGTTGTAGGTCCATATTTAGATCGCGGCGGTATCGAAACATCAACAATCACGGTCTCGACACCAATTACTAATGGATCATTTGCCGGGAGTGTGTTGGGCGCAGATTTACATATCCCCTCAATCGAAGAGGTCCTTTTAAAAAATAGTTCGACTATAGGACACGGTCATATATTAGTCAATAAGACTAAGCGAGTTTTAGTATCTACTGACCCCACGATTATGCACAGTAGCATATTAAAACCTAAACAAGAAAGTCAATACAGTCTCGTTGCACAAGAAGAAACAAATATTATAACGAATTGGAAACTATTACGAACATCCTAAAATTAATTTTATATTAATATTATTTACATTGAAATAAATCCCTAAACAAAACTTCGCAGACAGGGTGCAGTTATTTAATATACTTCGAGCCCCATACTAACAACGGGTATACCCGATTTTACGCGCGTATCTATCCGTCTTGGTCAGCTTCGACACTCTAAAGAATGCATTTGGTTAGCAATAGGTTAGGTGACAGCCAGGCCGCCACATGGAGCTATGAGACAGCACCAAACTAAGTAACGCCGTCACAGGTAGGGCTATGCTATCTGCAAAGAGAGCCCCGAGTCGGGTTTCTCTAAGTCATATACCACACAGAAGAAGAGATTATGATCGACCTTGGAGATGATGGCTCTCAAGCTGCAGAAATATTAAATCGTGCTCTATATATAGTCCAACACCAGATTGATCACTTCATGCAGCAAGACTCGGTGGACTACCCGCTGCCCGAGACAAGCGAAATCTACCGACTCCACGATTTAACCGGTACTTCACCGCTGAACATCAAGACTGTGCTGCAAGTGGCTCTGCATTCAGCAAGCTCCTCGTTACAGCAAATCGCCTACTCAATCACCCACTCTGTACCGACTACACGGGTGGCTCTGCATTCTCTAATGCGAGTCGCTTTGCTAGGCACTGCACGTACCTCCCTGGTACTTTTACCCGATGATCCAAAGCAACGACTAACTCACGCCAAAATGGTGCTTGCCCAAGACTGTCAAAGTGGCATACGGGCACTGAAAGAATACACAAAGTTCCAGGGCATGCGCGCAATGAGCCCGCCTTCTGAACTTCTAGAGGAGCTACAACAACAAAAAGCTCATTTATACCCAAAAGGCAGGGCTCCAGGCGAAGGAACGATAATTAAACGTCAGACTGAGACCTTTATTCATGCGCTGCAAATGGCTCAAGAAGGTCAAAACGATGCTGCGATCTTAGAAGATTATGATCCGGAAATATTGCGCGATCACGTCAGTTGGTTATGGCATACCTACAGCGGCTTAGCGCACGTTTATTCTTGGCCTCGGCTATTACCTGGTATCGGCCTCGACCCCAACATGCCGGGAGACTTCCCGTTAGATCTCTACATGGTCGCCAACAGCTGTGTCGTAGCCTTTTCTGCATACCTTGATAGAGCATCTGCAGGCACTGCCGATACGACAAAGCCGCTGAACTTATCATCACAATTGCCGTGAGTCACTGGAACACAAGCAATATCGCTGATTGAACCTGCGAGAAGTCACCTAACGAAGTTAACAGCCACAAGTTCAGACCTCTGTCAGTTACCGTTCTTCGAAGGAATCTACGATTCGCATGGTCTCAACCGAGACGCGTACCACCTTTCCAATCAGATCAATGATGTACTGAGGATTGCCCTCCTCATCACCCCAGTCATTCGGGTCGTTAACTATCCCCGAGGCTTTATCTTTGGTGACGCGATACCGGTCAAGAATCCAGTCCAAGGCTGACCTTGACCCGAGCATGTACCGGCTCGCAACTTCCGGGATGCCACTAATCGTGATGTTCTTGTTGTAAATAAGTTTCGTGACATCGTTGACGTTCTTGCCCGTCTCGGGATCCTTGATCTTGGCCCAGCGCATCTTCGAAACGTGCCAAGTTGATTCCTCATCACTGTCAAACGCATTCTTAATTTCGACGTTCAGCGGATACGGTTCAGCATCCTCGTAGTTGATGTGCAGGTGCAGTAACTCTTGACCAGCTGCCACCAGCTGGTCAAAATATTGCCGATCCGTTGGGGTCTCAATATGCGGCAGCATTTTCGACAAATCCGCCTCATACACACTTCGGTACCGTGGGTCGTGGAGCTGACCATAAATGAAATGGAAGATGTCATCTCGAGACACATCACTACCTAAAGCAGAACGATACAACTCCGTGATGTCATCCGTGACGTTATCGACCCGCTGATACCCTGCAACAACTTCCCCTGGTATGCCATAAATGCTTGACTCATCAGACATCGGCCCTAGAGAACCTATGTCGAACTCGCCTTCCGGAGCTTCTACAACTTCCCAGGTGAACCGAGGAAAGAATTGAGAGGTAGCAATCGTATGGAGGTCTGGAATTAGACGAGTAGCAAGGACAGCTGAATTTACAGTTTCACCAGGGCTTACCACGACAAAACCAATATTGTCATGTGCCGGTGTTGGGAACATTCTCGGAAGTTGCGACCGCTCGTGATTTAATAATTTGTCGTAGTAGACATATTGGACGCAGAACGGCCGATAAAGACTCTTTATATAGAAGCCTTCCGGTTCTCCTAAAGTTCCTCGAGCAGCATCTGTACGGAGGCTGCGTGACCATTTTATTTTCGTGTTGTCATGGAATTCAGGATGTTCGGTTAGGAACTTAGTTGTTGCCGCTTCATTCACTCGAATACCGCGTTCATCGATCCATCGTTGCAGTTCATAAGTAGCAGAGTTGTACGATGACAGAAGACTAGTGACCTGGGAACCTAGCTTAGTCTTGTTAAATTGGTAGACCCAAGCGTCGCGTCCAGTTTCCAGGCCGCGGGTGAATACAGAGAAAAAGTGTACAGGGCTTGCTTTTTTCTTGTCGCCGAGTACTGGCCAGGTGTGGAAATGGTCGGAGCGTTGGTTGAGCCAGTCGCCGTATTTGTTAGGCGCAATTGCGCGCCACTCATCCCCTCCCACACTGGTGTGTTCGAGGATTTCGAGTTTCTCATCGGCTGAGAGGTAGTCGCCGATGTCACGGTAGTAGATAGTGCGGTCTGTAGTCTCGGGAATTTTCACCCCGATGGTGATAGCGATCGTAGTTCTTCCACCGTCGCGGAAGACGTTGCCAGCCTCTTTTCGGCGCAGTTCTCCGGCGGTTCGTGCATTTCCGCGAAGGTTGAAGACGTGAAGTTCAGTGAAGTCTTCGGCGAAGGAGAGTCGAACACCTGCGCCGGTGTTTGAGGTGAGCCAGGCGCCGTTGGTGACAAAGGCGACGATGCCGCGGTCTCCGATGCGGTCGGTGGCCCAGCGGAAGCCTCGGAAGTAGGAGTCGTAGAGGCTGTTTTTGTTGGTTGCCGTGGATTTCGCGACGTAGGTGTCTTCGATCCGGGCGTCGAGGGCTGGGTATTTCAGGTTGGCGTTGAGGTCGTTGGCGCTGGTCTGTCCAACTGAGTAGGGCGGGTTGCCAATCACAACGTGAATCGGCGCATTATTCTGGCGTTCGATTCGTTCGTTGTTTTGTTTGAAGGGGTCACCGTCGAGGGTATTTTTGTCTTCGGTGGTTTGGAAGGTGTCGGCTAGGGCAATCCCTTCAAACGGCTCATATACCAAGTCGATACTAGTTTGACCTGCTCGGTGATGCTGCTCCTGAATAAGTGCATGATAAGTGGTTTCAATGTTGACAGCTGCCACGTAGTAGGCCAGGAGCATGACTTCGGTGGCGTGGAGCTCTGTGGCGTATTTACGTGCCAAGTCATGTGGGTCGATGAGCCCGGATTGCAGCAACCGGACCATAAACGTCCCGGTGCCGGTGAATGGATCCAGAATGTGGACATTTTCGTCAGTGAGGCCTTTGCCAAAGTGCTGTTTCGACAATTGATCGGATGCTCGCAGCATGTAGTCAATAATTTCGGTCGGGGTGTACACGATGCCCAGGGCGTCAGCTTGTTTCCGGAAGGCTTTACGGAAAAACCGTTCATACAGTTCTTTAATCACCGTTTGCTTGCCGGAAGCGCTGGTCACTTGGGAGGCCCGCACCCGCACGGAGCGGTAAAACTGTTCCAAAGGCACAGTCTCAGCATCCAGATCACGATCCGCCAGAGCATCAGCCATGCGGGTCATCACTTGGGCCACAGGGTTGTGGGCGGCGAAATCGTGCTCAGCAAACAAGGCATCAAAAACCGGAGCAGTGATCAGATGCTGGGAAAGCATACTGATGGCTTCATCTTCGGTGACAGAGTCATTCAGATTGGAGCGTAACCCGGTCACAAAGGTGTCGAATTCAGTACGAATTATCGGCGATGCGTGTTCCAGCAGCGCCTTGATACGCTGGATTTGGGCTTGAGCAATCTCGGCAACGTCATCAGCCCAGTCTTCCACGAAATTGCGGGTGCCAACTTTATCCACCAGCTTGGTATAGATGGCTTCCTGCCACTGCTCCAGAGAAAACAGGACATGCTGGGTCTCCAGTTCTGTTGAATTTTGCTCATCGCCAGCCAAGGTTCCGGTGTGATCGATTTCAACCGGCAAATCAGAGATGTCGCCGTCGTTCAGATCGATGGAGTTGACGATGGCATTGAAACGGTCATCATGGGAGCGTAAAGCATTAAGGACCTGCCACACGACCCGGAATTGTTTACTGTCGTTGAGTGCTTCAGCAGGTGACACCCCGGGGCGGATAGCCACGGGCAAAATAATGTACCCATAGTCTTTGTCTGGGGATTTGCGCATCACCCGGCCCACCGACTGGACCACATCCACCATCGAGTTGCGCGGGTTGAAAAAGATCACCGAATCCAAGGCGGGAACATCCACGCCTTCTGACAGACAGCGCGCATTCGACAAGACTTTAACTTCCTGTGGCTCTGGGTCAGCTTTCAACCACGACAAGGAAGCATTTCGAGTTAACGCGTTCATGGTGCCGTCAACGTGTTTTGCCGACACTTGGACATCAAGGTTCCGAGTATCGACATACTCCAGGTCAGGGTTCCGCGAGGCCAAATCCGTTGTGTAGGCGTTGATGATGCGAGGAAAAGCTTCCACAATTTGTTGCGACGTACGGATGTTCTGGGCAAAAGCCACCGCGCGCTGCATAGGTGGCTCAGTGCTACCAAACCCGGTGCGGGTGTCTTGTTCTTTACCAGAGCGTTTAGCTAACGCATTCCAGGCACCAATCATCGTCGAAGCCAGATCCAACGTGAGTTCTTCCCCAGGATTGGCATACATCTGAGCAGATAACGAACTCGCGGTAACTTGCTCATCAACGGTCATGACCACGACCTTATAGTCGGTCAATAACCCCTTCTCCACGGCCTCACCAAACCCCAGCCGGTGGAGTTCTGGACCATAGACTGCTTCATCATCCATCGAGGCCAGTTCAGCAGAGTATTCTTCGGCTTTACCCTTGACCGCATCATCAAACAACCGCGGGGTCGCAGTCATATACAGCCGTTTGGTTGCCTGGACATAGTGCGGGTCATGGATTCTGGTGAAGTTGGAGGGATCTTCACCAGCCAAGGTGACCCCGGTGGTGCGATGGGCTTCATCACACACCACCAAATCAAATGCTGGGGCACCACACTGTTGGGCTGCATACACCGACGGAAGCGACTGATAAGTGGAAAACACCACCGTCAGACCCTCAGCCTGACCAAACTGGATCATTTGCTCGGCAATAACCTCGCCATCAGTCGAGACCGGGATCCCCACATCATAGTCAGCAATATCCTCAGCAGCCTTGGAAACCTTGGCATCTGAACACACCGCAATGGTGCGCATCGACAAATTGGTCTGAGCCGCCCACTCCCGTAAAGACTGTGACAACAAACTAATCGAAGGTACCAGAAACAACACCGTGGCCCGTCCCCCTTGCTGGGCAGCCAGAGTCTCTGTCAGCCGCAGGGCCGTGAAAGTCTTGCCCGTGCCACAGGCCATAATCAATTGGCCACGATCATGGGTCATAAACCCATTCATCACTTTGTCAATGGCTTCTTGTTGATGCAACCGTGGACTGAAGGTCTCTTTGAGTTCCGGGCGGATTAACACTCCGGCAGGTTGGGTGGCAATATCCCAGTTCATCGGCGACTCAGCAATATCCGCTAACCCGATGCGGGCCACAGGAATGGTTTGGTCCGCCAACATG
>Ga0079226_10002682_pt1 | contig 13715 bp, 8 predicted proteins | sample Poulit2014_FD_76345 | JGI IMG/M metagenome (GOLD analysis project Ga0079226, IMG submission 76345) | Agricultural soil microbial communities from Georgia to study Nitrogen management - Poultry litter 2014 | ecosystem: Environmental > Terrestrial > Soil > Agricultural land | place: USA: Georgia... | reverse complement strand
CGTCCCGTCGCCCTCGGCTGCGCCGAGTGCGACCTACAATGGTGGCATCGTCACCTGTGTAGGTTGGACGCCGCACAAGCAGCGGCCAACATTCAAGAACCCATCACCAAGGCCGCAATCCGAAGACGGGCTCAACCGCCGTCCCGTCGCCCTCGGCTGCGCCAAGTGCGACCTACAGTGGTGGCATCGTTACCTGTGTAGGTTGGACGCCGCACAAGCAGCGGCCGACATTCCCGAATCCGCCTCCGGAGCCGGAACCCGCTGCGGCATTCAGTTTCCCTTTCGGGCCAACAAGCGGATAATCGGGGACAACTGATCACTTCTTCAGCTGGAGGCGCTCATGTTTGCTGCGCTGCTGAAACGGCTCAAACGGGCCGGCATGCTGCCCGAGATATCCGATACCGAGCGCGCCGCGCTGGAGGCCGGTTCGGTGTGGATCGATGGCGAGCTGTTTTCCGGCAATCCTGATTTCGCCGCCATCCTCGACGAACCCTATCCGCAATTGTCGGACGAGGAGCAGGCCTTCCTCGACGGCCCGGTGGAGGAACTGCGCCGGCGCGTTGACTTGTGGCGCCTGTCCAACACGCGCCGCATTCCCGACGACATCTGGCAATTCCTGCGCGATGAGGGCTTCTTCGGCCTCATCATCCCGAAGGAATACGGCGGCCGCGGCTTCTCCACGCTGGCGCGCAGCACCATCATGATGAAGACCACCGAGCTCGGTCCGGTCGGCACCGTGGTGGTCATCCCGAACACGCTGGGCGCGGCGGAACTGCTCATGGCCTACGGCACGGAGCAGCAGAAGGAACACTACCTGCCCAAGCTGGCCTGCGGCGACTACGTGCCGTGCTTCGGCCTGACCGAACCCACCGCCGGCTCCGATGCCGCTTCCATTCGCGCCGAGGGCGTCGTGTTCCGCGCCGGCGACGGCACCGTCAGCATCCGCCTCAACTTCGACAAGCGCTACATCACGCTGGCGCCGGTCGCCAATCTGGTCAGCCTCGCCGCGCATCTGCACGATCCGGACAACCTGCTGGGCCACGGCGAGCAACCCGGCATCACCGTTCTGTTGCTGCACAAGGGCACCGCCGGCCTGCAACTCGGCGATCATCACCTGCCCATCTCCGCCTTCGACAACGGCCCCATCAGCGGCGAGGACGTCGTCATTCCCGCCACCAACATCATCGGCGGGGCGGACGGCGTCGGCGCGGGCTGGCGCATGCTCATGGAACAACTGTCCGGCGGCCGCGCCATATCGCTGCCCGCCAGCGGCGTCTCCGCCGCGCGCACCAGCGCCGCCGCGGCCGGCCCGTACAGCATGGTGCGCCAGCAATTCGGCATCCCCATCGGCTACATGGAAGGCGTCACTGCCCGCATTGCGCGCATCGCCGCGCTGGCCTACACCATGGAATCGGCACGCGTGTTCGTCTGCGCCGCCATCGACAGTGGCTACGAGCCGCCGGTGCTGTCCGCCATCCTCAAGCAGCAGACCACCGAAGTCGGCCGCCAGCTCACCAACGACGGCATGGATGTCATGGCCGGCGCCGGCGTCATGCAGGGGCCGAATAACATCCTCGGCGGCACCTATCGCGGCGCGCCGGTCAACATCACGGTCGAGGGCGCCAACATCCTCACGCGCACGCTCATCATCTTCGGCCAGGGCGCCGTGCGCTGCCACCCGTACGCGCTGCAGACGCTCGACGCCATCGAGGCCGACGACGTCGACGCCTTCCGCCATGCCGTACTCGGCTGGCTGGGCCACAGCACGGCCAACTTCGGCCGCCTGCTGTTGCGCAGTGTCACGCGCGGCTGGAGCGTGCGCACGCCGGTGCGCGGCGCAACTGCACAGTACTACCGCAAGCTCGGCTGGGCCGCGGCGCGCTTCGCCTTTCTCGCCGATCTGGCGCTGTTCTTCGTTGGCGGCAAGCTCAAGCAGCGCGGCCAGTTGTCCGGGCGCATGGCTGATGCGCTGTCGTGGCTGCTGTTCGGCGTCACCACGCTGCGCCGCTTCGAGGCCGAAGGCCGCCGCGAAGAAGACCTGCCGGTGGTGCACTGGGCGCTGCGCTACAGCCTGCTGCAGGTGCAGGAAGCCTTCGAGGGCATCTACGCCAACTTCGACACGCCCGTGCTCGGCTGGCTCATGCGCTGGCCGGGGCGTTTCTGGCTGCGCATCAACCCGCTCGCCGGCGTGCCGCGCGACCGCATGGATCGTGCCGCCGCGGCCGCCATCCAGCAGCCCGGCACCCTGTTCGACCGCATCGCGCAGCACAACATGGGCGACCCGCAGGCGCACGAACCCGGCCTCGGCCGGCTGCTGCACGCCTGGCAGCTGCTGGCGCAGGCACACGAGCCGACGCGGCGCATGCAGAAGGCGCAGCGCAAGGGCCGGCTCGGCGGCGCCAGTGTGCTCGATGCCATCGACGATGCGCGCTCGCAGGGCCTCATCAACGACGCCGAGGCCGAACAGGTGCGCACAGCCGAACAGGCGCGCTTGGACGCCATTCAGGTCGATGTCTTCACTGCCGACGAGTATTACCAGGATGACAGCGATGCGTCGCGCGCGGCGCCAGCAGACAAGCCGGCGCGGGCGGTGAATGAATAGCGCAAACCGCGCGCCGGCGGCATACGCGCATTGCCGCGTGCGTGCCGATCACGACCGCTTTCCAGGCCTGTCGCATGCGCGGCTGCGGCGCACCACGCAGGCATGGGCGGCGAACTTGTCGCGCCTCAGCTCAGGCGCTGCTCAAAGCATTCGCGCTAAGCGCATGGAACAAAAGAAATGTTGATTCGCTCTTCGGGGGTTGACGGCAGCGTTCGGCATGCTTATTATCAAGCTGCCGTCGAAGTGCAAGGTGCTCGTGCCATGCATCAGGCGGCGGCCGGGTACGGCTGCAAGGCAGCCGGATTCGGGTCGAAAAGGCCACCTTGGACAGCGTCTGCAAATAAAAGTTGCAAACCGAACCACATTACGGAGTATAATAGGCGCAACCGGTAGATGGTTTTTCGACAACTTGTTTAACAGTCGGGTTGGCACGATCACATGGGAGTGATCAAACCAACATCCACCAAAGGGAGAACTAGATCATGAGCAAGACTCCATTCAAATCCGCCAGGGTGCGGAATGCGGTCAAGGGTGCGCTCGGCACCGCCGCCGCTGTTCCGCTGCTGTTTGCCGCGCTGCCGGCTTCGGCCGACATCGGCGACACCACGTTTGACATCAGCGGCTACGTCAAGCTGGATTCCGTTTACGACTTTGAAGCCGATCGTGGCGTATCGCTGACACCGTCGATGGTTATTGAGAACGCCGTCGCCAAGGGGGCAGGCGTTGGTGACGGTGGCTACGGCGAGAAGGACGGCGCGCTGGCCTGGACTGCCCGCCAGACCCGTTTGATTCTGAACACCACGACGCCGACTGCCGCTGGCGATGTCGGGGGTTACCTCGAATTCGACATGTACGGCAACCGCGGTGGCGGTGGCGACCTGCGCATGCGCCAGGGCTTCCTGACCTGGAACGGCTGGAAGATCGGCCGTGCCTGGAGTACCTTTTCCAACTTCCACTACGGCACGCTGCTGAACTTCGGTGACCCGACCGGTCCCGCCTACATGCGTACCGAGCAGATCACCTACACCATGGATCTGGGCAATGGCAACAACTTTGCCATCGGTCTGGAAAACGCTGATGCCGTACGGGATACGGAGCTTACCGGTACTCCACCAACCGGCATCAATAACGGTGTTCTCGGCAGTCGCCAAAGCAACACCCGTCTGCCTGCGCTGGCCATGCGCTACCAGGGCAATGAAGGCATCTTCAGTTACCAGGCAGCCGGCTACCTGACCTCGATACAGGCCCGCAATCTGTCCGGCAGCAAGAAGTCCAAGGCAGCCTGGGGTATCAACCTGGGCGGCACGGCTAGCTTGGACAGCGGTACGACCCTGAGCCTGTCCGCTGCTTATGGCGAAGGCGTCGGTTCCATGATCAAGACGCCGCTGCGCGGTGTCACCGGCTACATCAATACCAACGGTGATTTGAAGCTGGCCGAGGAGCTGGGTGTTGTCGCCTCGTTGGGTCAGCAGTTCACCGATCAAGTGTCTGCCAACCTGGTCTACGGCTACAGCCGGAACGAGATTGCTGACGTCAAGCTCAAGGGCCATTCCGTTTCGGCCAACCTGCTGTACTCGCCGGTGGATCCGCTGGTGTTCGGTGTTGAATACACCTACGTCCGCGGCAAGATCGATATCGGCAGCGCTCACGAGCACGCCAACGGCAACCAGCTGCAGTTCTCTGCAATCTACAACTTCTAAGGATTACAATAATCCAATCCATGCCCCGGCACCCGCCGGGGCAACTCAAGGCCCCGGCAACCCCGGGGCCTTTTTCATTTCCACCCATCCAACGCCATACCCGCACCCACTCCTCTCCATTCCAGCACCTAACCCACCGTCATTCCCGCACCCACTCCCACCGTCATTCCCGGCTTGACCGGGAATCTTGTTCGAGTCAGCCGCCACGTTGGGACAAGATCCCCGATATCGCTGACGCGATTCGGGGATGACGGGAGGGTTATGTCCCGTCATTTCCGCACCCATACCCTCGTCATTCCCGGCTTGACCGGGAATCTTGTTCGAGTCAGCCGCCACGTTCGGACAAGATCCCCGATATCGCTGCCGCGATTCGGGGAGGACGGGAGGGTTATGCCCCGTTATTTCCGCACCCACACCCTCGTCATTCCCGGTTTGACCGGGAATCTTGTTCGAGTCAGACACCGTTTGAATCCTGCACCCATCTCGGCCATGCAGATGGCACCGGGAATGTTGGCCACAGCCTGCGGCCGTGTCCAACCTACGGTCTCTGGGACGAAGCGTAGGTCGCACTCGGCACAGCCGAGGGCGACGGGACACCGTTTGAATACGCCACCAAATACTGATTCACGGTTCCTTTCCACCATTCGCGCCCCTAGAATACGGCCATGAAACAGTCTTCCGCACCCTCCAGCACGCGCACGTCCCCGGCCCCGGACAATGCCCTGCAGCAAGGCATGGCCCTGCATCAGCAGGGCGATCTGGCTGCGGCCGAGCAATGCTATCGCCGCGTGCGCAAACGTCATGCGGCCTACGGCGAGGCTCTGCGCCTGCGCGCCTTGCTGGCACATCAACGTGGCGAACATGCCAGTGCCATCAAGTTGGCGCGCCGCGCCACCGAACAGCAACCGGGCAACGCCCTGTTCCACCACACACTGGCGGAAATCTGCAAGGCGGCGGGACGCCTGCAGGATGCGGTGCGTTCCTATCGGCGCAGCTGGAAGCTGGCGCCGGCACGTACTGCCACGGGCGAGGACCTGGCCGTGGCGCTGGAACAAAGCGGCCGCACGCCGGACGCCATCGACATCTACCGACAACTGCTGCCGGATCACCCGCAGCCGGCGCGCATTCGCACGCACATCGCCGTGCTGCACCACGAACGCGGCGAGCTGCCACAGGCCCGCGCCTGCATGGAGCAATGGCACGACAGCATGTCTGCAACGGCCGTCAACTGGTGTGACCTGGGGCGCGCCTGGGCCAGCATCTTCGAGCCGCAGCAGGCGATCGAGTGCTATCACAAGGCGCTGGAGCTGGCGCCGGCATGGGCCGATGGCCACGCCGGCCTCGGCAGTGCCCTGCAATTGCAGGGCCGGCACGATCAGGCCACGGAGCATCTGCAGCAGGCGCTGACACTGCAGCCGGATCGTGGCTGGGTGCACCATGCGCTACTCACCAATCGCGGTTTCACGCTGGATGAGGGGTCCCGCCGGCAGTTGGAGCAGCTTGCTGCCGATCGTAACGTGGCCGAAGTCGACCGCATGCACATGCAGTTCGCGCTCGGCATGTGGCATGATCGCCATGGCAAAGCCGCCAGTGCATTTGAACATTTCGAGCGCGGCAACCGCATGCATGCGCGTCGCACGCCATTCGACCCGCAGGTGGCGCAGGACCGCATCGACCGCATGCTGCAGCATTTCGACCGCGACTTCTTCGCCCGCCGCGAAGATTACGGCGACCCGTCGCAGCGGCCCATCTTCATCGTCGGCATGCCGCGCTCCGGCACCAGCCTGGTCGAGCAGATCATCGCCAGCCATCCGCAGGCGCACGGTGCCGGCGAGCTCAGGGACATCGGCCGCATGGTGACCGAACTGCGTGCGCTCGATGACCGCGGCCGCAGCTACCCGGAAGCTCTGTCCAGCCTCGACGCGCAACAGGCCGCGACACTGGCGCGGCGCTATCTCGGTTCGCTGGAGGCCCGGTCGGCAGATGCCGCGCGCATCACCGACAAGATGCCGGCCAACCACCTCTGGCTCGGTCTGATCGCGCTGTTGTTGCCCCGTGCGCGCGTCGTGTACTGCCGCCGCGATGCCATGGACAACTGCCTGTCCTGCTATTTCCAGGTATTCCACGACGGCCTGGCCTACACCTACGACCAGACCCATCTGGGCCAGGTCTATCGCCAGCACGAGCAACTCATGGCGCACTGGGCCGAATGCCTGCCGCTGGCCATGCTGACGGTTGATTACGAATCACTGGTGGCCGACCCGGACACCGAAATCCGCCGCCTGATCGAATTCACCGGCCTGCCGTGGGACGACCGCTGCCTGACCTTCCACAACACCGATCGCGCCGTGCAGACCGCCAGCAACTGGCAGGTCCGCCAGCCCATGTACCGTAGCTCCGTCGCCCGCTGGCAACGCTACGAACCCTGGCTGACGCCACTGCGCGACAGTCTTGCACACCATGCCCTAGGCAAACCCGCAACCTGAATTGATCGACGGTTTCGGCCATGCGGCCAACGAAGCCCCGTAGGTCGCACTCGGCACAGCCGAGGGCGACGGGACGTCGTCCAGATCATTCGCCAATTCACAGTCATGTCGATGGCCCCGGGAATGTTGGCCACGGCCTGCGGCCGTGTCCAACCTACGGGCTCTGGAACGAAGCGTAGGTCGCACTCGGCGCAGCCGAGGGCGACGGGACGCCGACTAGATCATTCGCCAATTCACGGTCATGTCGATGGCTCCGGGAATGTTGGCCACGGCCTGCGGCCGTGTCCAACCTACGGGCCCTGGAGCGAAGCGTAGGTCGCACTCGGCACAGCCGAGGGCGACGGGACTCCGTCCAGATCATTCGCCAATTCACGGTCATGTCGATGGCTCCGGGAATGTTGGCCACGGCCTGCGGCCGTGTCTAACCTACGGGCCCTGGAGCGAAGCGTAGGTCGCACTCGGCACAGCCGAGGGCAACGTGACACCGGTAGTGACGTCTACATGGAGCACAGTTCCTGCGTTGTTTTCTTGTCGATGGCGTCGATGGAGCGCTGATCGAGGCCGTAGTCATTCAGGATATCCAGCCACTCATCAGTCTGCTGGAATGCCTCGAGATGCTCGTTGAAGGCATCGCGCAGCTCGACACTTTCCTTGGCAAACGTGAACGCGCCCCAGCTGCGCAGCTTGTTGCGTGCGATCGGATCCTTGAACGGATTCAGGGCAAACGGCTTTTTCGGGTAGGGCTGGGCAGCCTGCACTTCGTCGCTGTTCTCGGCGAGATCCGCCACAGTGAACTGGGTGGCGGCGTAGGCATCGATATCGCCCGCGGTCAGCGCGTCGACGGCATCCGTATTGTTCTCGAGCAGAACGATCTGGTCTTCGCCAATGCCGGCGTCTTCGGCAAAATCGACCTGGGTGGCGCCTTCGACAATGCCCAGTCTGGCATCCGGATTATCGGCGATATTGGCATAGCTGCGCAGTTTCAGTGGATTGCCGGACAACACCAGCAGACCCTCGCCATAGGTGGTGTTCGGGCGCGAAAATGTAGCTTCTTCACAACGTTCCGGCAGAATGGCCTGGCCGGCGGCAACCATGTCCACGCGGCCGTCATTGACTGCATCGATGAGCTTGCCGAACGGCATGACCGACCATTGGATGTCATTGATGTCCATCGCCTCGAGCACATGCTTCGCGGTTGTAGGACCGAAGCCTTCAGCATCGCCGTCGGCTGTCATGTATCCATAGGGTGCTTCATTGGCCACGGCAATGCGAATGTAGCCGCGCTCTGTTATTTCATCCGGTGTTATGGCGGTTGCCGTCGCTGCCATGCACACCAGCAGCAGACTGGCGGCGGCAATGGATGCGGCTTTGCCCAGACGTTGCCAATAGACCATTGTGCTCTCCTCTTCATGATCGTCCGGAACGAACATGATCGCGTTTCGGACTTATTGCCAACTTCAGCATACTGTAACGACTTTCAGCAACGCAACTGCCGTACAACACGGCGATCGGCCTCATAAAATTAATGTTTGTGCTCGGTCAAGTACTCTGCTAGTTTGCAGTTGAGACCGTTGCATGAATAACAGTGAGGAGAGTGCCATGGTGGAGGCTACAGCGGTTGATCCAGCCGAAGAGCATGTTGTCGAAGAATCGGACGTCAAACGGGCTGTTGCCGCCGCCGGCATGGGCAACGCGCTGGAATGGTTCGATTTCGGCATTTACAGTTACATGGCCGGCACGATCGGGCATGTCTTCTTTCCATCCCACAGCACATCGGCATCGCTGCTGGCGTCGTTCGGCGTGTTTGCCATAGCGTTCATCGTGCGCCCGCTGGGCGGCTTCTATTTCGGGCCGCTGGGCGACAAGATCGGCCGCAACAAGGTTCTGGCCCTGACCATCATCATGATGTCGGCCGCAACTTTCGCCATGGGCCTCATTCCCAGCTATGAGACCATCGGCGTCTGGGCGCCGATTCTGCTGATCCTGGCACGGCTCGTGCAGGGCTTTTCCACCGGTGGCGAATACGGCGGCGCGGCAACCTTCATCTGCGAATTCGCACCCGATGAAAAACGCGGCTATCTGGGCAGCTGGCTGGAATTCGGCACGCTCGGCGGTTACACCGCCGGCGCCCTGCTGGTCACCGGCCTGTCCATCATGCTCACTGCCGAGCAGTTCGTCAGCTGGGGCTGGCGCGTACCGCTGCTGCTGGCCGGACCGCTCGGTCTGTTTGGTCTGTATCTGCGTCTCAAGCTCAAGGAGAGCCCGGCGTTCGAACAGATGAAGGAGGACGAGGAAAACAAGGACCCCACGTTCCGGGAGATCATGATAGTCAACCTGCGCCTGCTGCTGCTGTGCATCGGCCTGGTGATCATCCTCAACATCGCCTACTACACTATCCTCAGCTACCTGCCGAGTTACCTCACCGAAGTGTTGCACATGGACGCCTCGCGCTCGCTGGTGTTCCTCGTGCTGACCATGCTCGCGATGATGTGCGTGATTGGCTTCTTCGGCAAGCTATCCGACCGTCTAGGCCGCAAACCGATGCTGGTGGGTGCCTGTATCGGCTTCATTCTGCTGTCCTATCCGGCCTTCTGGCTGCTGGGTGCGGGCAGCATGCTCACCACGGTGCTCGGGCTGGCCATTCTCGGCGCCCTGGTCGTGACCCTGGCCGGAACCATGCCGGCCACACTGCCGGCGATCTTCCCGACGCATATCCGCTACGGGGGCTTTGCCATTTCCTATAACCTTTCCACGGCACTGTTCGGTGGTACGGCGCCACTGATCATCACCTGGCTGATATCCAGCACCGGGGACGATTTCATCCCCGCCTACTACCTGATGGTGGCCGCGGCCATTGCCATCGGGCCGATCCTGGCCATACCGGAAACTGCGGGCAAACCGCTGCTTGGCTCCATGGCGCAGCGGGGCGTGCGAGCCGGCGATGGACCGGAAGCAGTCCAGCCGTCTGCTGACACAGCCGCGACTTGACTGATGCAGGATATGAAAAAGCCGCAGCCCCTGAGAAGGGCTGCGGCTTTTTTCACTTGATGCGCTTGTGATGCGCTTGCAGCGAATCAGGCCGGGCGCTTATCACCCATGCGCGATTTGTTGATGAAAATCGACGGTATTGCCAGCGCTGCGGCCAGTACAGTCGAGGCGCCCAGCATGATCAGATACGTAGCCATGCCGGACAGGTTTGTTGCCAGTGTCGCGCCGAGAAGAACCAGCGCCACCAGCGCTACCAGGGCGACAGCCGAAATGGCGGCCCAGACAATAGGAAGACGATACTCAGGCATCGATGCACCTCCGTTTGCCTGCGAAAAATGAAAAACTGAAAAGGGTTGTCGCGTACTATCCGCGACTGCCTATATTATGCAATAAAAGGAGCTATAAAGCAATCGGCTTTGCAAGGAAAATGTCATTGTAATCAGCTTCCCGGAAACGTCTCATGCTTCAATCCGGATCCAGCCTGGCAGGGCGATTCGCCGCGGATGATACCGGGTTAATGCTGTAAAAAGGGGCCAGGGACGATGACAGGGCAAGGAAACGATCGGGATCGGCAGAGGCGCACACTCCACCTGGGTTTTTCGCCCTATTCGACATGCAGGTGACTCCGGCAATGTTGTCCGCCGCCAGGAGCGGCGCCCAACCCACACGGCTGATGAAGTCTATCGTAGGTCGCACTCGGCGCAGCCGAGGGCGACGGGACGCCGCAAGAACCCTTCGCCAAAAACAGGCTACGCAAATGCCTCCAGGAAAGTTGTCCGCCGCGATCCAGTTATCGAACGTGAGCAAGCATCGATTGCATGGCATGATGGGCGCATGACCGAGACCGAATCCGGAGCAGATGTCGATACGTTGAATCTGTCGTACGCAGAGGAGCGCGGCGAACGACCCTTGCCGCAACAGGTTCTGGCCTCGGTCTTCGGCTTCAGTTCTTTTCGTGGGCGTCAGGAGGAGATCATCGACACCGTCTGCAACGGCGGTGACGCACTGGTGCTGATGCCGACCGGCGGCGGCAAATCCCTGTGCTACCAGATTCCGGCCCTGGTGCGCGCCGGCGTCGCGGTGGTGGTTTCACCGCTCATCGCACTGATGGCCGACCAAGTGGCGGCATTGCAGCAGACGGGCGTGGCAGCGGCCTGCCTCAATTCCACGCTGGACGGCGCGGAGCAGACGCGCGTGGAACAGGCCATGCGCACCGGTGTGCTGGACATCGTCTACATCGCCCCGGAACGGCTCATGCAGCCACGCACACTGGCACTGCTCGAGCAGTGCACGCTGGCCCTGTTCGCCATCGACGAAGCCCATTGCGTATCGCAATGGGGTCACGACTTTCGCCCTGAATACATGCAACTGGCCGAACTCGCCGGACGCTTCCCGGACGTGCCGCGCATGGCATTGACGGCAACTGCGGATCTGCCCACGCGCACCGAAATCATCGAGCGTCTGCAGCTGCGCGACGCAGCTCGATTCGTACACAGCTTCGACCGGCCCAACATCTGCTACCGCGTGGCGGAGCGCCGCCGCGCGCGGCAGCAGCTGGTGCGTTTCATACGTGATGAACACCCCGGCGGCGCCGGCATCGTCTACTGCCTGTCACGACGCAAGACCGAAGCCACCGCCGACTGGCTCGGCGCACAGGGCTTTGTGGCGCTGCCATACCACGCCGGACTGCCGGCTGCCACGCGCGCCGCGCACCAGTCCCGCTTCCTGCGCGAGGAGGGTGTGATCATCGTCGCCACGGTGGCGTTCGGCATGGGTATCGACAAGCCGGATGTGCGCTTCGTCGCGCATCTGGATCTGCCGGCCAGCATCGAAGCGTATTACCAGGAAACCGGCCGTGCCGGGCGCGACGGCGAGCCCGCCGACGCCTGGATGCTGTACGGCCTGGGCGACGTCGTGCAGCGCCGGCGCATGATCGAGGAGGGCGACGCCCCGGACGCACGCAAGCGCGTCGAACGCAGCAAACTGGATGCCATGCTGGCGTACTGTGAGCTGGCCGCCTGTCGCCGGCGCCACCTGCTGGCCTACTTCGGCGAGACCCACACAGCCGATTGTGGCCATTGCGACACCTGCCTCGACCCACCAGCCACCTGGGATGCCACGCGTGCCGCACGCATGGCGCTGTCGGCGGTGTATCGCACCGGTCAGCGCTTTGGCGCCGCCTACGTGGTCGACCACCTGCGCGGCGTCGACAGCGACCGGAGTACCCGTTTCGGCCATGAACGCCTGTCCACATTCGGCATCGGCACGGAGCTGGGTCAGCAGCAGTGGCGCAGCGTCCTGCGCCAGCTGACGGCACTCGGCCATCTGCACGTCGACACAGCCGGTTACGGCGGCCTGCGTCTGAGCGGCGCCAGTCGGACGCTGCTGCGTGGCGAACAGACGTTGCAACTGCGCGTCGACCGCAAGGACAAGAGACAGCGCAAATCGACGCCAAGCGATCTGCCACCGATCGAAATCGAGGACGAACCGTTATGGGAGGCGCTGCGTGCATTGCGCACCCGGCTGGCACGCGAGCAAGACGTGCCGCCCTATGTCGTGTTTCCCGACCGTGCGCTGCGCGAGATGCTGCAGCGGCGCCCGACCGACCGCGCGGCATTCGCCGACGTGCCGGGTGTCGGCAGCGCCAAGCTGGATGCCTACGGCGACGTCTTCACCGAACTGATTGCCACTTTCAGCGAATGACGTGCAGCAGAGGCGTGGACATCCCCGAGCCTGATCCATCGTCATTCCCGACTTGATCGGGAATCTTATTTGAGTCAGTCGCCACGTTTCGACAAGATCCCCGATATCGCTGCCGCGATTCGGGGATGACAGGGGATTATTTGCCGTCATTCCCGACTTGATCGGGAATCTTGTTTGAGTCAGTCGCCACGTTTCGACAAGATCCCCGATATCGCTGTCGCGATTCGGGAATGACGGGAGTAGGGCCGCGATTCGTGGAGGACGGCGAGGTTTCTTTCCGTCATTTCCGAACCCGTCCATCGTCATTCCCAGCTTGACTGGGAATCTTGCCTGAGACAGGTTGCTTGGATGCCGCTACTCAATTCAGGAATGATGAAAGGAAAAGGGGTGATTCGGAGAGGTGGATCGGCTATATTCGCAGCATCTCACCTGATCATGATCATCCGGCATGAAACAACCCGCTGTTTATATCATGGCCAGCAAACCGGGTGGCGTTCTCTACATCGGTGTGACCAGCGATCTCCTGCAGCGGATTTGGCAACACAAGAATAACTTTGTTGATGGGTTCACGAAGAAATACCACATCAAGCGGCTTGTCCATTATGAACTGTACAACGACATGCCGACCGTAATCCTGCGTGAGAAACGCCTCAAGAGATGGAACAGGCTGTGGAAGATCGAATTGGTTGAAGCATATAACCCCGGCTGGAACGATCTCTGGACGGATCTCGGAATGTGACAAGAATTTGTTTGTTACGCCCAGTCCATATGCGTTGTTAACCGCTGGCGTACGGTAATTTCGGGTGGATAACCCACCATACCGGGATCATGAATACGCCAGCCTGTGCATGAAGCTCATTCGATATTCCCATGTCCATTATCCGTCATTCCCGACTTGATCGAGAATCTTGTTCGAGTCAGTCGACCGGATTCGGCAAGATCCCCGATATCGCTGCCGCGATTCGGGGATGACGGGGGTAGGGCCGCGATTCGGGGATGACAGGAGATTATTTTCCGTCATTCCCGGCTTGACCGGGAATCTTGTTCGAGTCAGTCGACCGGGTTCGGCAAGATCCCCGGTATCGCTGCCGCGATTCGGGGATGACAGGGGATTATTTTCCGTCATTCCCGGCTTGACCGGGAATCTTGTTCGAGTCAGTCGACCGGGTTCGGCAAGATCCCCGGTATCGCTGCCGCGATTCGGGGATGACGAGGGATTATTTTCCGTCATTCCCG
>Ga0079226_10002681_pt1 | contig 13720 bp, 9 predicted proteins | sample Poulit2014_FD_76345 | JGI IMG/M metagenome (GOLD analysis project Ga0079226, IMG submission 76345) | Agricultural soil microbial communities from Georgia to study Nitrogen management - Poultry litter 2014 | ecosystem: Environmental > Terrestrial > Soil > Agricultural land | place: USA: Georgia... | reverse complement strand
TCATGACCGGAGGCATTCATCGCTGGGATACCTTGCCCCAGTCGACTACGCTCAAACCTGCACCCATACAATAGCGACAAATTGACTCACATACCGCCTGGACCTAAACACGGGGGCGGCTCAACAACACCTGCCCATCAGCCGTCATGGCAACGAGCGGAATGCCCACAATATTGGCCATGCGTGCGTCGCTTAGCCCGAGTAGCTCACCGGTCGCGTCAAGGGCATATTCGTGTTGCGAGAACTCAGGCTCAGAACCCTTGATGAATTCATCACGATACTCGACCAAATATGATGCGCTTTATGCGGCAATGAATAGCGTGAGCGCAGGGTAATTCAATACGCCACTACGGACCAGAACATCACTTCTGTAGTCGGCGAGTAAAGGTTTTACCGGATCTCCCAACTACTGCTTAGGATTGGGCGATGGAATCACTTACGCTTCTTTAAATCCTTGGCCCATTCGCCGCCGTGGCATCAGCCCTGGCTGCTTGGTAGGGCATCCACCGAACTGCAGTCGACAGTCGTGCCCGTTCGCAACTCTTGGTGGCTCAATGACTACCGCGTCAAGAATGCAGAAGGTCGTCTGGAAACAAATGTACACGGACTGCCCGCGGAAATAATCGTTACTGTCGAGTACTCCGGAATCGGGAAGAAACGCATCACAGATGTTTATGCACTCGACGTCTGGCATCTACAGATGGAGACCTTCCCGGTATCGTCAGCGTCTGCGCTTGGGCGTCTCGGAGGGATAGAGAAACAACTACGGTAGACCGCTAGCAAACTCGGTATATTGGTTGATCATGCCGAGCACACGTAGACGAAAAGCCAGGAACTACGAGCCACTACACCCCGGCAATCGCAAGGTGTATTCCTGCTAACCTATGGAGAATGAGTCGGAGATCGTCAGACCAGTCCAGTAATTCATGGACGCGCTTAGTGAGCCATTCGTCTAATGGTGTTCCGACGGCCCCGAAACGTGCCCGGCGCGTCGTGACGGAGGAAGACGAGGAGTTCCTACGCGACATCGAGAGTACGCATCTTGCCAAAGATCCCAGTATCGAGGATCTTTTCGGCGAAACGCAGGGCCTCGAACCCATTGGCGAAAAGACCAATCTCCGCGAATACTTTAGAGAACTCTGGCAACGCCGACACTTTATATGGCGAGAGTCCAAGAACAAGGTATTCAATAAATCCTCGAACACATTCCTCGGTCCACTCTGGCTCGTATTGAACCCGCTGCTGCTGGCAGCCTTCTATTGGGTTATCTTCGGCATCGTCCTGGGCATCAGCCGAGGCATGGACAACTTCGTTGCGTTCATCATCATCGGGATACTCATGTTCCGGTTCAGCAGCGGCATCATTGGCGAAAGCACCAAGGTCATAGCCAGCTCACGAAGCATGATCAAGGCCTTCTCATACCCGAGAGCAGCGATTCCAATATCCCTGGTCATACGCGAGACGCTGGCACAGTTCGTTGTCATGGCGGTGATGTTGGTGATGATCCTTGTGATCCCGCCCCATGTCAGTCTCGATGCCACGTGGCTATTATTCCCGGCCGTATTTATCTTTCAGATCATCATTAACCTCGGCATCGCCTTTTTCTTCAGTAGGATCGGATACAAAATACCGGACTTCGCCCAAGCGATGAGCTTCGTAACGCGCATCCTGATGTACGGTTCCGGCGTCATTTTCCCTGTCGAACGATTCTTGGAGAACGAAACCGCGCTAGCTATCGTGCAAGCTAATCCCATATACATCCTGCTGGAGGCATACCGCTCCATCCTGATGGAGAACACCATCCCACCGCCCACAACCTGGTGGAGCCTAGCGGCCTGGGCAGTTGGATTAGTCCTCGTTGGCTTTATCTACTTCTGGAAAGGTGAGGAGGAATACGCACGTGAACAACGCTAAACCTCCGATCACCCTTGCAGCCGACAAAATCCACTTGACCTATCACGTCCGCTACACCGGCAAGGGTCGCAACCCACTCAACCATCTGCGTCGAGTTCCGAAACCCGTCCTCAAAGGCATCTCGTTCTATGCCCGCGAAAAAGAATTCATTGGCGTCATCGGACGCAACGGCTCCGGTAAAAGCACCATGTTGCGAGTGCTCGCAGGCTTGGAAACACCGACCTCCGGACGCGTCTTCAGCTCTGCCAAACCTCAGCTTCTCGGTGTCGGTGCGGCATTACAACCGACACTGTCAGGTCACGAGAACGTTATGCTCGGACTGCTTGCTATGGGGTATACCCCGAAAGAGGCCGAAGAAATTCGCCCGTCGGTCGTCGAACTGGCTCAAATCGGCCGAGCAATCCACACCCCGATGAACACATATTCGTCGGGCATGGGCGCCAGACTTCGTTTTGCTATTTCCGTTGCCGCCTCCCCGAAAATTTTGATGGTCGACGAAGCACTTGCGACAGGTGACGCCTCTTTCCAAGAGCGCTCAAAAAAAGCAATGGACAAAATGATCGAACGAGCCGGTACCGTGTTTCTTGTTAACCATTCTCGGAACGCCATCGAAGAAATGTGCAACCGCGTTATTTGGCTCGAAGACGGACAGATCGTTGCTGACGGCGACCCTAAACAAAAAATGGAACAGTACATGGTGTATGTTTCTGCTTTAGCCCGCGAAGAATTCGAATACGCTACACAATTCTTAGCGAAGGTGAAGTACACTTACGCTGCACAACACGCGACAATCGCACAGTGAACAGAAAAACGGCGTTCGCATAATCTGGACGGGCATAAGGTCTCGTCGTTACATTCTCAAATCACTTCATCGATCCGGTCTTCGTCGCATACGACACCGATACCGTCTACAGTTCCTCGCCGACTATCGGGAAAGGCCCGTTCCATCGGTCCACTAAAAAAATGCGACATAACGTATTCAACGCCGTTATTGTTAACGCTTCGCATATCCGGTTCGAAGTAGTATCCACGTCCCGCAGCTGAGTTAATAATCTCATAACTGGGGAAATAGTGGATGTCGTCACTCGACATACTCAGTTCCTCTGCGGCCACCCGCAGAACTGATTTCGAGTACGTCGTCGCAGGCAGAACATGTTGACCGCTTGCAGTCGCGATCAGGGGCACAGGAGAGACCGTGAGAATCATCTGTGCATCTGGGTTGACCTCAGTGAGAATCTTCCAAAAGTCGACAAGATCTTTCCTTACGTCGTCAATCGACAGATTCACATACTCGGCGGCATTCTTTGCAGGATCGCCTGCTATAACTCCCGGTGCAGTCGGAAACGCGGTGCCATCGGATCGATCGATCCAAGTCTCGGTCAGTCCCAAAGTAAATACAAAAACGTCCAGTGAACGTAACATCTGGGCGACTCTTGAGAGGTGAACTCTTCGTAGTTCGCATACTGTTTCCATGTCCTCCTGCCCTACGGGATCCACGCTAGGCCGAAGCGCATCGTAGTACCTGCCATCTTTTTCCCACACATGCCGAGAGGTAGGGCGGATGCCTAGTGCTTCTTGAGCAATCTGTAATAACTGTCGGCTCGTATAGATATTCCCGTAACGACACGAATATATGCCGTAACCAAAACCTTCGTGTTCGGCCTCAGGAAGGAAAAGTGGAGCCGGCTCGAAATCAACATAATTGCCTTCACCACGTTGGGCGATATGACGACCGATATGCTGAGCAAAACACGAGCCAGCAGTCGCGATTTTCTCAGTTCCCTGCAGCGCAGGCGCATCCCAGAGTCTCGACATGTCCTCGTAATGGCGTGTTGCCACCGCACGTTTCCAAAAAGCGTGGTTAGGAAGTGCCCGGTAAGGGTTATCTGTCATATCCGATTTCCTTCAGTTGAAGCGTCTCGCGAGCTAAGCGATTGGCTAGTCGATACTGGTCTGTCCGACCGCTGTTATCTGAGCGCATGGGCCGATTATTGCTCGGTCGTTCGAGTGGTAATTCACGCCGTAAATCGTCCGACTGCGGTAACGACTCGTGAAATTCCTCTCGGATAGTCTCAGCATTAAATACTTCAGCTGAAAGTGCAGCTTGGACCCAGGCGTCTACTTCCGTCAATGGCACAGACCCTGAGTGGCCTGGCTTTCCCCAGTATGAAAGTTTTGCTATGACACGCTCACGATTTTCCGGCAATACCGCGTCCATGAATGGAATCATGTGCTCGAACAGGTGTCTATGGTCTCCATGGCTTTGGAGATAGACTATCTGATTCGGTACGGATGTGCCGTACAGAGAGCGCAAATCCAAGACGGGAGGGTTGCTCACACTTCGCAACCCTTCTGGCCACGCTACCTCGGAATATCGGGCAAGCCGTTCCTTCCCATAGTTAGCAATAATGGTCTGCGGAGAGAAAGCAACAGACAATGAACCCGGGAAATGCCAAGAGTAGTAAAGCGAAGCGAAACCTCCGCCCGACCCCCCGACAAATATCAGGCGCGAGATACCCAACTTTTCTTTTAAGTTCTCTATCAAAGAGACTATGGCATCTTGTAGTGGAAGTTTGTGCGACCCCGCAAACCAAGCAATGCTTATGGTGTCGCTGAGAGCTAGCGTGGGATCCGCAAATGCGACTTGATGCGCGTGTTGCCCGAGCCCTCTCACATACGGCCCAAAAGAGGGGTACTCACGTTCTGCTCTATTCACAGCCCCGTTAAAAATCACCACGAGGCTACTCGACCCCGCTTGAGGTGCCGCCCGGAATGGCAATAGCAGGTCGTAACCAACGTCGACATATTGCGTCTCCATACGTTGACTATTCAGAATAGCCTCGGGCAGGTCTTTAGCTTGGACAGTTTGTTGCATGACACAAGCATATCTACGGATATGAGCTTCATAGGTATTATGCCTGAGGTGACGAAAACACCTGAGGCATAACTCCGTCAGTTATTACAACACTTGCGCTTACCCAAGTTCTATTCAAGGGTGGTAAGGACGGCACTAGCTTAGCCGGAGGGACTCGACAATCATTTCGAAGTGGAGCTGCCAGATTCGGACATAATAATTCGCTACAGCACTGCACGTAGTACGGTCATGTAGGTCCGACAATTAAATCCTCAGTTCAAATTGCACAATCGATTTCTCATAACAGATGAGACTCACACCACCGGTTCACGACACTTCAAGAGTAGATGTGTGACCTTGAAAGGTTCCCCAAATATGACGGTAAGCCGCCATGAGCTATTGCGTGAATATTCTGCATATTTACGACGCACTGGTCACGTCGATACCGCTGCCGCAGCGTTGAGAACTCGCTCGCGTCTTGTACAGGACGCGATGGCGTACATAGCAACCTACGACAGGTATACCGTGTCGGACCTTGGGAAGTTTCAACAGAACGGCAATTTATCCGAAATAACATTTCGCGATGAATGGCTAGCGGCTCTAGGACGAGTATGCGCACTCCAAGCGTTCCAAGCAACCAGCATGGAGACACACGAAAAAGAAGTTTCATTTGGTCTCAGCTGTCTTGAAAGCGCGAATAAACGCCTCCCCCACGTTAAAGAATACGCACATTATCGTCGGCTTGAAGTTGAACTCCATACACACCAGGGCAACGACGAGCAAGCCATGAAACTCGTCCATAATGACGAGCACCTCAGAACACTTTATTACGGATATATACCGACGGATCTAAAAAATCCCAACATAAGCGGTTCCGCTGAGCAATATTCCGAATGGCTTGCCGGCTTCAACAGACCATTTGTTGAAAACGGTCTTCTCCCTATCGACTCGGCACCATCTTCCATTTCCTCTTTCGAGGAGCTGAAGGTCAGCGGGATTGTCCCGCGCGACGATAAACTCAAAGTAACTGTCATTATGACAAGTTACAAACCAGCACGCGAAGTTTTCTTGTTGGCTGTACGATCTATCCTAAATCAGACGTGGCGAAACATCGAACTCCTTATCGTAGACGACGCTAGCCCAAATGAATACAAAGAAGTTCTTGATTCTGTCCGTGCGTTGGATTCACGAATACGAGTCATTGAGCTGCCTAAAAACGGAGGGACTTATAGAGCTCGTAACGTAGGAGTTTCCGAAGCCAGCGGAGATTTCATTACGGGCCAGGATTCGGACGATTGGTCACACCCCGAACGCATCGCACAACAAGTAAACTTTTTACTCAAGAATTCATCGTCTCCTGGCGCTGTGGTCGAAGCGATACGAATGAACGACGACCTTGTAAGGATGTTTCCCGGCAGAAAGCCACATCGGCTCTGTGAGGTTAGCTTGATGCTCAGACCTGAACTCGCTAAGGAAGTCGGAGGCTATCTTGACGCTCGAAAGGGAGCGGACAGCGAATTCCGGCGTCGTATTGAGGGCTACACAGGTCAGGAAGTGCAGACGATAGAGAAACCCCTATACTTGACACGGATCGGCCACGAGTCCCTCTCGGGCGCCGACTTTAAACCTGGCTGGTCTCACCCGGTCCGTCGTGCTTTCTGGAATGCAAGTGAATACTGGCATGAAAACACGCCGCGCGAGTTACTTAGTCTCGCTACAGCGAAAACTACACCAATCCCTGTTCCAAATAGATTCAAAATTACCTCGCCCGCTTACGGTCCACATTTTGATGTCGTGTTCATCGGCGACTGGCGCTCCTTTTCTGGCGTGCAAAGAGGCATGGTTGACGAAATCACTGCATTAGCCGACCGAGGTCGACGAGTGGGAATCATGCATTTGGAATCGCTCATGAGTCCTTCGAAGCAAACAACTCGACTGTGTGGCGACGTCCAAGTTTTGATAAATCAGGGATACATCGAAGAGATTATCCCAGATGAGAACGCATCATCAGAGGTCGCTGTAATCAAGGACCCCACGATTCTTCAATTCGCACCAAACGACGATATCAATTTCGTTGCTCAAACAACTTTAATCTCGGCTGAAATTCCCCCACCTGGGAACGCGGCCGAGCCATTATATCAACCCGCAGATTGCCATGAGAATGCGAAATCCCTTTTCAACGGTGAGGTTATATGGACGTCTGTAGATCCATCCATACACCATGGATTAACCACTCACCAACCACGAATACGCGTTCATCCCCTAAGGCAACCGGTCGCATTTAAGACCCAGCGCTGGCTCAATAACCGGAGCAAGTTAGCGGGCGGCCTTCCCATCTTGGGCCGCCATGCCGAAAACCTCGAAAGTCTCTGGCCGAACAGCATTGAAACCACCAATCAGCTCTGGCCCGCAGACGATAATGCCGAGGTCCGTATTTTAGGCGATGCACGTGCCCTGCTAAGAAAACACAATAAGCGTCGCTACCCGCCGACCTGGGTTAACTTCAGGGACGAGGAGATAAAACCGGAAGCTTTCATGAGCTGCTTGGACTTTTTTGTGTACTATCCAGCTGAAGATTACGCTCAATCGTTTTCTCGAGAAGCTTTGGAAGCATCTGCTTCAGGGGCATTAGTTATTCTCCCGAAGAATTTTGAAAAAATGCACGGTAGGAGCGCGGTTTATGCGTCGCCTTCTGAAGTTTCCCGACTAATTCATAGCTTCACACAAGATAGAACGAACTATCAAAAAACTGTGCAGTCCAATACGAGTGCTCTGAAGAAAACTTATAGCAATGAGAACTACGTTGAATATATTCACAGTATAGAGACCACGAGTGTTTCAACCAAACATCCGAAGTTGGAGAACCATGCGCATAGCTAAATATGCACTGATCAGCCATGCTGGAATCATAGTTACAACAGCAGTATTGATTTCGCTAGGAATTTACCACGCGGAGCCTGTGTTACATGTTGCTGCTTTGTGGTTATTTGTATTTTTTTTGGTGAGTTCTCTACTACTCGCGGGCCGCGGATATCGTCGCATAACAACTCGGATAGGAACAGCAGGTGAACGACTGTCAGAGCTTAAGTACCTGCAAGAACGTCGGTACGAGCAGCTGTCTGGTCGGCTTGATAGGTTAAGCGCCCTGGTAGATTCTCTCGACAGTTCCGACAACACGCATCAGGCTAATCTGATTCACAGTATGAACCGCGCTGAATCAGGCAGGAATCTAGCCGAACTTGAAGATATTAACGCAAGGGTACAGCGCGCCGAACGACGAATCCTCGGACGTTTGGAAAATGAACTGTTCGCTAACGCCCTTCGCGATGAACAAATCGACATTTTCCTCTCGGAATTGGGGCCAGAGAGCTCGATTAAGTGGACACATACCGAGTCTGATTGATACTGTCTTGCGGGGATCGCTCCTACTGGCGTTACTGCCAAGCTTTATCTAGCCCTGCCTAGTCGACGCCAATAACTTAGGGCCAACGCACAGGACCAGGTGGACGGCTAACGAAAATAGACGGCGTCGGCTCGATTTGGGAGTCCATCAACCGAACCTTGTCGGTTCCGAACTAACGATTCACTCATTTTTGAAATCTTGTCAAACATCTTCTACAACAACCCATCGCTTGACCTTCGATTCTAATATCGATGTTTTGTTTCATAGCGCCCAGCAGTTACTGAACACTCACCGCACCCCATAACACTTAACTCTAGTGAGAGAACTGTCTTAGCTAGCGAACTGAAGTCTCTAAACTCTATTCAGTTCTGGGAAAATCACTATCGGTTGGTCGCCACCAGGTGAGCACTGAGTACCGCTGAAATAGGGACACCATTTACAGCGTTTCCTACGCTCTCACCCGCCGCTAGTTTTGCAGCAAGTTGTTTTGCTTGTTCAATGATAGTTTCGCCCCAAAATGATGAAACGAACGGATTATCAACTGCACGTGAAACAGCTTCCTCCACAACGCGCCCCCGTTGCCAAGCCATCGGAGCAGTTCTTGAAGCATCCGGGGTCCGCTGCTCACCCACCCAAATCTTCCCGGGTGAGGACTCGGAAGACATCTGCACTGAGGTTAATCGTGCTCTGACCTCGACGCTTGGTGCTTTGCTTGGAGAGTCGAACGGGAGATCTAGAAGTTCAGGTTCCAAAGAAGAAAGAATATCATAGTTTAGCTGTCCCTCATCTACGCGGGACTTCCCAGCCACTAATTGAGCTGCCTCAGCACTCATAGAGTCCAAAGGGGTGAAAGACGTGGAAAAACGCGGTGCTCGTCCCACGTGGTACCTGTGGCGAAACTCGCGATAGTGTAACCGCAACGCATATTCAGATCGTGCCCCTCCGACCGAGTCAACCGCTACCCGGCCGTCTTGCGCAGCTTCGAATCCCAGCCATGAATGAAGATTCCTCTTGGCGTAGTTCTCAAAGAACCCATCGGCATTAGCAGGATTGTAGAAATCTCTATGGACTTCCCCTCCCCCACCACTTGCGTGCACCCTAAACGGTGAAGACTGTATTGCAGGAACAACTAGCGGATGGTACACGCCCAGGGAAAGCTCCCGAAAGACTTCGTACGACTCTTCTGGCGTGTAGTAGGTGCGCCTGAGGCGGTTTGATGGGTTCAGCTCAAACCCATAGTGGTTACTGAGATTCGATGCGACTTCGTAGTCGCCAGACTGACCTGGAGAGCCCGCACAAGTAAATCGCGGACTCTCTCCAGAACTACCAAGGCGGCGCATAGCAACTAGTGCCAAAGCAAGATTCGTCCTCGAATCTAAGCCACCGGTCAAGTCGATGGAAAATTGTAGACGATCATCGCTGAGGAGCGTTTCAAAGCGAGAAACCCATGTTGCCAAGTGCTCTCTGAGACCTTCGGCGTAGGAATTGTTGCTCTTACTCCGATTTCGAAGGAGATGCACCCTATCGCGCGCGACAATCAACGTAGTAGCTCGAGGAAGGACAAGTACGCCCTGCACCAGCGTCTCAAAGGAAAAAAGTTGGTTGTTGGTGGAATTTGTGCCGTAAATAGAGCCAAGGTGCGGGTAATTCGGTCGCACTACTCTTTTTTCACTCCGTAAAAAATCAACGATTTTGGCGAAAGAATTACTGACCGCCCATACATCACCGTCGTGGTAATAATAGAGAACCTTATAGCCGGAAAAATCTGTATTGAATTCAAGCACACGGTCGTGACGTCTCATGTGAACGTAACAACCATCCTGGCCCGGGTTTATTTGCTGACCGGTATTTTCAACGAACTTTCGAGCGCCTTGAAACTCGCTAACGAAATCATTTCCAGCGAAAAAGTAACCTTGAAAGAAGTCATCCTCAGGAGGATTCCTACTTGTGACAATAAACGTAGATGTGTCGTGATCACTAGACATACCTGCACCCTACAAGGTTTAGAAAAGTTTTCTTGTGTATTTCGTTGGCTTTCGTCAGAGCTTTTACTCCCCATGGGGTCCGACCTAATTTGTAGTATCTGATCACATGCCTTTAGTCGTAAAACTATATAATAGTGCATGCATTGCTGCTATAACCTTCCAATATTTTGATTAATGACCTAAACGCGTGCGGTCTTGTAAAGACGAAGCCTTTATGTCCGTTAATGCATGATTTTGGGCACTCAGGTGCGGAATAGACCTTCTAATTCGGTAGAGATTGCCTTCCTAAAACCAAATCGACTAAAAGCCCTCGACCATTCCTCAGAAGACGCCGCCAGATTTAACACTCGTGAAAGTAGTTCTTTAGGGGGCGGAGAGTGGCCCTCCCGCCAACGACGTGCGAGCAAGAGTACTTCTGTGTCCGGATGAAGCGCCGCCACGAAGGGCATCAAATGTGAATGAGTATGAGCTTTATCATTCAAGTTCTGTATATACGCTACTCGAGTTGTTGTGGGCTTGCTATAAAGATCGCACAAATTCGAGACTATGTGTCCGGGCAGTTGACGCAATGGGTTGCGGACGCCTGGCGTCACACCGAAGGCGCTTTCTGCAAAATCACGCACGGCTCTCTCGGAGTATTTCGCAATGTTGGTTTGAGGATTGAAAACCAAGGCTCGAGAATCTTGAAATTGAGATGCAAAAAATAGTGACGCAAACCCACCGCCGGAACCACCGAAAAAGACAACTTTATCTGATCCAAGACCTTCTACAATCTTCTTCAGTATACGAGTTAGATCGTGTTGTAACTGCGGCTGGTACTTGTTCCCCGTATACCACGCCAGCATTAGCTGTTCGTCTAGGACGAGGGCAGGGTCAGAAATAAAAACACGGTTCGCTTCAATACCACCTGAAATACCAAGCCCTGATAACACGGGCAGGGTGAAGTGAGGTTCTACAGCCCCATGAAAAAAGCAAATTGTGGTTCTCGACGCTGTAGGGCTCACCAGCAAGTCAATCGGGAGTCCTCCGGATTGGACCGTTGATATCCCTGCCGGCACTTCTTCAACCTTCAGGAAATCTGCGATCGAAGAAAACTCCGTCACCCGATGAAGATCTCTGTCGATCACGCGTTCACGCTGCATTTTATCCCTAACCTCAGCTCGCTACACTCTGGCATTGTGAGTTGAAATCACCTGCTGAAATTGCCCGGACCGTCAGAGGACGTGTACATCATCCCCGGTAGATGCCCCACGGGTATCAAACATCAATCTCGCTTTAGAGGCGATATCTCCCAGGTCGTATTCGCGATGCGCCTGCAACAAAATGACAATATCTGCGTCCCATACCGCTGTGTCGAGATCCGCCACAGATTGATGCTCCGTCCCATTCAGCTGCCATGTCGGAACGTTCGCATCGTGATACGTGATTATGGCACCCTTGTCGGCGAGACCGTGGGCCACGGGCAATGAAGGCGAGTGTCGCTGGTCCGCAATATTTGGTTTGTAACTCACGCCCAGCAGCAATACTTTAGAACCATTGATCGATTTTTGGTCTGAGTTCAATAAGTCCTGGATTCTCTGCACTACATAATTGGGCATCGAATTATTGATGTCTTCAGCAAGATCAACAAATCGGAATGGATGTCCTAAAGCTTTCCGCACAGAATAGTTCAAGTAACTTGGGTCAATAGGAATGCAGTGACCGCCGACGCCAGGACCTGGATAGAATGCTTGGAAACCAAACGGCTTGGTTTTCGCTGCTTTGATGACTTCCCAAATATCTATGCCAAGTTCGTGACTAAACTTCGCCATCTCATTTACCAGACCGATGTTGATGTGACGGTAGGTGTTCTCGAGCAATTTTGAAGTCTCTGCTTCTTTTGCGCCCTTTACTTTCACGACTTCGGCGATGAACTTGCTATAGAACGATACTGCTAGATCTCCGGACTTATCTGAGACTCCACCCACTACCTTCGGTGTGTTCTCTAAACGATATGTTTTGTTGCCGGGATCGATGCGTTCCGGGGAAAAGGCAAGGTGAAAATCCTCGTCTAACGTACGTCCTTGGGCTTCCAGGGCAGGTAGGAGGACCTCTTCGGTCGTTCCCGGGTAAGTTGTCGATTCTAAAATAACGAGAGAATTCCGCTGAAGGTTCTCAGCGACAGCCGTAGTAGCTGCCTCTACAGCGGCAAGGTCGGGTCGACCAGCGTCACCCAGCGGCGTAGGCACACAAATGACGACTACATCAGCTTCACTAATGATCGAGTTGTCTGTAGACGCGCTGTAACCGGTTCCGAGCATTTTCTGGAGATCTTCGCCTGGGATGTCTTCCACATGGGAAATCCCTGCGTTGAGATCCTCAACAATCTGTTTGCTCACATCCAGGCCCGTAACTTTGAGCCCTGCGTTGCTAGCCGCACGGGATAGCGGCAAGCCGACATACCCCTGACCAATGACGACGAGATCCTTCATTCGTTCTCTCCAATTAATGTTCTTCGTGCCGCGTCTAAAGCGCGATTAAGTTAGCCGTATTCTATAGTTCGATGCCATCTGGGTTTGATGTCAACTAAGTTGAGCCCACGCGGGAACTAAACTTCCACATGTCGCGTGTTCCGTCCGTAGCTCTCAACAATCGAGTTGGCATAAAGTTCCAGACGGTCTACATCCCAGGTATGTCCGTGACTCCCTCGAATTTGCATGAAGTTGAATCGATCTCCAGCAAAGATCTTGGCTCCAGATTGCTCGACTGAGGTCAGGAAGCGTGAGTCCTCCCCTCGGCTCATCGGAAGGAAAGGATTTCTGGTGAACACCTCACGCCACCCTACAAACGTGGCACCGGTGACAAAGTCCGTATACATGTTCTCCTTGCCGGGGTTTCGCAATGTAATCATGTCATCCTTTTCGGAATACATGTAGGTAGCGAATTTACCCACTAAATCAGCATTCGAGAATTTCATCGCGTTGATACTGTCGAGTAGGTAATATTTTCCGTAGAAATCATCATCGTCGAAGTTCGCGATAACCTCTCCAGAGGCCGCGTCTACTAGCTTATTGAGACATACGCCTAATGGGTCAGACTTTGGAGCAGTAAGTAGAGTGAAGTGTTCTATACCTTGGTCGGCAGCATAAGCGCGAAGCTCAGTTTCATTCTCTTCGAAGCCGTGCGTGAGAAGTACCAACTCAGGTTCCACGTCGACTTGTGATGCAACAGTATCGATGACGTTTCGCACGAATTGTGGCCGGTTTGTCGAGACGATCACGCTGACGGAAGGAGTAGCTAGAAAGGGTGACTTGACGTTGAATCCAACAGCATCCAGGACCTTCTCGGCGCGATGCGCATACGTGTGTTTCGCCCAAATCTCACGTTGTGCGGTGTGGACCATGCGGTCACGAAGCTGCGGGGAGTTTAGGACCGTACGCAAAACATGGGCAGCGGTCTTTTCGTCGTGCACCACTGGAACCTGTTCGGGCCTGAAAAACTCAGGAATCGCAGCGCTTTCTCCCGACACAACAGGAGTCCCTGACGCAACTATTTCGAAGACTCTACGTGCGCACATGGAGGGGC
>Ga0079226_10002680_pt1 | contig 13723 bp, 14 predicted proteins | sample Poulit2014_FD_76345 | JGI IMG/M metagenome (GOLD analysis project Ga0079226, IMG submission 76345) | Agricultural soil microbial communities from Georgia to study Nitrogen management - Poultry litter 2014 | ecosystem: Environmental > Terrestrial > Soil > Agricultural land | place: USA: Georgia... | reverse complement strand
TGAGCCTGCCCGCTGCGGTGCCCGTGCGCGCCGCGTCGTCATCATTTTTGCCCGTGTATCGAGTCTTGCCATGAAATCATCTGCAGCCACACCCGTACAGCGCACGCCGCTGGTCCGCGAAACCCTTGCCGATTTGGACACGCCGCTGTCCACTTATCTGAAACTGGCCGACGCGCCGAACTCGTTCCTGCTCGAATCGGTGCAGGGCGGCGAACGCTGGGGGCGCTATTCCATCATCGGCCTGCCGTGCCGCGAGCGCATTCGCGTACATGGCAACACGCTGATCCACGAGCGCGACGGCGAGCCGTTGCAAACCGTGACAACCAGCGACCCACTGGCCTGGATTCAGGCCTTCAACGAGGCCCATCCGCTGCCCAGGCTGCCTGATTTACCACCGCTGACCGGCGGCCTGGTCGGCTATTTCGGCTATGACACGATTCGCTACATCGAGCCAAGCATGGCTGACATCGAACAACCCGATCCGCTGGCGCTGCCCGACATCCTGCTGCTGGTCGCGACCGAGCTGATCGTGTTCGACAACCTGTCCGGCAAGCTGTTCTGCATCGCCCACCACATCAGCGGCGACGCGCAGGACCGAGCGCGGGTCGCCGATCGCCTCGATACCTTGCTGAGCCGACTGGACGAGGCCGTGGCGCGCCGCCCGGCACCGGCCAGCACGCCGCCGGAAGTCACCAACGAGGCCTTTGTCTCCGGGCTGACGCGCGCCGGCTATGAAGACGCCGTACGCCGCATCCAGGCCTATACCGAGCGTGGCGAGGTGCAGCAGGTGGTGCCCAGCCAGCGCCTGTCGGCGCCGTTCGATGCCGAGCCGATGGCGCTGTATCGGGCGTTGCGCTGCCTCAACCCGTCCCCTTATTTGTATTATTTCAACTTCGATGATCACCACGTGGTCGGCAGCTCGCCGGAGATCCTGGTGCGGGCCATGGACGGCGAAGTGACGGTGCGCCCCATTGCCGGCACCAGCCCGCGCGGTGCCACCGAAGCCGAGGATCTGGCCCTGGCCGAGCAGCTGCTGGCGGATCCCAAGGAAGTCGCCGAACATCGCATGCTGATCGATCTCGGACGCGCAGATCTCGCGCGCGTCGCCGCGGCGGACAGCATCCGCGTGACCGAGGAAATGATCATCGAGCGCTATTCCCACGTCATGCACATCGTCTCCAATGTCGTCGGACGCCTGCGCCGCGAATGCACGCCGCTGGATGCGCTGCGCGCCACCTTCCCGGCCGGCACGCTGTCCGGCACGCCGCGGCTGCGCGCCATGGAAATCATTGCCGAACTGGAGCCGGTGAAGCGTGGCATTTACGGCGGCGCCGTGGGCTATCTCGCCGGTAACGGCAGCATGGACATGGCGATCGCGATCCGCACCGCCGTCCTCAAGGACCAGACCATCCACGTGCAGGCCGGCAGCGGCATCGTCGCCGACTCCGACCCCGGCAAGGAGTGGCTCGAAACCATGAACAAGGCGCGCGCCCTGATGCGCGCGGCGGCCATGGCCGGCGGCATTCGCACACCGGCCGGGGGCTCGTGAGCGCACAGCCTGCTATCCTTCGCACAACAACTGTTTACAGCCGGACAATGCAGACATGAGCAGCATTCTGGACAAGATCCTGGCGGTCAAGCGCGACGAGGTCGATGCGCTGCAGGCACGGCGCGCACAGATCCAGGCCGCCAGCAATCGCATGGAGCCGCCGCGCGGCTTTGCCGCCGCCCTGCGCAGCCGCCTGCCGCGCGCAGTCATCGCCGAGATCAAGCGCGCTTCGCCCAGCAAGGGCCTGATTCGCGAGGATTTCGATGTGGCCTGGCTGGCCAGGCGCTATGCTGCTGGCGGCGCCGCCTGCCTGTCGGTGCTCACCGATCGGCAATTCTTCCAGGGTGAAGCCGACTACCTGGCCCAGGCGCGCGCCGCCTGCACGCTGCCGGTGCTGCGCAAGGATTTCATCATCGATCCGCTGCAGGTCATCGAGGCGCGCATGCTCGGCGCCGACTGCATTCTGCTGATCGCCGCCGCGCTCGACGACGACAACATGCAGGCACTGGCCCGCCAGGCTTTTGATCTGGGCATGGACGTGCTGGCCGAGGTGCATGACGCCACCGAGCTGCAGCGCGTGCTGCAACTGCCGCAAGACACCATCATCGGCATCAACAACCGCAATCTGAACACGTTTGCGACGACGCTGGACACGAGCATGGCACTGCGCACGCAGGTGCCGGCCGAGCGCCTGCTGATCAGCGAAAGCGGCATTTACAGCGCGGCCGACATCCGCCAGCTCGCAGAGCATGAAATCGGCGCCTTCCTGATCGGTGAATCCTTCATGCGCGCGCCCGACCCGGGCACGGCACTGGCAGAGTTGCTCGCCACCTGAGGCGAACCCGCTGCGGCTGGACAAAAGGCGTGCGCTCGCACACACTCTGAGCCATGAAAGCGAGCATCGACTGGCAGGGCCGGGTTGAGTTTGCCGGCACCGCCGACAGCGGCCATAGGCTGATCATCGACGGCAGCTCCGACATCGGCGGCCAGAATCACGGCTTCCGGCCCATGGAACTGATCCTGCTTGGCGTGGGCGGCTGCAGCGCCATGGATGTCATGCATATCCTGCAGAAAGCGCGCCAGGACGTGCGCGACTGCCGCATCGAGGTGCACGGCAATCGCGCCGACAGCGTGCCCGCGGTGTTCACCGACATCCATCTGCTGTTCATCGTCAGCGGCGTCGGGCTGCAGGACAAGCAGGTGGCGCGCGCGGTGCGGCTGTCGGCCGAGAAATACTGCTCCGCCTCGATCATGCTGTCCGCCAGCGTCAACATCACCCACGATTACCGCATCGAGCCAATCGCTGCGGCCTGAGCGACAATCATCTGCCAATCCCATTGCGCCATGCTGGCCGAGCCCTTGATCCACCATCTCCGTTTGCACATCAGACAAGGTCAGATCGCCACGGCAGGCTGGCCAGGGGTGATTGCACATGCGTGAATTGCGCCCCGAACAATTGGCCCGGCATCTGCAGCGCCAGCCGCTGGCGCCGGTTTATCTGCTCGCCGGCATGGAGCCACTGCTGGTGCTGGAAGCGGCCCAGCAGGTGCGTGCACAAGCGCGCGCCAATGGTTTTGCTGAGCGCGAAGTGCTGCATGCCAAGGCCGGCTTCGACTGGAACCGACTGCGCACCACCGGCGCCAGCCTGTCGCTGTTCGCCACGCGCCGCATCATCGAGCTGCACCTGCCGGATAACGGCCCCGGCACAAGCGGCAGCCGCGCCCTGCTCGAATACATCCAGCAGCCCGACGACAATGCGCTGCTGCTGGTGCTCGCGCCGCAGGTGGCGGCCAAGGTGCGCAAGAATGCCTGGTACAAGAAACTGGCTGCCGCCGGCACGGCGCTGTTCGCCTGGCCAATCGAGCGCCAGAAACTGCCGGGCTGGATCCGCCAGCGCGCCGCGGCGCGCGACCTGCGGCTGACACCGGAGGCCTGCACCCTGCTGGCCGATTTCACCGAAGGCAATTTGCTCGCCTGTGCCCAGGAAATCGACCGCCTTGCCTTGCTGCACGGCGATGCGCCAGTTGACACCGATGCCGTGATCGCGGCGGCCGCCGATCACGCCCGCTTCGATATCTTCGATCTGCCCACCAAGGCGCTGGCCGGCGACACAACCGGCGCTCTGCGCGCGCTCGAGCGCCTGCGCGATGAGGGTGTCAGTGAAGTGCCGATCCTGTGGGCGCTGGTGCGCGAAACGCGCCTGCTGTACCGGGTTGCATTGGCGCAGCGCAGCGGCGCCGGCGACAGCGTGCTCGGCAAGATCTTCATGCCGGCGCAGCGCAAGCGCCAGATCGCCCAAGCAGCGCGCCAGGCCGATCCACAGACGCTGGCGGAGCTGCTGCGGCGCGCGGCGCGCGCCGATCGCATCTTCAAGGGCGCCCAGCCGGGTCGCGGCTGGGATGAACTGATAACATTGGCCTTGGGCTTGGCCGGGCTTGCCCCGCGCCGGCCCCTGATCAATCCCGACCACGAATATTCATGAGCGCCAATCCAAGCGATATCCAATCCCGCAATCAAGAGCACGCGGTTGCCCAGCCGGCGGCTGCGGATGCCGTTACCGAACAGCTGTACGCCATGGGCCGACGCGCGCGCCGCGCCGCACGCAGCATGAGCGTGGCCGAACCCGGCGCCAAGAATGCGGCGCTGTTCGCCATCGCTGAATTTCTCGAATCGAGCCAGGACGAGATCCTCGCCGCCAATGCGCGCGATCTGAAAAATGGCCGCGAACATCTGGACGCAGCCATGCTCGAGCGCCTGGAGCTCAACCCGGCCCGCATCGCGCAAATGGCCGAAGGACTGCGCCAGGTGGCAGCGCTGGCCGATCCGATCGGCGCCGTCAGCGATCTGCGCTACATGCCTTCCGGCATCCAGGTTGGACGTATGCGCGTGCCGCTGGGTGTCATCGGCATCATTTACGAATCGCGGCCGAACGTCACCATCGACGCCGCTGCGCTGTGCCTTAAATCCGGCAACGCGGCAATCCTGCGCGGTGGTTCCGAAGCCATCCATTCCAACCAGGCCATCGCCGCCTGCATCAATCGTGGCCTGGCGGCGGCCGATTTGCCGCCGGATGCGGTGCAAGTGGTCACGACCACCGATCGCGCGGCGGTCGGCGCGCTGCTGACCATGCCCGAATACGTCGATGTCATCGTGCCACGCGGCGGCCGCGGCCTGGTCGAATTCGTCACCGAACAGGCACGGGTGCCGGTCATCAAACACCTCGACGGCATTTGCCACATCTACATCGATGCCGACGCTGATCCGGAAAAGGCCCAGGCCGTGGTGGTCAATGCCAAGACCCAGCGTCTGGGCACCTGCAACACGCTGGAGACGCTGCTGGTGGCCGCTGCCGCGGCCGAACATATCCTGCCGCCCCTGGCCCGGGATCTGCGCCAGGCCGGCATCGAGCTGCGCGGCTGCGAGCAAACCCGCGCGCTGCTGTCCGGCCAGGTGGCGGCGGCGACAGCCAGCGACTGGGACACGGAATACCTCGCTCCCATCCTCGCGATTCGCATCGTCGATGACATGGCCGCGGCGATCGAGCACATCGAGGCGCACGGCTCGCACCACACCGATGCCATCGTCACCGAAAACATGACCCGTGCGCGCGCTTTCATGCGCGCGGTGGATTCGTCCTCGGTCATGGTCAATGCCTCGACCCGCTTCGCCGACGGCTTCGAATACGGCCTCGGCGCCGAGATCGGCATTTCCACCGACAAGCTGCACGCGCGCGGCCCCGTTGGTCTGGAAGGGCTGACATCGCAGAAATACGTCGTCTTCGGCGACGGACACGTGCGTTGACCATGGCTGCAAGCAGAGCGCCGGTCGGCATCCTCGGCGGCACGTTCGACCCGGTGCACAACGGTCATCTGCGGTTGGCGATGGAACTGGTCGCCCTGCTGCACCTCGATCATGTGCGCCTCATTCCCAATGGCCAGCCGCCGCATCGCAATGCGCCGCGCGCCACTCCGGGCCAACGCGCCAAGTGGATCCGCGTGGCCGTGGCGAATGAGCCCCAGCTGCGCCTGGATGACCGCGAACTGTTGCGCGACGGCCCGTCCTACACGGTCGACACGCTGGCCGGCCTGCGCCGCGACTTGCCTGGCCGGCCACTGTGCCTGGTCATGGGCCGCGATGTGTTCGCCAAGCTGCCTGAGTGGCACGAGTGGCGCCAATTATTCGAGCTGGCGCACATCGTGTTGATCAACCGCCCCGAGGTGGACATCGAGTTGCAGCCGGCGGCACGCACGGAACTGGATGCACGCGCGACCGACAACATCCACGACTTGCATCGGCGCGGTGCCGGCCTCATTTACAGTCATGCGCCGCCGCCGCTCGCGATTTCCTCCAGCCGCATCCGCGAGTTGTTCGCCGCCGGGCGCAGCCCGCGTTTTCTGTTGCCAGATTCGGTTTTGGCTGACATTCTTGACGCAAGCGTTTATCAATATCCGGAGACCGCAAAGCAGCCATCATGACCGCAACCAATGCCCAAATCACGCAAGCCTTAGCCATGGCCCTGGCCGCCATCGACGAACTCAAGGGCGAAGCCGTCAACACGTTCGACGTAACGGAACTGACCACGATTACCGATTACATGGTGATTTGCAGCGGGCAGTCGGCACGCCACGTGAAAAGCATTGCCAACCATGTCGTCGAGCAGGCCAAGAAAGCACAACTGCAACCGCGGGTCGAGGGCCTGGAGGAAGCGGAATGGGTGCTGATCGATCTCAATGGCGTGATCGTGCATGTCCTGCAACCCACCGCCCGCGCCTATTACCAGATCGAGAAACTCTGGGACATCGACCCCGGCGCGGCTGCAAGCCGGCACAGCAATTAACCTGCAGCCAGCCTGCCCATGCGCCTGCGCCTGCTCGCCGTCGGCACCCGCATGCCGCAGTGGATCAAGACCGGCTACGCGGAATATGCGCGGCGCATGCCGCCGAGCTGTCGGCTCGAGTTGATCGAAATCGCGCCCGGCAAGCACCAGCGCGGCGCGGCGCGCGCCATGGCCGAGGAAGAGCGGCGCCTGCTCGAACAGATCGGTCGTCGCGATGCCGTGATTGCACTCGATGGCGGCGGTCGTGCCTGGTCGACCGAACAACTGGCCGCGCGGCTGCACGACTGGCTCGCCGACGGCCGCGATCGCAGCCTGTTGATCGGCGGCGCGGATGGCTTGAGTGGCGCCTGCCTGGCGCGCGCCGAGCAGCGCTGGTCGCTGTCGGCGTTGACCCTGCCACATCCGCTGGTGCGCGTGATCGTCGCCGAACAGCTATATCGCGCCGTGAGCCTGCTCAACAACCATCCCTATCACCGGGGCTGAGCCATAGCCGCGTGCGCGGCGCCCTTCCCGGCTACGCTGTCCGCCTATCCGGCCCATTTATACGGCCCTATACGGCAATAGGCGCCTTGATCCCGGGATGGCTTTGATAGTTCTGCACGGCGATGTCTTCAAAACGGAAGGCGAACAAATCGTCGATGGCCGGATTCAGCCACAGGGTCGGCAACGGCTTGGGGCTGCGCGCGAGTTGCCTGTCTGCCTGGTTCAGGTGATTCTGGTACAAGTGCACATCGCCAAACGTATGCACGAACTCGCCCGGCGCCAGGCCGCAGGCCTGGGCGACCATGTGTGTGAGCAACGCATAGGAGGCGATGTTGAACGGCACGCCGAGAAACAGATCCGCGCTGCGCTGGTACAGCTGGCATGACAGCCGGCCTGCGGCCACGTAAAACTGGAACAGGGTGTGGCAGGGCGGCAGTGCCATGGCCTCCACCTGGGCCGGATTCCAGGCACTGACGATGTGCCGACGCGAGTCGGGATTGCTTTGAATGGCCGCCACCACGTTCGCCAGCTGGTCGATGGAGCGCCCGTCGGGCGCCGGCCAACTGCGCCACTGATAGCCGTACACCGGGCCCAGGTTGCCGTCGGCATCGGCCCATTCATCCCAGATGGAGACCCCATTTTCCTTGAGATAAGTGATGTTGGTGTCACCGGCGATGAACCACAGCAGCTCGTGGATGACCGAGCGCAAATGCAGTTTCTTCGTGGTCACCGCCGGAAAGCCGGCGGCGAGATCAAAGCGCAGCTGGCGGCCGAACAGCGAGCGCGTGCCTACGCCAGTGCGATCAGCCTTGTCGACGCCGTTGTCGCGCACGTCGCGCAGCAATTGCAGATAGGCTTTCATGTGGCGGCTCGGGTTTGGTTACGGGCATAGGCGAGCACCAGCAACAATATACCGAAAATAATCATCGGCGCGGACAATACCTGGCCCATGGTCAGCCAGCCGAAGGCGACAAAGCCGAGGAAAGCGTCCGGCTGGCGGAAGAACTCCAGGAAAAAGCGGAAACAGCCATAGCCGAGCAGAAACAGCCCGGAGATGGCCATGCGCGGCCTGGGCTTGCGCGCGAACCACCAAAGCAGGGCAAACAATACCAGGCCTTCGAGACCCGCTTCGTAGAACTGCGAGGGATGGCGCGGGCGCGCGTCGACAAACGGATAAACCATTGCCCAGGGCACATCGGTGACGCGCCCGACCAACTCGCCGTTGATGAAGTTGGCGATGCGCCCGAAAAACAGGCCCACCGGCACGATGGGCGCGACGAAATCGGTGACTGCGAAGAAATACCGGTCGGTCCTGTGCGCAAACCACAGCGAAGCGATGAGCACACCCAGCAAGCCGCCATGAAACGACATGCCGCCCTGCCAGATATAGAATAACTGCAGGGGCTGGGCAACCAGCATGGCCGGCTGGTAAAACAGCATGTAGCCGACGCGGCCGCCGATCACCACGCCGAGGACGACGTAAAACAAATAATCGCCGACTTCATGGCGCTGCCAGTGCACATGCGGCAGGCGCGTGCGCCAGACCGCCAGCGCCCAGCCGATGAGAAAGCTCAGCAGGTACATCAGGCCGTACCAGTGCACCGCGAGCGGGCCGAGCGAAAACGCGATCGGATCAATCTCCGGATAGACGAACATGCGATCTGGCTGCTGGCTTACAGGGGCAGTTCGCGCCCGAATGCAGCCTGGTACCGGGCGCTGAATTCGGCGCGCGTGAAGCTGTGGTTCTGGGTGCCAGGGCGCTCGATCTTGATCGCGCCCAGCAGCGAGGCGATGCGCCCGGTCGTCTCCCAGTCGAATTCCTGTTGCAGGCCATAGATCAGGCCGGCACGATAGGCATCGCCGCAGCCGGTCGGGTCAGCCAGCGCCTGCGGCTGGGCCGGCGGGATGTCGATGCTGCCGGTGCGGGTATATATGCGCGAGCCTTGCGCGCCGCGGGTGACAATGCAGGCATCCACCCGCGCCACGATGGCGCCCAGCGACAGGTTGGTGCGCTTGCACAGCATCTCAAACTCGTATTCATTCACGGCGATATAGCGCGCCCGGTCGAGAAAGTGCTGCAATTCGACGCCATTGAACATGGGCAGCCCCTGGCCGGGATCGAAGATGAAGGGAATGCCCGCAGCGGCGAACTGCTCTGCGTGCGCAAGCATGCCGTCGCGGCCGTCGGGGGCCACGATGCCGAGCGTGATGCCAACATCGCTCGGCACGCTCTGCTCGTGCGCGTGGTTCATCGCCCCCGGATGAAACGCGGTGATCTGGTTGTCATCCAGATCGGTGGTGATGTAGGCCTGCGCGGTATACACGGCCTCGACCTGTTTGACATAGTCGCGGCCGATGCCTTGTTCGTCCATCCAGGCGGCGTAAGTATCGAAATCGCGCCCGACCGTGCCCATGGGCAGGCCGGCGCCGCCGAGCAGCTTCAGGTTGTAGGCGATATTGCCGGCGCAGCCGCCGAACTCACGCCGCAGCTCCGGCACCAGGAAGGACACGTTCAGCATGTGCACCTTGTCCGGCAAAATATCATGCTTGAAATGGCCGCTGTAGACCATGATGGTGTCATAGGCCAGGGAGCCGCAGATCAATGCCGTCATGCGTGGTTCCTGTAGGGCAAAATCGGCCTCAACTCGCGTCTACGTATTTCAGGTCGAGCATCTTCGCCGCCTTGACTTCATCGAGGCGGCGCACCGGCAGCGACACCGGCGCCTGGCGCAGCGTGTCGACATCGGCCTTGGCCTCGTCCCAGATCGCCACCAGCGCGTCCACGAAGGCGTCCAGCGTTTCCTTTGTTTCCGTCTCGGTCGGCTCGATCAGGAAGCATTCCGGCACCAGCAGCGGGAAATAAATGGTCGGCGCATGAAAACCGTAATCGAGCAGGCGCTTGGCGAAGTCGGTCGCGGTCACGTCCAGGCTTTGTTTCTGCTGCTTCAGCGTGATGATGAACTCGTGCGTGGCGCGGCGCGTGGGAAATGCCAGCTCGAAGCCGTGGTCGGCCAGTCGCGCCATCAGGTAGTTGGCGTTGAGCGTGGCAAAATCGGCCACCCGGGTCATGCCTTCGCGCCCGAGCAGGCGGATATACACATAGGCGCGCAACAACACACCTGCGTTGCCCATGAACGTCGACAGGCGGCCGATGCTGTTGGGCACGTCGTTTTCGTCCAGCCAGCGGTAGCTGCCATCATCGTTCTGGCCGACCACCGGAATGGGCATGAAATCGCGCAGGCGCTGGCCGACACCAATGGCGCCCGAGCCCGGGCCGCCACCGCCATGCGGTGTCGAGAAGGTCTTGTGCAGGTTCAGATGCAGCACATCGAAGCCCATGTCGCCGGGGCGCACCTTGCCGAGAATGGCGTTCAGGTTGGCGCCGTCGTAGTACAGCAGGCCGCCGGCTGCGTGCACGATGCTGGCGATTTCCTCGATCCGGCGCTCGAACACACCCAGGGTGGACGGGTTGGTGAGCATGATGCCGGCCGTTTTCGACCCCACCGCTTCCTTGAGCGCCGCCATGTCGACGTCGCCGTCGTCCATGGTCGGGATCTCGCGCACCTTGCAGCCGCACATGGTTGCGGTGGCGGGATTGGTGCCATGGGCGGCGTCCGGCACGATGATTTCGTTGCGCTCGTGATCACCGCGCTGGTCGTGATAGGCCTTGATCATGGCCACGCCGGCGAGCTCGCCCTGGGCGCCGGCCATGGGGGTCAGCGAGACCGCCTGCATGCCGGTGACGTTGCTCAAAATCTCCTGCAACTCGTACAGGCAGGCGAGAAACCCCTGGCCGTGAGCCACCGGCGCCAACGGATGGCGCCCGAGAAAACCCGGCAGCAGCGCCAGCGTGTTGCAGGCGCGCGGGTTGTATTTCATCGTGCACGAGCCGAGCGGGTAGAAATGCGTGTCGATGGAGAAATTCAGTTGCGAAAGCCGGGTGAAATGACGCACGGCATCCATCTCCGACACTTCCGGCAAGCCAAGCGCGCTGCGGCGGCGCAAGGCCGCGGGAATCTCGTCCAGCGCGGTGGTGTCTGCCGGCTGGCCCGAGGCCTGCGCGCCGGCGCTGCGGCCGGGGCGGCTGTGCTTGAAAATCAGTGATTCTGTCATGGTTGTCGCAGGATGATGATGGATTGATGTTGCGGTTCTGGCTACAACTTTCAGGCGAGCACTTGCTCCAGCGCCGTGCCATAGGCTTCGATGTCGGCAGGCAGCTTGGTCTCGGTGGCGCAGACCAGCAGGCAGTTTTCCAGCTGCGGATAATGCGCGGGCAGCGCGAAGCCGCCCTGGATGCCGTGCTCGGCCAGTGCCGCCAGCACCCTGTCCACCGGCTGCGGCAGGCGCACCACCGCCTCGTGGAAGTGGGGGCCGGAGAACACGCGCTCGACCCCATTTATAGCCGTCAGGCGCTGCAGTAAGGCGCGGGTATTGGCCATCGAGTTGCTGGCGGCCTGCTGCAACCCCTGCGGGCCGAGCAGGCTCATGTGGATGGTCGCGGCCGTAACCAGCAGGCCCTGGTTGGTGCAAATGTTCGAAGTGGCGCGCGAGCGGCGGATATGCTGTTCACGCGGTTGCAGCGTCATCACGTAGCCGGTCTTGCCGTCCAGATCCTCGGTACGGCCGACCACGCGCCCCGGCATTTGCCGCACATGTTTCTTGCGGCTGCAGAGAATGCCGAAATACGGGCCGCCGCCGGCCAGCGGCACGCCCAGCGGCTGGCCTTCGCCGACCACGATGTCGGCGCCGTCCTGGCCGCCCCATTCACCGGGCGGGGTCAGCAGCGCCAGCGCCAGCGGATTGATCACGCCGATGGCCAGGGCGCCGTTGGCATGCGCCCACTGGGTCAGCGCATCGGCGTCTTCCAGCGCACCGAAAAAATTCGGCTGCGGGATGACCAGCGCGGTGACGTCTTCGCCGGCCCATCGTTCCAGCGCCTGCCTGTCCACCGTGCCGGTTGCCGGATCATGGGCGATGGTCTCAAACAGCAGGTCCTGGCCGGCGCAGATGTTGGCAACGACCTGGCGATAATACGGATGCACCGTGTCCGGCAGCAGGATGCGCCGCGCCTTGGATTTGCGATTCGCGCGCACCGCCATGAGCGCGGCCTCGGCCAGCGCCGAGGCGCCGTCATACAAAGACGCATTGGCGATGTCCATGCCGGTGAGCCCGGTCATCATGGTCTGGTATTCGTAGATCAGCTGCAGCGAGCCCTGGCTGGCCTCGGCCTGGTACGGTGTATAGGCGCTGTAGAACTCGCCCCTGGTGGTCAGCTCCCACACGGCGGCCGGAACGTGGTGCTCGTAGGCGCCGGCGCCAATGAAGCACAGGGCGCCGCTGTCGCCGGCCGCGCGCTCGCGCATGATGCGGGTAATGGCCTGTTCGCTGGCCTGCGCCGGAATGGCGCTGATGTCGACGTCGCGCAGGGATGCGGGGATCTCGTCGAACAAGTCCTCGACCGACTCCGCCCCGATAGCCGCGAGCATGGCATCGACATCGGCTTGGGTATGTGGAATGAAAGGCATGATGTGTAATTGCTTTGCGTTATATAGGCAGCCGGCAGGCAGGCGGACACCGCCCGATCCCGCCGCCGCAGCGGTTGGTTTGCGCCCGGGCAAGGACCAAGGGCAGCGCTTATCCTTCTTCTTCGTCGACCACGGCCTGGTAGGCCTCGGCGTCAAGGAAGTCGTCGAGCTCGGCTTCGTCGGTAATGCTCATTTTCATCAGCCAGCCTTCGCCGTAAGGGTCTTCGTTAATCAGCTCTGGTGAGTCGGCCAACTCTTCGTTGACCGCGGTCACCTCACCGGTGAGCGGCGCATAAATGTCGGAAGCGGCCTTGACCGATTCGACCACGGCGCAGACATCGCCTGCGCTCAGGCTTTCGCCCGTCTCCGGCAGTTCGACGAACACCAGGTCGCCCAGTGATTCCTGGGCATGGTCGGTAATGCCGATGGTGACCGTGTCGCCGTCGCGCTCGATCCACTCGTGGCTTTTGATGTACAGCCGATCGTTGGGTATTTCGCTCATCGTTATCCCTCAGGTTGGGGTTGCTTCCAGGTTGCATGCTGGGCCAAGTCCCGCATGTCAAATGTCAATGGCCGGCTTGCCATTGCGCACGAAAGGATAATCCACAATGTGCGCGCGCAGCCAGCGCTTGCGCATGTTGACCTCGATGGCGCCGGTAAAATGCGCCGGCACGCGGGCGAAGCCGATGGAGCGCTGCAGCGTCGGCGCAAAACCGCCGCTGGTGACGCGCCCGCCCGCCTGCTCCGGATCATCGTTGTCGTCACTTGCTGCGCGCAGCGCCTGGCCGGAGCGCAAAACGCCGCGATCCTGCAGCAGCAGGCCCACCAGCTTGTTGCGCTCGGCAGCATCTTGCGCGCGCACGGCCTCCAGCGCCTCGCGGCCGATGAAAGTGCGCTCGGCCGGCTTGAACGCCACCGTCCAGCCGAGGCCGGATTCGAGTGGGTGATGGTCCTCGTCCATGTCCTGGCCATACAGATTCAACCCCGCCTCCAGGCGCAGCGTGTCGCGTGCGCCAAGGCCGGCCGGCGTGACCCCGGCATTCAGCAGCCTGCGCCAGAATGGCACGGCCTCCGCGGCGGGCAGTGCCAGCTCGAAGCCATCCTCGCCGGTGTAGCCGGTGCGCGCCACCATCCATGCGCCATCGACATGGGCGCGAAACGGCTTGAGCTGCATGATTGGCTCCGCCAGCTCGGCGCCAACCGCGTCCGCCACGTGCTGGCGGGCGTCGGGACCCTGCACGGCGATGATGGCCAGATCGGAACGATGTTTGATGGTGACCGCATGGCCGGCGGCCTGCTGCTGCATCCCGGCCAGGTCCTTGGCGGTGT
>Ga0079226_10002679_pt1 | contig 13724 bp, 9 predicted proteins | sample Poulit2014_FD_76345 | JGI IMG/M metagenome (GOLD analysis project Ga0079226, IMG submission 76345) | Agricultural soil microbial communities from Georgia to study Nitrogen management - Poultry litter 2014 | ecosystem: Environmental > Terrestrial > Soil > Agricultural land | place: USA: Georgia... | reverse complement strand
CTGAGCGAAGGCGGTATGCTTTCCCGTCCGCCGTCAAACTTGCGTTAATGGCTACCGTACCAAAGCTAGTGGCTTTATCGAAATCCTTGTTGAAGTCGTAGCTATTGCCACTAGCGGCATTAATTTCATCCCAAGTAATGGTTAACGATCCTTCACCAGATGAATCAAATGTTAGTGCTTTAAGGCCTGCAGGAGCACCGGGTTGACCACCACTAGTACTGTTTACTCCATCAATACTTGAACCAAAACCACCACCGGCAGATTGATTGTAATCCGGTGAGCCATTAGCCATCCAGCCAAACATGGCGTTTGCTGTGAAAGATAAGTTACCTAGACTAGGATCCGAGTAATTGTTTGGATCCACAATAGGCGTACCGTGTTTCTTATCAATAAGCCCGGCTTTCACATGGAAGCCCGCTGCATCAACGCTCACATTATTGACTTTAATACCGAAGCGCTCAGCGATGATGAAGTCACGTGTAAGGCGTAGGTGAACATCTTGAATCGCATTGGTGAACCCGCGCCCTGTATCAACGAAGGGGTTACCCACATTTACTACGTTCAATCCATCAATGGAGTTATTGCCATGACAACCACCGCCAGAGCCGCAGGTAAATCTCCCACCATCGCTAGGAACTTGCGTGTTATGCACCCAGCCAGCGTCTTGGTTTTTAGTATGTTTTTTACCTAACCACTTGTACCCAATATCTAAGTAACTCTCTCCGTAGAAGGGCATGTACTTATCAAGTTGATAAGTGCCGTGGTCAGCTGGATCTTTGTCAGCAGAATTACCCGTACGATATTTGTTATCACCATTAATCGACCCGTTTGCAATCCAAACGTTACTGTCATGGCAAGCTTGGCAAGCATTCACGTTACGCACCGCTAACCAGTTGTCGCCTTGTGGGGTGACTTTTGCCAGTTTGAGTTCTTCTTGCACTTTAAAGTCTGCACCAGAACCCAACTCGCTCGCAAGACCTTGCACAAGCTCTTTGGTGTCAGTACCCATGTGGCATTTAACACAGTTAGTAATACCTTCAGGGTTGCCTGGTCTAGAGCCTTGAGGGAAACGAACCTTAGTAAAATCTGTAGCAGCCGTGGAGAGGAGTGTTTGGTCACCTCCCATGTGCTCTTTAATGTCTGCTAATTCACTGGGTAAATTTGCACCACGGTGAATACGGTGAATCAACACTTTAAAGTCCATACTACGGCCTGAGCTAGCTTGTAAGTTACCTGGGTTGTGGCAGGTTACACAGGTTTGAGTTTGCGAACGGCTACCACCGTGCATAGATAAAGAGTCATGACAGGAATTACAGCTTTGCACATCAACCACATCGCGTGCAGCTGGAAGTTGTTGGTGCAAGGTAGAAGTAATAGCGCCGTCACCCACTGAGTCGGGCGCCGCATTACCTTCAGCTACTTTGTAGGCATTAGGATTCACCCGACCATCACTACTTATATAGCTTTCTGCTTTAAAACCTACACTCATTGAGGGGCTGATTGGATTACCATCTGCATCTTCGTCAATACTTGTAGGGTTTAATTGGCTAGCCGTTTTTTTGCCACTTGCAACGCTAGGCACGAAGTCATACCAAACGTTATGGCCTGGTTGACCGTTGATAATTAACGCTAGACGATGGGTGTAATCTTCTTGATACGCGACCACGAGTTCATTCTGATCGGTAACAAACACACCAGCAGGTAAGTGTGTGCCATCAGGCCACCAACAAACAGGAAGTTCACCATTGTTTGCCGCTATTTGGTTTGCGCCAGAGTTATAAGCTACCGCATCTTCGCCGCGCCCTACACTGGTGGTTTGAGCAGCTGCATCACAATAAATATGCCTAGCTAAATCTGTATCTGCTACCTTTGTGCCCAAAACATCCGTGTACTCATAAAAATCTGTATCGCCCTCATAGGCAGATTTAACCGTAAAGCTGTGTTCACCCCAACTTCTGTTAGCACCATCGCCCATATTGAAGGTAATTGTATTGCCGCTAACAACAGGGTCTGGCACTAGCAATGGCTGCGCACCGCCGCCCTCTAGCATCATTTCGATGCCTTGGCCTGCTTTGCGTCTTTCACCAAAAGCAAGATCGGAACTGGCGAAATAGTTCTGCCAGTCGTGGCCACGGTTATGAATGACACGGGGGGCTAATTTGGCAAACGTTAAACCAAAATTAGCGCCCACTGGCATAGCTTGGTTAAGGGTAACGGTTACATCACCTGTCTCCTCATTCACCACAACCTTTGTAATTTCGATACCTTCCACACCGAGGCTAGCGGCGGTATCCAAATTTTTCAGCCCAATATTATGCGCAACACCCCCACTAAAGGGTGCCATGTCGGCATTTTTACCATGACAATCAATACACTGCTCACCACGAGGGTCGAGGTTTTTGATGGTGGCCCATTCGGCACCGTGAAACTGTGCACCCTTGGAACTATCAGCAACGCCCCGTTCGTCGCTATCTGAATTAAAACAACCACTTAAAAAAAGTGTGGCCAATGTAATGGCCAGCGGCCACCAAAGGCGCAATTTTTTTCTGGTTGGTGACATGGCACTTTCTCCTTTTTAATTATTCTTACCAGTACACTTTTCTATTAAAAACGGTGTTTTACGCTACCCATGATAATGTGCACTGTTTGATCGAACTCCTCTGCTCCCATTAACCAATAGTCTCCACTTCCTCCTTGGCGAATGGAGTTATATCCTAAGGCCCAATCGGCTTCTTTATAGCGATGCACAATGTAACCAAGGCTAAGAGTGGTTCTGTCGTTTGGTTCCCAATCACCGTAGATATGTGCTTCGCGTAACGTGGATTTTAGCGTGGGGTAATCGTTGCCAGAGCGAGCGCTGATATCAATATCGCTGGTGATATACATCAAATCGCCACCAAGGCTCCAACGCCCATCTTTGGTCAGCTTGCCTTTACCGCCCACTCCTAAGGTGTAGGTATCCATCTTGTGCGTTAGCTGCTCTGCTCTACCCGCTTGGGTACGCTCACCATCTTCATAAGTGGCAAAGAGATAGCCTGACAAACGCTGCGAAGGGAAATAGTCTGCTGTAATGGTGCCTGCAATACGTTCATCTTCTTGCAGGCCAAGCTCCGATTTACGGTAATCGTCTTCACGCCAACTGGCTTCAAAACCAAGCGCCAACTGTTCCATGGCATTCCAAGTAACAGTACCTTTAGCACGCGTACGATCCACACTGGCTTGGTGGTATTTTCGTAGTGCTTCATTGTTATTAGTTAAAGTGTCATCGTAAGTACTGCCCACACGTTCGCCATAACTCACTTGCAAGCCTGTGCTTAGCTTAGGAGTAAAGCGCGTGCGTAAACGACCATGCCCAGTTGTTTCGTAAGTGCTGCTGCGGCTCGAATATTTTCGTGCGGTATCCACATGCTTCACACCCAACCACAACGTAGAATTACCAAACACTCGTGTATTACCATCCAACCCCATGGTTTGACGGCGTAAATCCACCGGCCTAGTACTACGCAGGTTCCCGAACTCGCTCAAAATATCCTGGTGTTGGCTAGTACGTGTGTTGCGGTCATCTAAGCGATAATTCACCCGCACTGTAGTGGTAGGGCTTAAGCGCTCAGTTAAACGCACGCCAAAGCGAATGGTATCCATTTTGGCATTTAACGCGTCGGTATCGAGCGCATTCAGTTGCGCGAGGTAAACTGGATCATGAATAAAGCTATCATCTTGGCGTGCACGGCCAAGATCCAATTCTGTGCTAATTCTCGTGGTATCTGAGGCGCTATAGCCCAAGCTTCCCGTTAACTGCTGATACGTGCTACTTGGCGCCAGCGATAAGTGGCGTGTTGAGCCAATAGCGCTCACATCATCAGCGAGGAAGTAATTATCGCCCATTTGCTTGAATTCAGAGATGTTGTAGCCCATGCGACCTTGTAGCTTAGGGCCTGCATATTCAAGGGTTACACCTGCTTGATCTGTGCGCTGATTAATGGGGGCCGGCATTTGAAAGCCTATACGGTTAAACCAAGAGCCGTATCCTTGGAGGCGCCGGCCAGCTTTATCCTCACGGTTTAACAGCACATTCATGCGCCATTGCTTGTTCAATACTTTTTGCCCGCTAATGCGAACCGTTTCACGCTTTTGATCGATATCCCACGTGGTTAGTTTATCGCTGTATTGCTCACCCACAGCCAAATTAGGCAGTGTTAACCCAGAGCCTCTCAGCGGGGACGTCAATCCATAATTTTGATAGAGGGGACGTTCATGGTATTCAATAGCTGTACTGTAATTACCTTGTTCCCCCACGCGCGCTTTAAAGTACTGCGTATCTGAATTTAAGCCACGAATAATAAAATGGCTATAACGGTTATCTTGCGCGGCATCTTTGTACATTAAATTCAGGTTCAAACGATAGTGATCGCCTTTATCCACCGGCCAACTATAACGCCCGCTTCGCGCCCCATCTTTACTAAGGTACAAAGCATCTAAACCAATGCTTTGCTCTTCTGGGCCTGGCGGTATGGCTGTGGAATAAGGGGTGGATGCCCAAACCCCTGTTGTGCCAGCGCCTCCTAGTAATGCAAACACCAAGAGCTGTTTGAATGTCTTATTATTGTTTTGCATGTTCTACACTCCATCCCTTTACCCCAAACCCCTATTTACGGAAGAACATTCCGCCTGGGTGGTTTGAACCGTGCACCTGCGAGTGACAGTTCACACAGCCCTTACCCACTTGCATTGCTTCCCCAAAGCTTGGGCGCGCGCTAGCTCGATGATCCATGAGCTCACCTGGGTGTCCTGAATCGGTGATATGACAGGTTTGACACAGTTGCGCAGGACGTGCTTCCAACATGGCTGGGTTTACTGAGCCATGCGGGTTATGACAATTAATGCATGCTTCACGCACCGGTTCGTGATCCCACAAGAAGGGGCCGCGATGCTCGGCGTGGCAGCTATAACAGGTTTCATTCACATCACTACCACGCAGCAAAGTGGGTGAAGTAGTGCCGTGCGGGTTATGACAATCCGTACACACCATTTGCCCCTCTTTCACGGGGTGGTGGAAAGGACGATTGAAATCTGAACGTCGTTCTAAATGGCAACTTGAACAAAGGTCTAGTTGCGAACTGGTGCGCAGCAAGCGTTCATTTTTACTATGCATGCTATGGCAGTCGACACATGCCATATCATTCACTTCATGCGGCCCGCCGCTCCAATGCATGCGATCACCACCGCTATGGCAGCCCAAGCAGGTGTTGTTCACAGTGGTAGCCGATACATCGTCACCAACTCTAAAAAAATGCTCAAAACTTTCGCCGTGACAAGCAAAGCAGTAGTTTCCGTTTGCTTCTTTGGCTCGCCCTGCTGGTGTGCGCGGGTCGCTCTCTACAGCGTGTGGTGATTCAAACATCAATTGAATATGTGAACGTAGGTCCGTCACTCTACGCTCGGCAATAAGAGGGCTTACTGAACGTAACTTTTCATCCACTTCAACAGAAACATCTTTTTTAGCATAAGCCATGAGGGAAAACAAAGATGAGATAACGGCTAATACTGCTACCAAGCTAGCAAAGCCGAGACGGGTCCATTTTCGAGGCTGAGTAGACAAGGCAACACTCCTTTTATTATTTTTATCTTTAACACTGCTTTAACAGCTTGATCTAACTGTTTTTTATTACGTTAGCATATTAAAAACATCTATATAAGTAGGTGACTATTGATCCAGGTCAACGAAACACTCTTTTAATACCTGCGGCAACCTTGCCTCTTTATAAAAATAACTCATCGCCCGCCCACATTGTTGCTCTCTCCGTAAGTTGTTACTATCGCACCTTGTTGGACACCATCGGCCATTACGACAACGAGTAGCACACTTCCAGTTTGCTCCTACTCATCACCGCGCCCCGTTACACGACAGTACAGAGCCGCTCAGCCATTAAACGGACCCCCTATGACAAGCAAGACACGCCCTTTAAACCAACACGATTTCAAAGTATTAGGCCTATCTGCATTAGGTGGCGCGCTGGAATTTTACGACTTCATCATTTTTGTATTTTTTGCCAGTGTCATTGGGCCTTTATTTTTTCCACCAGAAATGCCCGAATGGCTGGTGCTTATCCAAACATTTGGGATTTTTGCGGCGGGTTACTTGGTGCGCCCCATTGGCGGCATTGTTATGGCGCACTTTGGCGACCGTGTAGGCCGTAAACGTATGTTTGCCCTCTCCGTTTTATTAATGTCGTTAGCCACATTAGGCATGGCGAGTTTACCCACTTACGCCACCATCGGCATATGGGCTCCCATTTTGTTAATTATACTGCGCATGCTACAAGGCGCCGCTATTGGCGGCGAAGTACCCGGAGCTTGGACCTTTGTGGCTGAGCACGTACCTGCCAATCGCGTGGGCATGGCCTGTGGCTTCCTTTGTTCAGGTTTGTCGCTGGGTATTTTATTAGGCTCTTTTACCGCCGCCGGAATCAACTGGCTATTTAGCCCTGAGCAAGTATCTGCTTTTGCATGGCGCATTCCCTTCTTCTTGGGCGGCGTTTTTGGGCTCATCGGTGTGCGCTTACGCCGACACCTAAATGAAACCCCTATTTTTATAGAAATGAAAAACAATCCGCGCTTACAAGAGAAGCTACCCATTAAAGTAGTGCTCAAAGACCATATGCACGGCGTTGTAATTGCTAGCCTACTCACATGGATTTTGTCTGCAGGCATCGTCGTCACCACCTTAATGACGGCTACTTTCTTGGAGCGGAATTATGGCTACAGTGCCTTAGAGGCTTTGTTAGCCACTAGTTTCGGCACTTTGTTTTTACTCGTCGGCACCACTGTTGGCGGCGCCATGGTGGACCGATTTGGCAGTGGTAAATTTTTCATTTACGCAGGCCTTATTTTTTGCGCTACCACCTTTACGTTCTACACCTATGCAGGCGTGTCGCTTTCCATGCTTTTCTTCCTTTACGCTGTGATGGGCTCTAGCGTTGGCATGGTGGGTGCTGTGCCCTATGTCATGGTGCGTGCTTTCCCGCCAAACATTCGTTTTTCTGGGCTTTCATTTTCCTATAATATTTCTTATGCCATTTTTGGTGGTTTAACCCCCATAGCCGTTACCAGCTTAATGGTTGTTAATGAAATGGCACCAGCATGGTATTTACTCTTTATTGGCGCCCTCACCACATCCCTTGGTTTTTATTTAGTTCATAATGGGCACAAAATAGAAGGAAAAATTGGCCTAGAGTCATAAACCTTGCTAACGGCCTACCTATGCGGAGAGGTGCTAGCGAGGCCAAACGTTTAAGTGTAATGTTTACCAAACACACAAGAGCTGCTGCAGAACTTTAATTTTAGTAATTGCATACGAGTAAAGGGAGAAGCTCATTTCATGCCAGCCATCCTGACAGGCCTAGCACGGCGCTTAGTAGTTAATGACATCCTCAGCGAAGACGTTGCCAAGCGAGCTGTCGTTAAAGCCAACGAGCTTCGGCAATCGCTTGTTCAGTATTTGGTGGCTGAAAAACTAGCTTCGGCCAAAGACGTAGCCGCTGCCGTGTCTGAGGAATTTGGTGATCCTATTTTTGATCTCTCCACCTTTAACTATGCAGCGATGTCACAAAACATTCTCAGTGTTGATCTCATTGAAAAACACCGAGCCATTCCTCTTATTAAGCGCTCTGGGCGTTTGTCTGTAGCGTTAAGCGACCCGAGTAATATCAACGCGTTGGAAGAGATCCGCTTCAACACTGGTATGCTTATCGACCCTATCGTTGTTGAAGAAGACAAACTCGATAAGCTTATCGAAAAAATAACGGAAGAAGCCGAACAAACTGCCTTCGGTAATTTAGGTGCAAACCTCGACAATATTGAAGCGGTACTCACTGACTCAGAAGAAGACGAAAAACTTAAGGGCGCTGACGAAGCACCTATCGTACGTTTCGTCAACAAGCTCCTGCTAGATGCCATTAAGCTTGGCGCTTCTGATTTGCATTTCGAGCCTTACGAAAGAACTTATCGCGTACGTTTCCGCCAAGACGGCATTTTACGTGAAATCACCAAACCACCGGTGAGCAGCGCCAACAAAATTGCAGCCCGAATAAAAGTAATGGCGCAACTCGATATTTCCGAACGCCGTGTGCCGCAAGATGGCCGTATTAAATTGCAGTTGTCGCGCCATAAAAGCATCGATTTCCGCGTTAGTACTTGCCCAACACTGTTTGGCGAAAAAATAGTATTACGTATCTTAGATTCCGACAGTGCCAAGCTGGGTATCGACATGCTCGGCTACGATGAAGAGCAAAAAGAGCTGTATTTAGAGGCCTTGAACCAACCACAAGGAATGATTCTAGTTACTGGCCCCACGGGTTCCGGGAAAACCGTATCGCTGTACACAGGTGTAAACATTTTAAATACGCCGGAGCGTAATATTTCCACCGCTGAAGACCCAGTGGAAATTAACCTAGAAGGCGTTAACCAAGTTAACGTCAACCCACGCCAAGGCTTAACTTTTGCATCTGCGCTCAGAGCATTTTTACGTCAAGACCCTGATGTTATTTTAGTCGGTGAAATTCGAGATCTGGAAACCGCCACCATTGGTATCACAGCTTCACAAACTGGCCACTTGGTGCTTTCTACTTTACACACTAACAGTGCCCCAGAAACTCTCACGCGCTTGCTTAATATGGGGGTTCCGTCTTATAACATTGCCTCATCAGTTATCTTAATCATTGCGCAACGATTAGCACGCCGCCTCTGTAACGATTGCAAAGAGCCTGTTACAGTTCCTGAGCAATCTTTGCGAGGCTTTGGTTTTACTGATGAAGACTTAGCACAAAACTTTACTGTTTACGCACCAAAAGGGTGTGAAAACTGTGATGATGGTTACAAAGGGCGCGTCGGCATTTACGAAGTAGTAAAAATAACCGATGCTATTGCACGCATTATTATGGAAGAAGGAAACTCCATTGAAATTGCCGATCAGTGCCGCAAAGAAGGCTTTAATGATTTACAACGCTCCGCTTTACTTAAGGTAATGCAAGGCATTACGAGCTTAGATGAAATCCACCGTGTGACCTCGGGATAATTGGGACAAAGGAAAGATGGCTAAGAAAAAAAGACAAACAAAAACCCACCTATTTAAGTACGAGGCTAAAAACCGTCAGGGCGGAAAAATAAAGGGTGAGATTGGCGCTGCTAATGCCTCATTGGCAAAAACGGCAATCCGTCAACAAGGGCTTACACCAACACGCGTCACTAAGAAAACAGAACTGCCTTTCATTAGTGGCAAGCGTAAAATTAAACCCTCTGATGTAGCTATTTTTACACGCCAGCTGGCCACGATGATGCGCGCCGGCGTGCCGCTAGTGCAATCCTTCGATATTGTGGCCGAAGGTTCTGAAAACCTTGGCATGAAAGAGGTGGTTTTACAGCTAAAAGACGATGTTGAAAGCGGCGGTACTTTTGCCGATGCATTACGCAAACACCCACAGCATTTCGATGATTTATTTTGCAGCTTAATTGATGCGGGTGAGCAATCCGGTACGTTAGAAACCATGTTGGACCGAGTTGCTATTTACAAAGAAAAAACCGAAGCGCTTAAATCAAAAATTAAAAGTGCCATTAAGTATCCTATTGCCGTTATCATTGTTGCAGCAGTGGTTACCACGATTCTACTCGTTAAAGTAGTACCCACCTTTGGTGAAATGTTTGAAAGCTTTGGCGCGGAACTCCCCGCTCCAACAAGGTTTGTTATCATGCTTTCAGATCAACTCCGTGCACATGGCTTAGTGATTGGCGCTGTGTTAATCGGCCTCTTTGTGCTTTTCTTTCAAGCGAAAAAACGTTCTGAAAATTTCTCCAATAAAGTTGATGCGCTTTCTCTAAAGCTCCCCATTTTTGGCGACATTACGTTAAAAGCTACTGTGGCGCGGTTTGCGCGTACACTTTCCACCACCTTCGCAGCGGGCGTGCCTTTAATAGATGCCTTAGAGGCCTGCGCCAAGGCGACAGGAAACGCCGTATATCGCGACGCCATCTACCAAGTGCGCAACGAAGTGGCCTCAGGCATACAAATGCATTTTGCCATGCGCAGTGCTGGTATTTTCCCTAGCCTCGCGGTACAGATGACGTCCATTGGTGAAGAATCTGGTGCATTAGACGACATGCTCGGCCGTGTTGCTACACACTATGAAAACGAAGTGGATGACGCCGTGGATGGTTTAACGAGCCTGCTCGAGCCCATTATCATGAGTTTCCTAGGTATTGTTATTGGTGGTTTAGTCATTGCCATGTACCTCCCTATCTTCCAAATGGGCGACGTGGTGGGCTAATGGCATTGTTTGAAGTGCTTGCGCAGTATCCTGCTGTGCTAACTGCCACCTGCCTTTTGCTCGGGCTATTAGTGGGTAGTTTTTTGAATGTGGTGATTTACCGCACGCCCACTATGATGGCCATCGCTTGGCGCCAAGAAGCACGCAATGTTTTAGAGCTGCCCGAGGAGGAAGAGCCCGCTCTTTCACTGGCTCAACCCGCCTCCTCTTGCCCACAATGCAAAAAAGCCATTCGTTGGTATGAAAACATTCCTGTACTAAGTTGGATTTTTCTGCGCGGCAAGTGCAGTGGTTGCCATCAACCTATCAGTGTGCGCTACCCTCTCATAGAGCTCTTTACCGGCCTTATCAGTGCTTACTGTGCCTGGCACCTTGGTTTCGGCGGGTGGTTAGCCGTGGCGCTGCTAGCGGTGTGGCTGCTAATTGCCCTCGCCATGATAGATTTTGACACCACCTTGTTGCCAGACCGCCTTAACTACCTGCTGCTTTGGTTGGCATTATTAGCTGCTTGGGCAGGGGTATCTCCTGTTGCCCTGCCTGATGCCGTGTTGGGCGCTGCATTAGGTTACCTGTCTCTTTGGAGCGTTTACTGGGCGTTTAAACTGCTAACGGGCAAAGAAGGCATGGGCTATGGCGACTTCAAATTATTTGCTGCCTTAGGGGCGTTGCTCGGTTGGCAGCAATTGCCTCTGGTGCTGCTCCTGTCTTCTTTAGTGGGCGCTGTGGTAGGCTTGGCACTTATTTCTTCTGGCTTAGTAAAGCGCGACCAAGGCATTCCTTTTGGCCCTTACTTAGCAGGAGCGGGCATCATTGCGCTGCTGTGGGGCAACAGCATTATTGATCTATATTTAGGTGTAGCTTTACCATGACTTTTATTGTTGGTGTTACCGGCGGCATCGGTAGTGGCAAAACAGCAGCTACTGACTACCTCGCTACATTAGGCATTACTGTGGTGGACGCAGACATTGTTGCTCGAGAAGTGGTTGAGCCCGGCCAACCTGCCCTCGCCAGCATTGTTGAGCATTTCGGTAATGCTATTTTACAGCCTGACGGAAAGCTCAACCGTGCAGCTTTACGTGAAATTGTTTTTGCTGACCCTTCGCAACGCAAAGTGCTAGAAGGCATCACCCACCCTGCTATTAGCGCCGCCATTATGCAGCAGCTTCACAGTGCGCAAAGCCCTTATGTGGTACTTGCTTCACCGCTGCTGCTAGAAACACCTCAGCACACCCTTTCACACCGTGTTTTGCTTATCGATAGCCCTGAGCATTTGCAGCTAGAACGCACAGCTGCTCGAGATAACGTTCCGGCTGAACAGGTAAAAGCTATCATTAAAGTACAAATGCCAAGAGCTGAAAAGCAGCAACGCGCTCACGACATCATCCTTAACGACGGTTCTCTTTCAGCGCTACATAAAGCGTTGGACCACTATCACCTTCAATATTTAGAACTCGCTAAAAAACATGAGTAATACTGCTAGTAACGCCCGTATTTACCCCTGCCCACAATGCAAAAAACCTGTGCAATGGCGCAGCGACAACCCCTTTCGCCCGTTTTGTTCTGAACGCTGCAAGCTGATTGATTTCGGTGATTGGGCGGCAGAAAACCATCGCATTCCCGCCGAGCCCGCCGACAACGAAGATAGCGGTGACTGGTAACCGCTGTTTCTACTTGGTTTTTTGTAGCGCTGCTACCACTGGCACATTGGCCTCAGGAAAAGGTAATTCGTGTAGCACTTGGATGGGCCACCATTTCATGGGTTGCCCTTCACGCGCTACGGGTTCGCCACTGAAGGCCAAAACACGATAAAAATGTAACGTCACGGTTATTTCAGGATAAGTATGCGTGAGCTCGAGAAACGGCTCTGAGCGCGTGGGCGTAATGCCTAGCTCCTCTTGCAACTCTCGCTGCAAAGCCTCAGCCAAGCTTTCATTTGCTTCCACTTTGCCCCCAGGAAACTCCCATCGCTCACCTTGATGTTGCTTGGCATGGCGATAAGTAAGCAATACTTGCTGCTCTGTTCCATGAATAATAGCGGCTACCACATGTAAATGAGGGAGCACTGCGGCTCCCTCTTTAGGCTTATTACACATTGTTTATGAGCGATATTCCGCGTTGATCTTCACGTAGTCGTAGCTGAAGTCGCAGGTCCACACCGTGCTTCGTCCTTCACCAACGCCAAGATCGATACGGATAGTGATTTCTTTTTCTGCCACAACTGCTGCTCCTGCGGCTTCGGTGTACTGCGGTGCCGCACCACCCTTTTCCAACAATTGCACATCACCGAGCCACATATTAATTTTGCTCACGTCGAGCTCTTCAATATCTGCATAGCCCACTGCAGCGAGGATACGGCCCCAGTTTGGATCTGAAGCAAACAGTGCAGTTTTAACTAGCGGAGAATTTGCCACCGATTTCGCCACCACATGGGCGTCTTCGTCGCTAGCAGCACCCTCCACTTCAATGGCTACAAACTTAGTAGCGCCTTCACCATCACGCACAATAGCCTGCGCCAACTGTATGAAAACGCTTTCTAAGGCTTGGTAAAAAGCTGTGTGCTCAGGCGCAATCGTAACACCGGAGGCACCCGTGGCCACTAAAACACAGGCATCATTGGTGGAAGTGTCGCCATCCACAGTGATGCGGTTAAAAGACACATCGGTGAGCTGTTTAATCCACTGGTTTAATAAGGCCTGAGGAATTGCAGCATCGGTGGCAATAAAAGCAAGCATCGTGGCCATGTTTGGCTCGATCATGCCGGCGCCTTTAGAAATACCCGTGATAGTGATGGTGCTACCATTCACTTGTACCTGCTCACTAACGAGCTTGGGGCGCGTGTCGGTGGTCATAATACCTTCAGCAGCAGCTGGCCATTCATCCAAGCCTAAATGCTCTACCGCTACCGGAATATTGTTTTCGAAGGGGGCTAGTGCAAACACTTCTGAAATCACCCCTGTGGAAAAAGGCAGCACTTCATGCGGTGCACAACCTGTTGCTTCAGCGACTAAGGCGCACGTTGCCACAGCGCGTTCTTCCCCTAGTGATCCTGTACCAGCATTAGCAATGCCCGTATTAATCAACAGATACTTAGGGGTGCCTTGTGCTAAGTGCCGTTTTGCCACGGTAACAGGTGCAGCACAGAAACGATTTTTGGTGAACACCGCAGCTACGGTGCTACCTTCTTCAATTTCCATTAGCACTAAATCGCGGCGATTAGGTTTTTTAATGCCTGCACGCACTGCGGATAGTTTAAACCCTGCAATAGGTAATCCCATCAAGCTGCCTCCTAATTAAGCTTGCCGTGACAATGCTTATATTTTTTACCTGAGCCACAGTGACAGGGCTCATTACGGCCTATTTTGCGCCCTTGGCGCACCACGGGTTGCTGTGCCTGTGGCGGTTGGG
>Ga0079226_10002677_pt1 | contig 13736 bp, 14 predicted proteins | sample Poulit2014_FD_76345 | JGI IMG/M metagenome (GOLD analysis project Ga0079226, IMG submission 76345) | Agricultural soil microbial communities from Georgia to study Nitrogen management - Poultry litter 2014 | ecosystem: Environmental > Terrestrial > Soil > Agricultural land | place: USA: Georgia... | reverse complement strand
CGCTCGTAGAAATGCTCCATGGCCGCTTCGCATTGGCTCATCGCGCCCGCGACGTTTGTCAGCATGGTCTGGCGGTTGGCGTGTGCGTATCCCGTTCCGATGCGCCCGCCTTTGCCCAGACCGGCATTGACGATGCCACGGTCCAGCCCGCCGTGCTCGCTGATCGCCGCTTGCACGGCATCGGCCACCTGTTGCGGCTCATCGACATCGAGCCGATGAATGCTCACGTCAACGTATGGATGTGCGGAGGTGATGTCCTCACGTACGCGTTCGAGCTGTTCCTCGCGGCGTGCCGCCAAGGCAAGGTTGTGGCCGTTTCCGGCAAATTGGCGTGCCATTTCGGCGCCGAGTCCTGAGCTGGCGCCCGAAATGAAGATGGTGCGTCGCATACGTTCAGCGTGTCACGCGTTTGCCGACCTGTTTCATGACGAAGTCATACGCCGGCCGGGCGAACCGCTTGGCCGCATAGGCGCCTCGCGCCTCATTATCGGGTAACACCAAAAAGCGACCCTTGTGTATTTGTTGAAGGGACGACGATGCTACCTGATCGGCACTGCGACGAGCCCCATCGATGAACGAAGTCGCCGCCTGCTGGGCTGTTGGGTCGCTCCCGCGCAGCGATTGTGTCAGATTCGTGCGGAAGAATGATGGGCAGATCACCGACACCGCGACTCCGAATGGCGCTAACTCATGGCGCAGGCTCTCACTGACGGCCACGACGGCGGCTTTCACACTGCTGTACTCCGTCATGGCCGGTGGGTGAACGAGACCGGCCAGTGAGGCCGTATTGACGAAGTGCCCGTGACGCGCATGCTTGAAGTCATCGATGAATGTACGACAACCCCGAACGACGCCCAAGAGGTTAATGTCGATGATCCATTGCCATTGATCCATCTGGGTGAGCTCGAGACGTCCGCCGGCAGCCACGCCGGCATTATTGAACAGCATGTCCAGCCGGCCGAAATTGTCCGTGACCCACCCGTGAGCGTCTTTCCAGTGCCCCTCCGAGGTGACATCTAGCTGCCGGTAATCGGTGTTGCGCAAGCCTTCTAGTGTCGCGGGCCGTTCGTCATGCTGATCGGTGGCAAGTACGTGAGCCCCACGTTCGACGAGTTGTTGGGTGAGCGCCAAACCGAATCCCGATGCGGCTCCGGTGACCAGAGCTCGTGTGTCAGGAGTAATCTGCATATTCAGATACTAACGGTATCTGGATTCTATTGCTACCCGCATAGCCGGATATCGCCATGACGGTCCCGATGATTTACGGTTAGTTGAAGACATAGGCCATCGAGGGGAACAAAATGACGAACACTCCACCGCCAGATGATAATGAGGGCGTGGACCCAAGCCACGGCATGCCCAGCTTCCCGGGCGGCGGCGAGCCAGCACCGGCGAATGAGCCGCAACAGCCGGTTCAGCCACCGTCCATTCGCAACGCGGTTCGCCTCATGTGGGTCGGCGCGGCGCTTGCCGCCCTCGGGCTCCTCATCAGCCTTGTGACCGCCGGCAGCGTCCGTGATGAAGCGCGTCAGTCGATACTCGATCAGCAGCCTGATGCCGACCAGGCAACCGTTGATTCCATGGTTAATGCGAGCTTTGCATTTGGCATCGTCATCAGCATTTTGATTATTTTATGCTGGCTGTGGATGGCCTGGAAGAACGGGCAGGGGCGTAACTGGGCCCGGATTCTCTCGACGGTGCTGGCTTGTCTGGCCGTCGTCTTCACCCTGATTGGCCTGTTTGCGGCGGGCGCGGTCGGCGGAGCCGCAGGCGGCGGAGTCATCGGAACGATTTCGAACATCATTCAGCTCATCATTGCGATCGGAATCTTGGTGTTCATTTGGAAGCCAGAATCCACGCAGTTCTACGAGGCCTCGGAAGCCGCTAAGAACGCTAACAAAATGCGCTGACGCCGCTGGACGCAATGGTGGCTCGCGGAAGCCTCCGCTGGTCGCCGGCTGGACCGGCCGATCGCTAAGGTCAAGCTTTGCTTGACCCGTGAGGGCCGCTTTGTGGCCCGAAGCGACGTGGTGGCGGGCGCCCTTCGGCCCCTTGCGGGGCCGGTCCCTCAGGAGCGAAGCGACTGTGTCCTTCGGCCCCTGGCGGGGCCTCACGCTCACTTCGTTCGCTAGGAACCGGGGCGCGCCGTGCGCGCCGAAGGGCACGTTCGCTGTGCTCACTAGGGCTCGGTAAATCGGTCGCTAGTGCGGCTGTGCCGCGCGTGAGGGCCGCTGTGCGGCCCGAAGCGACGTGTTGGCGGGCGCCCTTCGGCCTGCTGGCGCAGGCCTCACGTTCGCTTCGCTCACTAGGGCTCGGTATATCGTTCGCTGCGCTCACTAGGGCTCGGTATATCGGTCGCTGCGCTCAGGGCTCGGGGTCAGTCGGTTGCTGGCTCGACGGACCCACCTGATGCGTGGACGCGACTCACGTGTCCATCAGCCGCTGGGCGAGCTGCCCGACCTGTTCGGTTTCAATGAGAAAGCCGTCGTGACCGTGGATGGAATGAATGACGTCGACGTCAATTCCTAGGCCGTCTGCGATCCGCTGTTGCTGATACAGCGGATAGAGCCGATCCGAGTCAATTCCGGCTATGAGGCACCGAGCCGTGATGTGACTCAACGCCGACGGGATATCGGTACGCCCGCGGCCGATATCGTGGCTGTTCATAGCGTCATTGAGCACGATAAACGAATTGGCGTCAAAACGGTGGGCCAACTTCGCGCCGTGATACGTCAAATACGAGTCCACGGCGAACCGGCCGTCGCTTTGCACATGACGGCCGAACCGCTCGGCAAGCTCGGCCTCGCTGCGATACGAGATGTGGGCGATCCTCCGCGCAGCATCCAGGCCCTGAAACGGACCACGGTCACAGTCATAGTATTCCCCGCCATGGAAATGACCATCGGCTCGAATGACGGCGTTCTGCGTAGCAGAAAGCGCCACCTGTTCGGCCGATGCCGCGGCGCTACTGGCAAGCAAGAACATCCGCTCTACCCGGTTGGGTGCCATAATCGCCCACTCCAGTGCCCGCATACCGCCGGCCGAACCGCCCATGACGGTGTGCCAGCGGTCGACCCCCAGCGCATCGGATAGCGCAATTTCAGCGCGGACTTGATCACGTACGGTCACCGAAGGGAACTTGCTGCCCCATGCAGCGCCGTCCGTGTGCAGGGATGCCGGCCCCGTCGTGCCCTGGCAGCCCCCGAGGATATTCGCGGCGACCACGAAGTACCGATTAGTGTCGATCGCACAGTCAGGCCCCACGAGGCCGTCCCACCAGCCCGGCGTCGGATGACCGGGACCGGCCGGGCCTGTCACATGACTGTCACCGGTAAGCGCATGCAGGATTAAGACCGCATTCGACCCGTCATAGGTACCCCATGTTTCATAAGCCATGGTGACGTCGTCGATGCATGCTCCGCTTTCCAAGGGCACGGGGCCGATACGACTGAACTTGCGGTCTCCAGACGCGTCTGACTCCCGCCACGCACCGGTGACGGGAGCCAGCTCTACGTCGGCAGGCGTCTTCACTTGGCCGCGTTTAAGCCTGTCTCGAGATCGGCGAGGATATCGTCGATCCCCTCGATGCCAACGGCCAGTCGCACCATGCCCGGGGATACGCCAGCTCCGGCCTGTTCTTCTGCCGTGAGCTGGCTGTGGGTCGTGGATGCGGGATGGATGGCTAGTGAACGCACATCGCCTAGATTAGCGACATGGCGATGTAGTTCCAGCGCATTGATGAAGTTCCGGCCCGCGTCCAGACCGCCGGGAAGCTCGAAGGTGAGCACCGCAGTGGACCCGCCGTGCAGGTACTGGCGCGCCAAATCGTGGTAGGCGCTCGAGGCCAGTCCCGGATAGTTGACGGAGCTGACATCATCGCGATTTTCAAGCCATTGGGCCACTTTGAGCGCGTTTTCATTATGCCGTTGCACGCGCAGACTCAAGGTTTCTAGCCCCTGAGCGACCAAGAACGCATTGAACGGACTAATGGCCGGGCCCACATTGCGGAGATATTGCACACGTAGCTTGGTGATATAGGCGGCCGGGCCGAGGGCTTCGGCGTATTTGAGACCGTGATAGCTCTCATCTGGCTGGTTGAAGCCGGGATACTTCTCCGGGTTCGCCCCATAGTCGAAGGTGCCGCCGTCAACGACGACGCCGGCCACGACCGTGCCGTGTCCCGACAGATACTTGGTCGCTGAATGTACCACCGTGTGCGCACCATGGGCGATCGGATTCAGCAGGTAGGGCGTGGCGACGGTGTTATCCACAATGAGGGGAACACCGCTGTCATTGGCTACGTCGGCCACGGCCCGGATGTCGAGCACATCGCCGCGTGGGTTGCCGACGGTTTCGGCGAAAAAGGCCTTGGTGTTGGGCTTGACCTTGCCACGCCATTCGGCCGCGTCATTGGGATCAGACACAAAGGTGACCTCAATGCCCAACTTCGGGAACGTGTGTCGCAGGAGGCTGTCGGTGCCGCCATACAGGCTGGACCCGGCCAGAACGTGATCGCCGGCCTCCGCGACATTGGTGAGCGCGCCGGTCGTTGCCGCCTGCCCGGAGGAGACGAGAAGCGCGCCCACTCCGCCCTCCAGCGCCGCGATGCGCTGTTCAACGACGTCCTCGGTGGGGTTCATGATGCGGGTGTAGATATTGCCGGGCTCGGCCAGAGCGAATAAATCCGCGGCGTGCTGGGTGTCACGGAACTGGTATGCCGTGGTCTGGTAAATGGGAAGGGCTATAGCACCGGTGTCGGGATCGGGCTGCTGGCCGGCGTGGATCTGTTTGGTGTCGAACGACCAATTCTCGCTCATGAATACTCCTGCTTTGACGTTTGCAATACCTCGAGCTTGACACGCAGCGGCATCAAATCCTGTCAGATCTCACATAGTGGACACTTTATCCAGCATTTGGTTCGCGGGCCATTCTACCTAACACGTGGGGTTTACAACGAAGCGCATTCAGATGTGCGGGACGAACTGCATGAACGGCGCTGCTCGTCCGACCGCGCGGAAGTCGCCTTCACTGCCGTCCACCGCGAAGCCCATCAGGCGGCAGAGCCGCCGTGCTACCCGCGGGTGCCGTGCCTCGTAATCGGCCATGATGCGCTCGCCGTTCTCGGCGGTTAGCGGTACACACCGAGCTGGGCTCCGGTGCCGGCCCACCTGGATGGTGACCTCGGGTGTCTTGAGCACATTGCGGTACCAGTCCGAGTGGGTTCCAAAGCCGGCACAACAGTAGTAGCTGTTTTGAACTCGGCCGACGACTTCGATCACCGCGTGGCGGTTGCGGCCCGAGACTCAACCGGTGTGGGTGAGGTGCAGGAACCGATTACCGAGCCACCACCCCAGGCGCAATCGGTAGAGGTGGATGGCAGCCGGAACAAGAACGCACTTAAGTCTGTAGGCGGCTGAGGGTCTTTGATGACGTACATGGTGCGAGCACTCCTTCGGTGTCTGGTTGTGATCCGTGTTGAGTCAAGGAGTTGCCCGCGGTGTGTCATTGGTACCGGCACCGGCTTCATCCCCTGGAATCACGGCAGGCGCCGTCGTCATTTGACTTCGGTGCGCATGAGCCGCCACACGCCTGCTATGAGGGGGACGACGATCCATATCGCGCTGGCTACCGCGAATCGTTCCCACTGTCCGTCAGAGGGCCAGTCGCCGCCTTGGAGGGGGATCTGGGCCTCGTTGAAGTCGGCCCATTCTTGGAGGTGGTCGCCAATCCACGGGACCACCTCACCGATAGTTGTCCATGCTGTGGGCAGGGCGAAATACAATACGATAGCGGCAGCGGAATTCATGATGAGCATGGCGAATGCGTATGCTTCGAGCAGGCCCGCTAGTTGCAGGATGATCATATTGGCCACCCCCGCGGTAGTCATGTCCCACGTGCCGGCAACGCCGTCGCGGAAGATGGCTGCCAGCAGTGTGCCGATAGCGCCGAAGCCGAACGCCACGACCACGGCACCGAGTGCGGCGATCACGGCGGTCGCAAACTTGGCGATCACGACGCGCACGCGTCGGGGCTCGAGCGTGAACGTGGCCAATGCGGTGCGTTGACCCCATTCGCTAGTCACCAGCAGGATCGCCAATACGGGTAATAAGATTCCGGTCGGGATATTCATGATGCCGGTGATCTCACCGAAAGTCAGATTTTCGTCGTCGCCCCAAATCAGCAAACTTGCGGTGATGAGAGCGGAAATGATCCCGATGGACATCACGAGCCATAAGCTGGCCCGGGTATTGATTAGCTTGCGAAGCTCGACCCGGATCAGTGACCATAACGGGACATCGGGTTTAGTCATGTCGATGGTTTCGACGTATACATTGGTGCTCATGGTGCGGTTCCTTAGCTTGAGCTGTGCTCGCGTTGGGTGTCTGCGGTGAGTTGGAGAAATAGGTTTTCCAGGCCGGCATCATCGGCCGGACGGAGTTCAGTCAGTGCGAGTCCGGCTGCCGCGGCGACCCGGCCGACGTCGTTGGGCGTCGCATCGGTGTGCATCCCGTCGTCAGAGGTGGGGGCGCTGTCGAGGCCGGCAGCCTTGAGTGCCGTGTTCAGCGCCTCGTTGTCGGCGGCCCGCACAATCGTTCCAGTGCCAGAAAGTAGCTCGGCTTTTGTGCCTTGCGCAATGATGCGTCCCTGTCCGATGACGACGAGTTCGTCGGCGATGACCTCGATTTCACGTAGGAGGTGCGAGGACAGCAACACGGTGCCGCCGCGCGCCGCATAACCGCGCAACAGCTCGCGCATCCAGTGGATGCCCGCCGGATCAAGTCCGTTGGCCGGTTCGTCCAGAATGAGGATTTTCGGGTCCCCGAGCAGCGCGTGCGCGATCCCCAGACGTTGGCGCATGCCCAATGAATAGTTGCGAACCCGGCGTCGTGCCTCGCTGGGGCTGAGGCTGACCCGCCCGAGCATCTGGTCGACCTTGCGTCGTGGCAAGCCCATGGTGATTGCTCCCATGGTCAACACTTCGCGGCCGGTACGGCCGGCATGTTGGGCCGACGCGTCCAGAAGCACTCCCACTTGCGTGCCCGGGTTGGGGATTTCTAGGTAGTGCTTGCCGGCCAGTAGTGCCTGTCCCGCGGATGCGGCGGTCAGGCCGGCGATGATGCGCATGGTCGTGGTTTTACCGGCTCCGTTGGGTCCCAAGAATCCGGTGATGGCACCCGGTTTGCATACAAAACTGACGTCGTCGACGACCGTGTGGGCGCCGTACGTCTTGGATAGGTGGTCGACTGTAATCATGCATCCACAGTGCTGACGACAATCGGTGCCGCACATCGGCCGCCGGACTAAATCTGTCTAGCCACAAGGATGAGTTGTCGCTAGCCGGTCGGCTAATGCACAGAACCGGTGCAGGCACGTAGTCTGATGGGATGATGCCGGATCAGTATCAGCCGCGCCTCGAGGCGTGGGGTTACTTTTGGCGTATCTGCACTGTCATTCTCGTGGGCGCGGTGGCATGGTATGAAATTGCACGTTGGCAATGGGTACACGACCGGACGTGGTTTTTTGCAGATCTCGTATTGGGCCTGATCTGCCTGGCCTTAGCATTATGGCGTCGGCGGTTTCCCGTGCCGGTGGCGTTGCTTTCCGCGTTTGCCACCGTTGTATCGTCTTCAGCAGCGGGACCCGCAACATGGGCTCTGGTTTCGCTGTCGACACGCCGCAACCTTCGTGAGGTCATACCGGTGGCGGTGGTTTCGGTTGTGGCCAACGTGGTTCGCACGTTCAACAACCCCACCGAGACCCAAGGATCGGCGACGACCTGGTCGTGGACCGTGGTGATCATAGGCGTCAGCGTCGGCTGGGGCATGTTCATCGGATCGCGCCGCGAGCTGTTGACGACGCTGCGCGAACGCGCCGAGAACGCCGAAGCGCAGCAGGTCATGCGTTTGGACGCCGAACGCGCGGCCGAAAGAACCCGGATTGCCCGGGAGATGCACGACGTGTTGGCTCACCGCATTTCGCTAGCGGCTATGCACGCCGGTGCGCTGGCCCACCGCACGGACTTATCGGCAGGTGAAATGCGCGACAGTGCCCGCGTCATTCAAGACAGCTCCCATCAGGCGCTCACCGAGTTGCGCCAAGTGCTCGGCATATTGCGCGACGATCAAGAACGCGAGCCCGGTTACGGCCCCCAACCGTCCGCGACCGACATCGAGCCACTTGTCGACGCCTCACGCACCAGCGGCATGCAGATCCGATTCACCAACCACGTCCGTGCCGGCGACGTGACCGAGCCGGCCGGACGCACGCTCTATCGTGTCGCCCAAGAAGCCATCACCAATGCCAGAAAACACGCGCCCGATACAACGGTCATGCTCAGCCTCGAGGGATCACCGTCCAGCGGACTAGCGCTCGAGGCGCGCAACCCCTTGCATCTGGAAGACAGTGCGGCAACGTCGCCGCCGTCGGGGTTGGGGCTGGTCGGGTTGGCCGAACGGGTCGAGTTGTGTGGTGGCGAGTTGACGCACCAGGTGACGGGTGACAACACATTCGTCCTGCATGCATGGATCCCGTGGTACCCATGACTATCCGCGTACTCATCGTCGACGACGATCCGCTCGTGCGATCCGGTCTGACCTTGATGGTCGGCGGTAGTCAGCACATCGATGTGGTCGGCGAAGCATCAGACGGGCAGGCCGCGCTGGAATGGCTGACACATCACGATGCGGACGTCGTGCTGATGGACGTTCGCATGCCGATCCTCGACGGGATCGCCGCCACCGAGGCCATCAGCCAGCGGACACCGGCGCCGCAGGTCATCGTGTTAACCACGTTCGATGACGACGACTATGTCGTGCGTGCCCTGGCGTGCGGTGCGAGCGGATTCGTGCTGAAAGACACTCCGCCGCCCGATATCGTCCATGCGATCCACAAGGTGCACGACGGTGAACCAATGCTATCGCCCAGCGTGACCGAAAAGCTGATTCACCGGGTAACTCACGCAGCCCCCGGACACAACGGCGACGAGGCGAGCCTGCGCGTTGCCCAGCTCACCGACCGCGAGCGCGGGGTTGCCATCGCCATCGGCAAGGGCCTGTCGAACGCACAAATCGCCGCTGAGCTGTACATGAGCCTGGCGACCGTCAAAGCCCATGTCACCAAAATCTTAGTCAAGCTGAATGCCACCAATCGGGTGCAAATAGCGGTCACTGTCCACGACGCCGGCTTACTCACCGACTGACAGCCGATCGCACCTGGGGTCGACGGAGCGAACGCACAGTGCAATGACCCGACGTGGTTGACTAAATAAACAGTCAGCGGGTAATTTTGAGACTGACTGTTTATTTAGTCAGGAAGCGAGAGTGGCTATGAATACCGAAGACGGACCCAGCGGTGAAGCACGCATACTTGATGCAGCGATCCAGCTGTTCGGCATACAGGGCTTTACCGGCACCAGCATGCGCGAGATCGCTGCTGAGGCCGAAGTGTCACAGGCACTGGTAGTGCATCACTTTGGTTCCAAAGCAGCTTTGCGGCGCGCGTGCGACCGCCATGTTGCGAATGTGACCCAAGACCGGAAGACGTCTGTTTCGGAAGGCCCCCAGTTGGATCCGTTCGAAGCGCTGCGCCAGATTGAAAACAGTCGTCCGTTACTGCGCTACCTGGTCCGAGCGATCACCGAAGGCGGGGATCAAGCCAGCAACCTAGTCGATGAGTTCGTCGCCGATGCCGATGAGTACCTGCACAACGCGGTTGAGGCGGGGTACGCCAAGCCGAGCCGTACTCCTCATGAGCGGGCCGCCGTGTTGGTGATCCTGTCAATGGGGGCATTAGCGATGCACGAACATCTACACCGGTTACTGGGCGTAGACCTCTTGGACGCAAACGCTCCGTCGGAGGAACTGGCGCCCTACATGCGGCCCATGCTCGAACTTTACAGTCAGGGCCTCTGGGAGGCAGGGGCTTTAGATCAAATGATCGACATGTTCGACGATCCCGATTCGGCTTCCGCCGCCACGACAGAGCCCAACTCTTGAGCCGACTGGTTGCCGACGAGCGCAAAACCCCGACACGAGAATGGGAGAAACCGATGGCAAATGAACCGGCTATTGCGGCCCGTGACCTAGTCAAGACCTTTGGGCACACACGAGCGCTAGACGGGCTGAATATGGAAGTGGCCCATGGAGAGGTGCACGGATTTCTCGGGCCGAACGGGGCCGGGAAGTCTACCACCATGCGCGTGATACTAGGTCTGCTACGTGCGGACCGTGGAACTGTCCGGCTGTTAGGTGGCGACCCTTGGCGCGACGCCGTAGAGCTGCACCGGAGCCTGGCCTATGTGCCCGGCGATGTCGAATTGTGGCCGAATATGACCGGTGGAGAAGCCATCGACCTTTTCGCCCGGCTTCGCGGAACCTTGGAACGTACACGTCGTGCCGAGCTGTGCGAGCGCTTTGATTTGGATCCGACGAAGAAAGCCCGTACCTACTCCAAAGGCAACCGGCAAAAGGTTGCGCTCATCTCAGCACTGATTTCCGACGTCGACCTGCTATTGCTGGACGAGCCGACCGCCGGGCTGGACCCGCTGATGGAGGTCGTCTTCCAGCAGTGCATCACCGAGGCGAAGGAGGCGGGTCGGACCGTATTGCTGTCCAGTCACGTGCTGGCGCAGGTCGAGGCTCTGGCCGATCGTGTCTCGATCATCCGCCAAGGACGGGTTGTGGAATCCGGGAGCCTTTCCCAATTATGACACATGACGCGGACCACCATGTCGGTTGAGACGAGCCAACCAGCCGACGCCCTTGCCGGTTTGGCAGGTGTACATGATCTGCGCATAGAAGACGGCAAGACCGAATTCTCGGTCGATGGCGATCGGGTCGACGATGTGATGTCTACGCTGGCGCCGCTGGGCGTGCAGGCCCTGGTTGCCCACCCGCCCACGTTGGAACAGTTGCTGATGCGGCACTACGGTGACGAGCTTGCGGAAACCGCCGGACAGGGAGCGTCGCAATGAGCGTGGCCGCGGTCGCGGACTCCGCGAAAAAACGACCAAAGGACGGTGCCTTGACCGGTGCGGGGACCCTGACGCGGTTTCTACTGCGGCGTGACCGCGTGAAGTTGCCGGCCTGGGTGGGCGGGCTCGGTGTCTACGTTGTCTACATCGGGTTCGCGCTGCCGCAGCTGGCACCTAACAAGGACGATCTCGCCTCAATGTCGTCGCTCTTCTCCCAGCCCGTAGGCCGGATGTTCACGGGGCCCGCGTTTGGCATAAGCGACCCCACCTACGAACGATTCTTTGCTTCTGGCTATGCACCGTATCTATTCGTCCTTGCGGGACTGATGAACATCATGCTGGTCTCCCGGCACACCCGAGCTGAAGAACAGACCGGACGCGCCGAGCTGGTCCGGGCCAACGTGACCGGACGGCACGCCGCGCTCACCGCGTGCCTGCTCGTCGCCGCGATCACGAACGCCTTGGCGGCCATCGTCGTGATGAGCATGTCCGTCTGGGTGGGATTCGCCGTCACCGGTTCGGTCCTGATTGGCCTAGGCACGGGGCTGACGGGCATGGCCTTCGCGGGAGTCACCGCGGTGACCGTGCAGCTAAGCGAGTACTCACGAACGGCGGCAGGTATGGCCGGCGCCGTCCTCGGCGCAAGCTTTGTGCTCCGTGCGCTCGGCGATATGACGGCGGTGGGCGGCAGCACCTTGTCTTGGGTGTCGCCGTTGGGGTGGCCGGCTCAAAGTGCCCCCTACGTGTACGACAGGTGGGCGCCATTGTTGCTGCCACCTGCGCTGACCCTCGTGACGATAATCGCCGCGTATGTCCTGCACGGTCGACGAGATCTGGGCGCCAGCCTCATCGCCACCCGGCCGGGGCCCCCTCACGCCCGGCCGGCGCTGGGCACGCCCTACGGATTGGCCATCCGTATCCAGCGCGGTACATTCTTCGGCTGGGGATTCGGAATTCTCGTGTTAGGGATCGTCTACGGTGCCTTCATGCAGGCGCTGATCGACGCAGGCGGCGACATGCCCGCAGCCCTCCAAGATATTCTCGGCTCCGACGCGTTGGTCGAGGCATACTCGGCGTTCCTCGGCTTGACCGTCAGTATCCTGATTGCCGCCTACACAGTATCGGCCATGCAAACACTGCGAGCCGAAGAAGGCCGCGGCCGCGGCGACGTCGTACTGGCCACCCCGACCGGCCGAATGACATGGCTCGGCTCCCACACGGCGGTCGTGGCTGCAGGCGCCGTATTGATCAGTATCCTGACTGGGATTAGTACTGGCATCGCCGCAGCCGTCGTCACCGAGGACTGGAGCCTGCTCGGCGATGTGCTGGCAGCATACCTGTGCCTGATCCCCGGTATCCTGATCATGCTCGGAATCTGGACCGCGCTGATTGGTTGGGCGCCACGACTCCTCACGTCGCTGGGCTGGGCCCTCGTCGCGCTGTCCGCCATCGTCGTCTTTTTTGGTGACATGCTCGATTTGCCCGCGTGGATGATGTCGCTTTCGCCGTTCGACCATCTAGCGCAGATCCCGCAGGACCAGTTCGAACTTTCACCCTTCGTGTTCCTCACCGTACTTGGAGTGCTGGCGGCGATCCTCGGGCTCATTGGTATTAGGCGCCGGCAAATCAACGTTGTATGACAGGGGCTCTATCAGCGTCGTGACTGCACCGTTCGTTACGGCTGCGTACGTGGCGACCGTGTTGCGCGGTGCGCGCACCCGTCGATGACCGGTAGGAGCTCTTTGATCATGTGACGTCCCAGATGCCTTCAGGGACGTCTCTGGACTTCTTGGGGGTTAAAGAGGTGGAAATCCTGATGCGGGCGGTGGTCTTGGTGTTCGACAATGGGGGTGTGCATATCAATCACTGCGGAGGATCCTTATGGTGTTGCCCGTAGCCGTTGTCCAGCGTTGGATCGCTCGGCAGCTCCCGGGTTTGATGGTGGCGAAAATTGGTTTGTCCCGCTTGGCTGGCCGCCCGGTGATGGTGCCGCTGCAGCGTGATGGGCTCGACCCGGTCGCCGAGCTCGGCCGGTGGCGACGAGAGGCTCCGGTCGCCAGGCTCACCGGGATGCTCGGCAGGAACGTGTGGCTCGTTTCCGGCCACGAGGAAGCCCGTTCGATCCTGGCGGATCATCATGGGTTCAGTAACGACATCCGCTCGCTGGTAGGCAAGGCTGAGGCTACCGGCGTTGATGCCATCGGAGGACTCGGGTCGACTGACGCGCCCGACCACACGCGGCTGCGCAAGCTCCTCACGCCCGAATTCACTAGGCGCCGCCTGCGTGAGCTGGAGCCGCGGGTCGCCCAGATCGTCGAGGAGCAGCTCGACGTTGTCGAATCAACGGGTCCGGGCGTTGACCTTGTCCAATCATTCGCATTCCCGATCCCGTTCCGGATCATCTGCGAGCTCCTCGGTCTGCCGGAATCCGACCGCGAACGGTTCCGGGCCATCGGTCACGCGCGCTTCGACGCCACTGCCGGGATCGGTGGACTGTTTGGGGCGATGTCTGACTCACGTGCGTTTCTCATCGACGCGGTCGCACGGCAACGCCACACACCCGGTGACGGCCTGATCGGCTCGCCGCTCACCCGCCACGGCGACGACCTGTCCGACGTCGAACTCGGCGGGCTCGCCGATGGCGTCTTCACCGGCGGATTCGAGACCTCGGCCAGCATGCTCGCCCTGGGCACGGTGACATTGCTGCAGCACCCCGACGCCTATGCGCGACTGGGCGACGACGAATCGATCGCCCGGATCATCG
>Ga0079226_10002676_pt1 | contig 13740 bp, 15 predicted proteins | sample Poulit2014_FD_76345 | JGI IMG/M metagenome (GOLD analysis project Ga0079226, IMG submission 76345) | Agricultural soil microbial communities from Georgia to study Nitrogen management - Poultry litter 2014 | ecosystem: Environmental > Terrestrial > Soil > Agricultural land | place: USA: Georgia... | reverse complement strand
GCCGTGACGGCCAGCATGTCCGGGCTGTCGTTCGCCGGCTACCTGGTCGGGATGGCGCTGCCGGTGGCCGCGATCGTCACCGGGATCGTCGCAGCAGTACGGGCACCGCGGGCCCGCATCCCCCTCGGCGTTGCTGTCGTCGTCGCCATCGCCGTGGTCGTGGTCTTCCGCGACCTCATCGTGGGAGCATTCCGCGGCAACATCGTCGCCTTGGGAGAGAAGGCCTGGACGCTGTGGGCGCTGACGCTCACCCTGGGCACGACCGCACTGTGGCTGGTGCTCACCGTCCGCGCTGTGCGCGGTGCCAGCTGGGTTGCTGCCGTGACCTCCTGGCTGGTCCGCCACCGTCGTCCGATCACGGTGCTCGCAGCGATCGGTCCGCTGCCCTACGCACTGCTCCGACTGACTTGGCTCACCCCGTGGCCGATCGGCATGCCCGGCGATGCCGGTGACGTGATCACCGCGTGGGGCCTGATGCTGTCCCTCGGTGCCTGGATGGGCATGATCCTGACCGTCGGCCTCATCCAACCGTGGGGCGAACGCTTCCCCCGCTGGATGCCCGGCGTCGGCGGCCGACCGGTGCCACCAGCGGCCGCCATTGTGCCCGGCAGCATCGTCGCTGGCCTGTTGTGCCTCGCCGCGGTCCCGTGGACCATCGGGTTCGTGCAGGCGCCCTCCGGCGGTCTCGCCGTGTACTTCTTCGTCCTGCCCGTCGGCTACTGGGGCGTGATGCTGGCCCTCGCCGTGTGGGCCTACGGCGGCCACCGGGCGACCACCGGTGCAGAAACCGACACAATGACCACCGGTGCAGAAGCCGACACAATGACCACCGGTGCAGAAACCGACACAATGGTGCGATGATCCGGTCCACCCTGTTGCGCGGCGCCTGGCTGATGCTGGGCGCCGCGATCGGCATCGCTGCCGCCATCCTCGGTGCGGTGGCGGCCGTGACGGTGACCGGCGGTGGCGACCTCCGCGACGGCCTCGGCCCCGGCCTGCTCGCGGTCCTGGTGATCGCGGTCGCGGTCGGGCTGCTGCCGGGTGTCCGTGAGATCGAGGTGACCGCAGCCCGGTCGTTGCTCGGGGTGACCGCAGCGCTGACCCCGGAGGTACGGGGATGGACGCAGCGGTGGCGGACGGCCGGCTGGACGGTGGTGCACGCCGCGACCGGCCTGTGGAGTGGGTTCTGCGTGTTCGGGATGCTGCCCGGGGGTGTCGTCACCTTGTGGCTGCTCGCGGTCGGACGCCGGGACCGGCTCGCCGAGGTCGGACTGGACGGGTCGTGGTGGGTCGCCCTGCTCGCCGGGAGTGCGATGCTACTGGCCACCGTGGTCGGCCCGCTGCTGGCCGGCGTCATCGCGGTCCGGCTGGCTCCGCTGCTGCTCGGCCCCACCGCCGCTGATCAGCTCGCCCTGGTGGAGCAACGGCTGGCTGCCGAGCGTCGCCACACGGCGCTGGCCCGCGAGCTGCACGACGGCATCGGGCACGCCCTGTCCATCATCAGCATCCAGGCAGCGGCCGCCCACCGGCTCGGCAGCAGCCGACCGGAACGGACCGATGCGGCCCTCACCGTGATCGAGCAGACGTCCCGCGGGGCCCAGGCCGAGTTGGACCATCTGTTGGGGTTGCTGCGCGACCCGGACGCGGTGGCCACCCGTGCTACCCGTGACGACCTGCCGACCCTGCTGCAGCGACACCGGGACGCCGGGCTGCGGGTCGATCTCACCGACGACCACGGCCCGGTCCCGCCTCTGGTGTGGCACGCCCTGCTCGACGTCCTCGCCGAGGCGTTGACCAATGCGCACCGCCACGGCACCGACACTGCGGTCACCGTCGCGATCGACCAGCGGGCCGGCGAGCTGCGACTGCGGGTCACCAATGCGGTGTCAGGGGCCAGCAGGCCCGGGCCCGCCCGTACCGGCGGGCGCGGGGTCATCGGCATGCGGGAGCGCGCGGATCTGGTGGGCGGTACGGTGCAGGCCGGCCCGGTCGACGGTCACTGGCAGGTCGTGGCGGTCCTCCCCGTACCGGATGTCGACGGAGCCGCACCCAGCGATGACGAGGAGACCCGACGATGATCACAGTGGTGCTGGTCGACGACGAACCCCTCATCCGGCAGGGCATCGCAATGATCCTGGAGGCCGAACCGGACATCGAGGTGGTCGGGGAGGCCGACGACGGGGCAGCTGCGCTGGAGGTGGCACGCCACACCCGGCCCGACGTGGTGGTGATGGATGTCCGGATGCCACGGATCGACGGGATCCGCGCCACCGAACTGGTGCTGCGCGGCGACGAGCCGCCGGCCGTCCTGGTGCTCACCACGTTCGGCCACGACGACCACGTCCAAGCTGCGTTGCGGGCCGGCGCGGCCGGGTTCCTGCTGAAGCGCAGCACCGCTGACCAAGTGGTCAATGCGGTGCGGACCGTCGCCGACGGTCAGAGCCTGGTGTTCCCGCAGCAGGTACGGGAACTGCTCACGGCCGGGCCGGTGGCCGAATGGTCCGGCCCCCGCCCCAGCGACCGCGAACTCGAGGTGCTGTCGCTGGTGGCGGACGGCCTCACCAATGCCGAGATCGCCTCAGAACTGGTGATCGGCGTGGAGACGGTCCGGACCCACGTCGCGAACCTGATCGGCAAGTTGGGTGCCCGCGACCGGACCAACGCGGTGATGATCGCGTGGTCGCACGGGCTGCTGCCCCGCGGGTGAGCCCGGCGAGCCCGGCTCAGTCCTGGAGCTTCTTGACCTCGGCGTGCACCTGCTCCATGTCGAGCTCCTTGACCTTGGTCAGCACCTCGTCGAGCTGCGGACCGTTCAGCGCACCGGCCTGGTTGAACACCAGCACGCGCTCCCGGAACGCCATCAGGGTCGGGACGGCAGTCACGCCGAGCTGGGTGGCGAGGTCGGTGTTCTGATCGATGTCGAGCCTGGCGAAGGTCGCATCACTGTGCTTGTCCGACATCTTCTCGAACACCGGGGCGAACTTGATGCACGGCTGGCACCACGTCGCCCAGAAGTCGACCACGACGATGTCGTTGTCGATGACGGTCTGCTCGAAATCAGCGGTGTTGATGGTCTGGACGGCCATGGCTTCCTTTCAGATGACGCCGTGTCGGCGTCGTGGTTTCGTGCATTCGTGTCTTGTCGGGTCCAACAGTTGCCGACACCGCGGTATTCCGCGATTTCACTTGATCGCGACGACGCGGCGCATCGGGATCGGCATGGTGATCGGCCCGAGCCGGGACACCCGCCGGACCAGGTGGGACACCCCGGCCGAGACCTGTGCCTCGTCGGCCATCGGCAGGTACAGCGCGCTGATCAGCAGCTCGGCGTCCTCGCGGCCCGCCACGGTGAACCGGTAGCGTTCCCGGGCGTCCTCCACCTTGCGCAGCCCGGCGGCCGGCAACGCGGTCGCCAGCCCGATCCGTTCCAGCACGCCGGGGAACCGCACGCGGGCACGCATCGCGGCGAACAGCAGTCCGAGCTCGCGGACGTCACGGGGTGCCATTGGGCGCATGCTCGGACCGAGCGCGACCACCACGCCCCCCGGACGCACCACCCGCGCCATCTCGTGCAGCACGGCGGCCGCGGGGGTGATCACCGCCAGGCCCATCGAGGACGTCACGGCATCGGCAACCCCGTCGGCAAGCGGCAGGTGCAGTGCATCGCCCTGGATGGCAGCACCCGCGCCGTCGACCAACTTGAGCTCGTCGACCGACACGTCGACGCTGACGACCCGCCGCTCGGGAGCGGTCAGCTCGCGGGCCACCGGTCCGGCCCCGGCAGCGACGTCGACGACGGTCCCGGCATGCGACGACACCGCCCGCGCCAGCCAGCGGTACGGGTTGTGGTCGCCGGCGCGGGCACGAGTCAGCACCGCCTCGATCGCCCCGGGGCGGTCGCGATGGAACCCGGCCAGGTAGCCGGGCCAGTCGTCAGGTTTGCCCACGTGGTCCTCTCGTGTGACGGGCAGTGACGGTCAGCTCGGCTCCGGCGTCACGAACAGGTGCGCGGCCGCCTCCCGGCTCAGCTCGCAGACCGGCCCCTCGCCGACCTGCAGCTGGTAGCCGAGTCCGCCGGGCGAGACGGCGACCACCGCCCCCGGCAGCAGGCCGGCCTGTTCCAGTGCGGTCATCGTGTCGGGGTCCTTCTGGATCTCCTCGGTGAGACGACGCAGCACCACGGTGGCCGACCGATCCCCCACCAGCACCGGCAGCGACTCCGGATGTGTCGCGTCCTGCGGGGCCAGCGTCACACCGAGCTCCTCCAGTCCCGGGATCGGGTTGCCGTACGGCGACACCGCCGGGGCCTTCAGGATCTCGACCAGGCGCTCCTCCACCCGGTCCGAGATCACGTGCTCCCACCGGCAGGCCTCGTCATGGACCAGTTCCCACTCCAGCCCGATCACGTCGATCAGCAGCCGTTCGGCGAGCCGGTGCTTGCGCATCACCCTGATGGCGAGGGCACGGCCGGCCGGCGACAGCTCGAGGTGCCGGTCGCCCTGCACGGTCACCAGCCCGTCCCGCTCCATCCGCGCGACGGTCTGGGACACCGTCGGCCCACTCTGGTGCAGCCGCTCCGCGATCCGGGCGCGCAACGGCACGATGCCTTCCTCCTCCAGCTCGAAGATCGTGCGGAGGTACATCTCGGTGGTGTCGATCAGCTCGCTCACATCGCCCCCTTGTCGGTCCGGTCCGCCCAAGCAGCCGTGCAGCCCAGCCTATCCGGCCGGACCCATCCCTGCCGACCCGTCATCCGGCCGCCGGGGTGCGCAGCATCTGCAGCAACCGAGCCACCTCCACCGCGACCGCGTCGCGGGCAGGGCCGAGGTACTTGCGGGTGTCGACGAGCGACTCGTCGGCCAGTGCCTCCCGGACCCGGGCGGTGAACACCTTGTTGAGGTGGGTGGCGATGTTGATCTTGCGCATCCCCGCGCGGACGGCACGGACGATCTCGTCGTCGGCGACACCGGAGGAGCCGTGCAGCACCAGGGGTACGGGGACGTGCTCGGCCAGGGTGCCGATCAGGTCGAGGTCGAGCTTCGAGGTGCGCTCGGTCATCGCATGGGACGAGCCGACGGCGACCGCCAGGGCGTCCACTCCGGTCTCGGCGACGAAGGCGACCGCCTCAGCGGGATTGGTGCGCACGCCGGGGGCATGGGCCCCGTCCTTGCCGCCGACCTCACCGAGCTCGGCCTCCACGTCGATGCCGGCGGCATGACAGGCCCTGACCACCTCGGCGGTGGCGGCCATGTTGGCCTCGTAGTCGAGGGTCGACCCATCGAACATCACCGAGCCGACGCCGAGTTCCAGCCCGACGTCGACCAGGGCGCGATCGGTGACGTGGTCGAGGTGGACCACCACCGGCACGGTCGCGGACCGCGCGATCGCCAGGGTCGCCAGCGTGATCGGCTCAGCGCGCCCGTGGTACTTCACGGCGTTCTCCGAGATCTGCAGCACGACCGGGGCGTTCGCCCGTTCGGCACCGGCGACCAGGGCCTCGGCGTGCTCGATGCTGATGACGTTGAAGGCGCCCACGCCAATGCCGTCGCGCTCGGCCTCCTGCAGCAGGTCGGTGAGTCGGGTGGTGGTCATCGTTCTCCTCGGGGACGGGGCGTCGGGGACATCAGGGTGTGGTGGTCGCCGCTGCGGGCGGCCGGGCCTGCCACTGACCGCGGCACATCACGGCGGCGACGGTGGCACGGGCGTCGAGGACGACCAGATCGGCCCGGGCACCGGGGACGATCCGGCCGACATGGTCCAGCTCGTGGACCCGGGCGGGGGTGGCACTGGCCAGGTGGACAGCATCGCCGATCGACAGTCCGGCGAACTCCACGACATTGCGTACCGCCGTCGCCAGGGTGAGGGTCGATCCGGCGATCGACCCGAGGCCGCCGTCGTCGTCGAGGAGGCGGGCCTGCCCGTCGACGACGCGGACCCGCAGCGTGCCGAGCGGGTACTCACCGTCGGCGAGACCGGCAGCCGCCATCGCATCGGTGATCAACATGGTCCGGTCCGGTCCAGCGGCCTCGATCGCCATCGCAACCACCTCGGGGGCCAGGTGGAACCCGTCACAGATCAGCTCCACGCCCACCCGGGGATCGGTGAGCAGCACCGGTACCGGACCGGGCGTCCTGTGGTGGATGGAGTTCATGGCGTTGAACAGGTGGGTGGCCACGGTTGCGCCGTGGTCCAGGGCGGCCTTCGCGTCGTCGACGGTGCCGGCGGTGTGACCGACCGCGACCCGTACCCCTGCGGCGACGAACCGGTCGATCGCGTCCAGCGCGCCCGGCAGCTCCGGAGCGATGGTGATCATGGACAGCCGGTCACCGCCGGCAACGATCAGTTTCTCCACCGTCTCAGGGTCCGGGTGGCGCAGCAGTGCCGGCGGGTGGGCACCGCACTTGGCCTCGGACAGGAACGGCGTCTCCAAGTGGATGCCGTCGAACTCGCCCGCATCACACAGCCCTCGCAGCAGGTCCAGCTCGGCCAGCACCTGCTCGAGGGTGTCGGTGACCAGGCTGGCGATGATGCCGGTGGTGCCGTGGGAACGGTGGAAGTCGCGGGCCCGCAACACGACCTCCGGGTCGGTGGAGGCGAAGTCGCCACCGCCACCGGCGTGCACATGGGTGTCGACGAAACCGGGGGCGACCAGACCCGCCACCCGGTGCACGGCCGGTCCGGCAGGCCCGTCGGGCACCCGGACCAGCGGCTCGACCGCAGTGATGCGGTCCCCGCTGACCGTGATCCGGCCCGGACCGACCGTCCGGTCCGGCCACAGGACCGTGGCGCTCTCGACGACCTGGAGCGGGGTGCTCATCGGACCTCCCAGGCGGTGAGGCCCGCTCCGACGACACCGGCCTGCGAGCCGAGCTGGGCCTGCACCAGATCGGGGCGACGCTGGAACGTCATCACCTCGTCGAGGTGCTTGGTGATGCGTGGGGCCATCAGGTCGAACATGCCCGACACGCCACCACCGATCACCACCCGCTCGGAGCCGTACAGGGTGACCGCGAGCCGCAGGCCCTGGGCCAGTCCGAGCGCGGCGGTCTCGATGACGCGCAACGACTTCTTGTCGCCCTGGCGGGCCCGGTCGGCCATCACCTCCGGCTGCGGGACATCGGCCAGTTCGATCCCGGCGCGAGTCTGGTAGAGCTTGCGCAGACCGGGCCCGGCGGCGATCGTCTCGAGGCAACCGTGTTGCCCGCAGGCGCACAGGTTGTCCCCGGCGGCCGGCACCGGAGCATGCCCGATCTCACCGGCGTACCCGTCGGCGATCAGCATCCGGCCGTCCACCACGACCGCAGCCGCGATCCCGGTGCCGATCGGCACCACCAGCAGGTTGTCGGCACCGGCCCCGGCACCGACCCGCCACTCCGCCCGACCACCGGCTCGCACGTCGTGGGTGACGGTGCCGTCGAGACCGGTGAGTTGTTCCAGCAGCTCGGCGAGCCGCATGTCCTTCCAGCCGACGTTGGGGGCGTAGGCGACCACGCCGTGGCGTTCGTCGATGATCCCCGGGACGGCCACCCCGAATCGGTCCACCCCGGTCTCACCGGCCCGCCGGGCCAGTTCCTTGGCCAGCCACTCCACCAGCCCGATCGGGCCGAGGTCGACCGGCGTCCGCTCCGAGTCCGAGTCGAGCAGGGCGCCGTCCTCGGCGACGTGACCGAACTTGGTGAACGTGCCACCCAGGTCGGCCGCGATCACCGTGGCAGGTGGTGCCGCCGCATCCGCCGGCGACGTCGACCGCCCGCTCACGAGTCCCCGGTGTCGCTGTCGTCCAACACCACCGAACGGGTCAGGTTGCGTGGCTGGTCGGGGTTGAGGCCGAGATGGACCGCCCGGGCGATCGCGAGCCGCTGGGCGGTGACCAGGTCGGCCATCGGGTCGCGGTCGTGGGTGATGAAGGTGGCACCGGTGGCGGTCACCTGCCCGGCCAGGCCCTCCGGCGGGGCGCCGAAGCTCCACACCAGCCGGTTGGGCGCCGCGATGCTGATGGGACCGTGCCGGTAGTCCATCGCCGGGTACGACTCGGCCCATGAGCTCGACGACTCGCGGAACTTGAGGGCGGCCTCGTGGGCGAGCCCGACGGTCCAGCCCTGACCCACGAAGGTGACCTCTTCGGCCGTCACCCACTCGGCGGGCAGCTCGACCGCGATCGCGTCACGGGCAGCGTCCAGCAGGCCGTCGCTGGGCACCCCGATGTGGGCGCGCAACAGCGCCAGCACGGTGGTGGCGAACCGCGTCTGCACGACCGACTGCTCGTCGGCGAATGACAGGTCGACCGCGGCGTCGGCGACCTCGAGGGCCGGGGTGTCCTGGGCACCCAGCAGCACGGTGGTCGCGACCCTGCCCTTGACGTTGCGCAGCACCTCCAGCACCTCGCTGGTGGTGCCGGAGCGGGTGATGGCGACGATCCGGTCGTAGCGCCGGTGATAGGGGAACTCGGCGGCAGTGAACGCGTCCGCCTCGCCGTGGCCCTGGGCCTCCCACCAGGCAGCCGCCACCTGACCCATGAACCATGAGGTGCCACAGCCCACGAACGCCACCCGCTCGCCGCGCTGCGGCAGCCGCTCGGCCACGGTTCCCGCCAGTTCCATCGCCCTTGCCCAGCAGTCGGGCTGGGACGCGATCTCGTCCTCCACGTAGAAAGTCACGGCCCAGAGTCTGCCAGACCGTCGCTGTGGTCTTCCCACCGATCCACGGCTGGGCCGGCCCGACGGTGCGCGGCCCGACGGTGCGCGGGCCGCCCACACCGTAGGTTGGGGGCATGACGACCGCGACCGTCCTGGTGCCGCGGCAGCGGCTGCCGCGATGGCTCGACAACTTCGCCCGACACCACGGCGAACCCGTGGCCACGCTGCGGACCGGGGACGGTGACGACGACCGGGACGTGCTGGAGCTGCGCTCCCCCGACGGTGCGGTCGCGCGGGTGCTGATCCCGTACGGGCCGGTGCCTGTCTCCGACGACCCCCGGGCCGGCGTGCTCGCCCACCTGGCCGTCGACCGGACCGTCGGGGTGCTGCTGGCCCGCCGGGGCGGCCACGCCGCCGGGGTGTTCGTCGGCGACCGCCTCGTGGTCTCGAAGGTCGGGTCCAGCCACGTGCAGGGTCGGACCAAGGCCGGCGGCTGGTCGCAACAGCGCTATGCGCGGCGCCGGGCCAACCAAGCCGACCGGGCAGCCGACAGGGCCGCCGACGACTCCGTACGGGTGCTGGTGGACCGCGCGCCGGGACCGCTGACCGCACTGGTGTGTGGTGGTGACCGACCAATGTGTGAGCAGGTGCTGGCCGATCCACGGCTCACCGGGGTGGCGCCGTTGTGGCGGCCCCGCCGGGCCCATCCGGTGCCGGATCCGCGGTTGGCGACGCTGCGCGGATTCGTGGAGCGGGTGTGCGGGGTCGAGGTGCAGCTCAACGAAGAGGCGCGGCCACCTCAGGGAGCGAGCCGGTCGCGCGTCCAACGGTCGACGTCACGACGGCGGTAACGCAGCCGGTCGTGCATCCGACCGGGACGTCCCTGCCAGAACTCGATGCGGTCCGGATCCACCACGAACCCGCCCCAGTACGGCGGGCAGGGCACCTCGCGACCGGCGAACCGTCCCTCGGCGGCCCGGTAGTGGCCGTCCAGTTCGACGGCATCGGTCATCACGCGGGACTGCGGTGAGGCCCACGCCCCGAGCTGGGACTGGCGTGGCCGGGTGGCGAAGTAGGCCTCCGCCGACTCCCGCTCCACCTGGCGGGCCTGGCCCTCGATCCGGACCTGGCGTTGCAGCGGCGGCCACACGAACTGCAGCGCGACCAACGGGTCGGCGGTGAGCTCGCGTGCCTTGTCGGACTCCAGGTTGGTGTAGAACACCAGGCCCTGGGGGGTGCGCTTCTTCAACAACACCGTGCGCGAGCGGGGACGTCCGTCGGCGATGGTCGACACCGTCATCGCCGTGGGTTCCAGCAGCACCCGGTCCGGTACGGCTGCCACCAGCACGTCACGGACCGCGAAGGCGTCCTCCAACCAGCGGTCGAACAGCACCAACGGGTCGTCGGGGGCATCGGCCTCGAGCAGCCGCTCGGGACTGCGGGGCAGGTCGTCCTGCTGCAGCCCGTACTCCATCCGCTCATCGGCGAGCCGATGCCGCCGGTCTCCCCCGGGGCCGCCCGATGTGGAATCCATGTCGCCATCGTGCCACCCGTGGCTACCCTGAGCCGGTGAGCCTCCAGATCCCGTCCGACCTGTTGCCGACCGACGGCCGCTTCGGCAGTGGGCCGGCCCGCATCCGTGACGCCGCCGTCGACTCGCTCGCCGGTCCGGGCCGGCATGTGCTGGGCACCTCGCACCGACAGCCGCCGGTGCGCGGACTGGTCGGCCGGGTGCAGGAAGCACTGACCGAGTTGTACGGGCTCCCTGCCGGTTGGGCGGTGGTGCTGGGCAACGGCGGGTCGACACTGTTCTGGGACGCCGCGGTGTGTTCGCTGGTGGAGCGCCGCAGTGCGCACGGGGTGTTCGGCGAGTTCTCGGCGAAGTTCGCCGGCGCCGTGCGCCGGGCGCCCCACCTGGCCGACCCGGTGGTGACCGAGGCGCCGGCCGGTGGCGTCGCCGTACCGGAGGCCGTGGACGACATCGATGTGTACGCGTGGGCACACAACGAGACCTCGACCGGTGCGCTCGCGCCGGTGCGGCGGGTCGGCGGGCCGGAGTCGCTGGTCGTGGTGGACGGGACCTCCGCCGCCGGTGGGGTGCCGCTCGACCTCAGCGCGGTGGACGTGTACTACTTCGCCCCACAGAAGTGTTTGGGCTCCGACGGCGGCCTGTGGTTGTCCCTGTGCTCACCGGCCGCACTCGAACGGATCGAACGAGTGGCGAGCACCGACCGCTGGATCCCCGACTCGTTGTCGTTGCGGCTGGCGGTGTCGAACGCGGAACGTCAACAGACGTTGAACACCCCGGCGATCGCGACGCTGTGGCTGTTGGCCGAGCAGCTCGACTGGATGTTGGCCAGCGGTGGCCTCGGATTCGCTGCCGGGCGGTCGGCCCGGTCGGCGGCGCAGCTGTACGGCTGGGCGGAGGCCTGCCCGGTGGCGACACCGTTCGTCGCCGAACCGCACCGGTCGCCGGTGGTCGGCACCATCGACTTCGACGACACCGTCGATGCGGCGGCGCTGGCTGCGACCCTGCGGACCAACGGCATCGTCGACACCGAGCCGTACCGCAAGCTCGGCCGGAACCAACTGCGGATCGGGATGTACCCCACTGTCGACCCGACCGACGTGGAAGCGCTGTGCGAGTGCATCGACTGGCTGTTGGAGCGACTGCCGCGCCGCTGAGTCAGCGGCGGATCAGGCGGGCGGAGGCCTCGCCGTGGCCCTCCATCGTGTGGATGCCGATCAGGCCGAGGAAGATCGTGTCGTGCTCGACCGTGGTGCGCACCGTGACTCGACCGTTGTCGATCATGACCCTGCCGTCCACGCCCGCCCGGTCCAGGTACTCCTCGGCACTGTCGCGAGCGGATCCCGAGGAGAAGCCACCGGTCAGGCTCGCCGGACCGGCCCCAACCCCGGCGCGTGCGGCTTCGGCGGCCACCGCCTGGGCGTGGCGGGCAGCGGCCATCTGCCCGCCACCGTCCACCACCAACCCGGCGGCCACCAGCAGCATCGGTGCCACGATCGCTGCCATCAGCGATGACGACCCGCCGCGCTCGTCGCGCCGGCAGGCAGGTGCCCGGCGGCGGTCAGCGGATGACGACATGCCCCTCCTTCACCGTGGTCTCCACCGAGCGTTGCAGCGTGAGGATCAGCGACCCGGCCTGCCCGACGCCGTACCAGGAGACCGTCCAGGACGAACGAGCCGTCACGGTGTAGGTCCCGGGTTGCTCATAGGTGTGACCACAGGTCGGGGACGGCTCGAGGCCGTGGCGTTCCCGATAGCGGGTGCCGGCGGCGTGGGAACCGGCACAGGTCACCGTGGAACCGTCCCCCATGTCGTAGACGACCTTGGTCAGGCCTGCCTCGATCGTGACCGTGTAGCCGTTCCGGGTCGCCGATCTGGTGATCGGACCGGTGGTGTGAGGACCGGGGTCGGCCACCCACAACCAGGTCGGCATCCCGAGCAGGGCGTGCTCACTGTCCGGCACCAACCCGATCGCCCCGGCCCGCAACTTCGCCTCGGCGACCAACTCCCACGCCACCCGGCGCGGATCGGGGGGTGGCTCGGACATGTCCAGATCGCCGAGGTAGGTCTCCGTGCCGTCCAGGCCGGTGCAGAGCCAACCGTCACCGCTCGGGTCCTGCTTGATGTAGCAGCGCAGGACGGCGTGCCAATGGCCGTCGTCGGTGGTGCAGTCGATCTCCTCACCGCTGGGTGCCCGGCAGACTGGTGGCGGGACGTCCACGTCCTTGGTGTCGTTGCCCGGTTCGAGGTCGTCGGAAACCTCACGACATACACGAGATGTATGGCCAGTGACATTGTCGACCTTCGTCTTGCAGACATGCTTGGCCTGGGCCAGTCCTGCGTGTCCAGGCCATAGCGCTTGGAGCATGACAACAGCAAGCAGAGCGATCAGGGTTCGTCGGCGCATGCGTCCCCTTCCGTGCTCTCGCGCATGGGGATCCATTCGCCGTCCTTGGACCGTTCCAAAGTCATGACTGTCGGGAAATGGTCCGGGCGACCCTCAACGACGATGGACTTGCCGCTCGAATCAACCGCATCGACACCCGAGGAATCAGCACAGTACGTTGCTCTGGCCGAAGCCTTGCCGTTCGACGTCGATACCGGACCGATGTCAAGGTGCTCCACCCGAACGTCACCCACCTGACGCCAGCCCTTCGCGCGCCACTCCTTCATCGTGCTCAGCTCGAGGTCCAGCAACTGCCCACCAGCAACCGATTTCAATGCGTTGATGTCAGCCTGCGGATCCTTGCGGACCCGATTGAGTGTCTCCTTGAAATCGAGGATGGCCCGTTTGATCGCGGCCCGTTCGGCATCCTCCGACGAGGTCGGCGTCGGTGATGGCGTCGGAGTCCGGGCCGACGTCGGGCTGGGCGAGACCGATCCGGTGCTGGTGGCCGAGGGGGACGTGGTCGGTGGCGACGGGTCCACCGGCTCGGGGTCGCATGCCGACAACCCGATGACCATGCCTGCCACTGCGAGCAGCGCCGTACCGGCAGCAAGTCGAGCGGGACGACGGCGTCCTGACGGGGCAGTGGTCATCGGTGGGGCACCTCCGCGATCACTGTAACGACTCGCGGGCCGTGCCGCCGGTCAGCCTGTGGACAACCGTCGCAACGAATCAGTGACGCGCCCGACGCGGCGTCGAGTCACCGTCAGGGTCCGACGGGAGCGCCCTGCGACCACGGCGCATCGTGTCCTGGGCCGACTCGTACCAGTCCGACCAGCTCGTGTCGTCCTCCGCCGGGGCAATCGTGGCGGCGCTGTCGGGCACCGGCTGCAGCGCACGACGGGGCCGCACCCCGGCATCGAGGGCCAGCGGATCATCCAGGTGGAACGCGGCCAGGTCGATCGCGCGACGCCCACCGGCGGGCTCGGTGTCCGGGTCGGCATCCGGGACAGTCTCGGTGCCGGCACTGGCGTCCGAGGTGACGGCGAGGGCACGCCGGGGCGCGACCTCGTCCCTCTCCGGCTCGTCATCCGGCTCCTCCGGCGGCGTGCTCAGCACCACGTCGAGGAAGGCGGGATCGCCACCGTCGGTGTCCTCAGCTCCCTGGGCCGTGTCCACCTCCTCCTCGG
>Ga0079226_10002675_pt1 | contig 13743 bp, 9 predicted proteins | sample Poulit2014_FD_76345 | JGI IMG/M metagenome (GOLD analysis project Ga0079226, IMG submission 76345) | Agricultural soil microbial communities from Georgia to study Nitrogen management - Poultry litter 2014 | ecosystem: Environmental > Terrestrial > Soil > Agricultural land | place: USA: Georgia... | reverse complement strand
TCCATTTCAATCAGACCCAGATAGCGGCCGATGCCGTGCTGGGCATGAACAACGGGATCACCTTCGCGCAATTCGGACAGATCCCGTACCATGGCTTCCACGTCCGTGTGGCGGCGAGCCTGTCGGCGACGCACCACTGAACGGGCCTGACTGGGATAGAGATCGTTTTCGGTCAGCAGCAGGAGGTGCTCGGGTGTGATGCCAAAACCGGTGGTCAGGGGCGCTACCACCAGGCTGAACGGCAGGTCATCGGCCTGTATGGCTTCCGCCAGCGTCTGGGGCGCGGTGGCGGGCGTGATGTCAAAGCCCGTCAGCATGTCCAGGAGGGTTTCACGGCGGCCGGCAGAATCTGCACACAAGATCACGCGCTGATGGTTGTCGGCCAGCAGTTTGCGCAGGCCGGCAACGGGGTCATCGGCACGCCGGTTGACGGCAACGGATGGGGCAGTATGGAAATCAGGGTGGGTCTGGGCCGGGTCCAGCACCAGCCGCGGAAACGGCTTCAGTTCGGTGAAGAGTTCTTCGCTGCCGAGAAACAATTGTGATGGCGACAGCACCGGGCGCTGTGCATCGCCCTTGAGAAAGTCGTGACGCTTGCGGGTTTCTGTCAGAAACGCGTCAATGGTGCTGCTCAGGTCGCCCAGGGTGACGGTAATGGCCTGATCGGGCAGGTAATCAAACAGCGTGGCGGTGTGATCAAAAAACAGCGGCAGGTAATATTCTATGCCTGCAAACGCAATGCCGTTGCCAATGTCCCGGTACGGAAGGGCGCGGCTGGGGTCGCCCTCGAATACCTCCCGAAACCGGGAGCGAAAGCGGGTGCGGGCCTCTTCGTCCATGGGGAACTCGCGCCCGGGCAGCAGTTGTACGTCATTGACCGGGTACAGGCTGCGCTGGCTTTCAACATTGAAGCAGCGTATGGACTCGATCTCGTCGTCGAAAAGATCAATGCGGTAGGGCAGCACGGAACCCATGGGAAACAGGTCAATCAGCCCGCCCCGTATGGAAAACTCGCCAGGCGCGTTGACCTGGGTGACATGGCTGTAGTTGGCCAGCACCAGTTGCTCGCGCAGAGCCTGTTCGTCAAGGCGATCACCCTGACGGAAAGAAAAGGTGTACGCGGCCAGAAAGCTGGGTGGTGCAAGGCGGTAGAGCGCGGTTGTGACCGGCACGGTCAGTATGTCGACCTGGTCATGGGCCAGGGCGTGCAGGGTACGCAGCCGCTCGGAGATCAGGTCCTCGTGGGGCGAGAAACTGTCGTAGGGAAGCGTTTCCCAGTCGGGCAGGCGACGCACGCGCAGGCTGGGTGCCAGCAGGGCGGTTTCATCCGCGACGCGCTGGGCGGCCATGGGGTCGGCGCACAGGACAACAATGGCCTGGTTGGCAGTCTGGGCCAGTTCGGTCAGCAACCAGGCATCGCCCGATCCGGGGGGCAGGGGCTGGATGTGACGTTGACCGGGTTTGAGGGCAGCCACCATGGATTGGACAGCTGCGAGCGGGGGGCGAGGAGTTGTTTCGATAACCATTTTGAATTGAATTATAAAATGGCTTGCCATGAACACGAAATTGATTGCCATTGTGCCTGCCGCCGGGGTGGGGCAACGAGCCGCTGCCCCCCTGCCCAAGCAGTACCAGCCCATACACGGTCAGCCCATGCTGCGCCATGCGGTCCGAGCCTTGCTGGCCGATGCCCGGGTGGCGCAGGTACGCGTCATCGTGGCCGACCACGATGTGCTTGCCGGGCAGGCGGTTTCCGGCCTGCCGCGGGTGGTGTGCCGCCCCCACGGCGGGGCCAGCCGGGCCGATACCGTTGCAGGCGGCTTGCGGGATGCGCTGGATCAGGGGGCCGTGACACGCGACGACTGGGTGCTGGTGCACGATGCCGCGCGGCCTGGCCTGCCGCCGGATGCCTTGCAAGCCCTTGTCGACGCCTGTCTGCAGCAGAATTGCGGCGGCCTGCTGGCCCTGCCGGTGGCCGATACGGTCAAGCGCGGCCAGTCTGCCGGTGCGAAGGGCGGGGTCAGTCAGGTGCTGGCCACGCTGGAGCGCGATGGGCTCTGGCTGGCGCAGACGCCTCAGATGTTTCGAGTGGGCCAGCTGCTTGAGGCGTTTGAAAACGCCCGCAACCAGGGCAGGGCAATCACGGATGAATCCAGTGCCATGGAGCTGGCCGGTCATCAACCCCTGCTGGTGCGTGGCTCGCCGGCCAACCTCAAGGTGACGTGGCCAGAGGACTTTGCCATGGTGGCACACTGGTTGCCGGTGCATCCGGCAAATCCGGCGTCGGGCAAGATATCATGACGATTTTCAGGAACGAAAAAATGAAACGCATTCCTTTCAGAATCGGGCAGGGCTCGGACGTCCATGCCCTGGTGGCGGGTCGCCCGCTGATTGTGGGTGGGGTCACCATTGACCACACCCACGGGCTGGCCGGGCATTCCGATGCCGATGTACTCCTGCATGCCATTACCGATGCGGTGCTGGGCGCAGCCGGTCTGGGCGACATTGGCCGCCATTTTCCGGATACGGATCCGGCCTATCAGGGGGCCGACAGCCGCGAACTGCTGCGCGTTGCCATGCAGCGGGTGCGGGAGGCAGGCTGGCAGGTGGTGAACATCGATGCCACCGTCCATGCGCAGGCGCCCCGCATCGGACCGCACGCCCCGGCCATGGTCCGCAACATTGCCGCAGACCTGGGCATGGCCGAGACAGACGTCAACATCAAGGCCAAGACCAACGAAGGGCTGGGATGGCTGGGGCGCAAGGAAGGCATGGCCGCCAATGCCGTGGCACTGCTGGCGCCGGTTTCAGATTCCTAGGTGGTGCCAAGCCTACAGCCAGTACATGTCGCCCAGATAGTGCGCAAAGATAGGGTAGTCCATCCAGACACCCTTGAGATCCTTTTTGGCAATGCTGGCCATCTCGGGCGTCAATAACCAGATGTTGACGGCATCGGCTGCCAGTTGCCGCTGCATGGCTTTCATGAGTTCGCGCTGCTTGACGGGGTTGCGGGTCTCGTTGTGCTGCTGGAACTGGCGCCGGAATTCGGGGCTGTCGTAGCCGAAGTAATAATCGGGCCGGGTATAGATGTGATAGTCAAAGGGCTCGACATGCATGATCAGCGACAGGTCAAAATCAGCGCGTTCGAATACATTGTCCAGCCATTCGTGCCAGGTCAATTGCTGCACGGTAAGCTCAATGCCGCTTTCGGCAAGCAGCTCGGCCAGTACGGGTCCGCCCATGCGGGCATACGGGGGTGGTGGCAGAGCCAGGGTCAGTTTCAGGGGCAGCTCCACGCCGGCTTCATTCAGCAGGTTTTGTGCCATGTCCGGACTGTAGGGGTACAGGCTGGTCAGGTTGATGAAGCCAGGATCCGTCGGTACAAAATGGCTGCCAATGGCAGTACCACGCCCACCAAAGGCATGTTTGATGAAGCGTGCGCGGTCAACCGCATGGGTCAGTGCCTGGCGGACGCGCTTGTCGTTCAGCGGTGCACGCCGATTGTTGATGGCAATCAGCACCTTGCTGTTGGTATTGCCCAGCAGCACCTGGTATTTCTGATCAACGTTGTGTCCGTCAATTCCCTGCAGCGACATGTGAAACAGCATGTCGACCGTACCGGTGCGTATGGCTTCGGCCTGCACGTCCGGCTCGGGCATGAAGCGGAACTCGGCCCTTTCAATGGTGATGTTGTCGGCGTGGCGGTAGTCCGGCCAACGCTGCAGCTCGACACTTTTCTCTGCCTGCCACGAATGGAACATATAAGGCCCCGTGCCAATGGGGTGCTGGTCCAGCTGGTCGACCGAGTCGGGGTGCACAATGACCGCCGGGCTGGTTCCCAGCCGGTAGGCCAGCAAGGGATCGGGCTGGCGCAGTTTGAGTGAAAGGGTGCGCGAATCGTGAACGACAATATCAGCTATGTTCCTGAATACGGTTTCATGCAGTTTGTTCTGTTTTCCCAGTTTGATGGCGCGGTCTATACTCTTTTTGACGATATTGGCATCCATGATGGCTCCATCATGAAACTGCACGTCGTCACGCAGATGGAACACTACGCTCAGGCCATCACTTTCTTCGCTCCAGCTGGTGGCAAGCAGGGGCTCTACCGTTCCATTTTCGTTAACCCTTGTTAACCCTTCCAGAATGTTCCCAAGTGTTATTTCCCCGATAATGGCAGCGTCTGTACGGGTGGGGTCGAGGCTGTCCGGAGCAAGGGACACGCCAATCACCACCCGGCTGTCGGCGGCACTGGCCATGGTGGGGAATGGCAGGCTCAGGGCGCTTAGCGCCACGGGCGCAGTGATAAACTTTCGGCGTGTGATCATGACAAGTCAGATTTCCGAATAATAATGTGCATGGTATGTATCATGTATGAATATGGCAGGCCATGTCCATTGGTAATGCATTGAAGAGCGGGCTGCGGCCCATGTGGATGATCGGCATCACGCTGGTCATCCTGCTGGTGTCCGTGTCGGCTTATGTGGCCAACGAAAGCCAGCAGCGCCAGAGGCAGCATGTTGAACGCGAGCTACAGGTCATCAACCAGTTGCAGCGTCAAAGTGTACAGGCGTGGTACGATCAGCGCCTGACGGACGCTGCAGTGCTGATGGATGACACCGCCCTGAGCAAGCTGGTGCAAGACGCATTGCACGAAGCACCTGACCAGGACGCCGTGCAGACACGTTTGCAGTCCCGCCTGCAGGGCTTGCTTGAGCGCCACAATTATACCGGCGTGTGGCTGGCCGATCCCGACGGCAGCATCCGGTTCAGTTCCACAGCCAAGACGCTTGCCCGGCTGCCCGGCACCGAATACGCGCTGCTTGCCCAGGTCTTTTCACGTGCTGAGGCCGCCATTGTCCCGCCCCGGCACGACAATACCTTCGAATACCCCTTTCTGAGCGTGCTGGTACCGCTGTTTCATGATGGCGAACGCATAGCGGCAATCTGGCTGATCATGGATGTCCGCCTGTCGCTTTATCCCATCATGGAACGCTGGCCCGTGCGCCGCACGACGGCGGGATCGGCGCTGGTGATGCGGGATGGCGATGAGGCAAGCTACCTGTCGCCAACAAGCGGTCCGGACAGCCCGGTGACATTGCCCCGGGTCTCGCTCAACAACGGCGACCTGCCAGCGGTCAAGGCCGTGGAAGGCATGCGGGGACTGTTTACTGGCCTCGGTTCGGACGGGACGCCCATGATTGCGGTGGCCAGTTCGTTGCGCGGGGTTCCATGGGTGCTGCTTTCCACCGTGCGGCTGGAGGAAGCCATGCTGGGCGAATGGAACGACTTTCTTCGCCTGATTGCACCCATCGTGCTGACGTTGCTCACGGCAGCCGTGGTCATTGTCTATGCCCAGCGCCTGGCATGGCGACGCGAACGTGAACTCAAGCTGGCCTTGCAGGCGCAGGTCCGCATCGACGGGCTGACATCGGTGGCCAATCGGCGGGCCCTGAACGAGCGCCTGCTGTATGAATGGAACCGCGCTTCGCGCCAGCGCACGTCCTTGTCCGTCCTCATGATTGATGTGGATCACTTCAAGCTGTACAACGATGCCTATGGGCACCTGCGTGGCGACGATACCCTGAAGCAGGTGGCAGCGCTGGTGACGTCAGTCGTGACACGCTCTGTGGATATGGTGGCCCGCTACGGTGGCGAGGAGTTCGTGGTGGTCATGCCCGACACCAATGGCGAACAGGCGGTGGCGATGGCAACTCGAATCTGTGCAGAAATCAGGCGGGTAGGCATCGAGCACCGCCATCCGGAGACACAGGGGGTGGTTACCGTCAGCATTGGTGTCGCGGTCACCAACCCGGGCAAGCCGGTGGCCGACACCACATCCGATGATGGTGCCATTACCTTGCTCAAGCAGGCAGACACGGCGTTGTATCGGGCGAAGGCGCTGGGCCGGGGGCAGGTGGTGCTCTACCATCCCGAGATGGAGACGCCATCATCTTCAAGAGGGTAATGGACGCTTCAACCGGTTGATGAATACGTCATCAGGCTGAAGGTTTGGTGCGTGGCAGCCAGATGCACGCCGCCAGGCCCCCTGTGGTCTTTGCCGGTGTCAGTTCCAGATGGCCTCCCACCTGCTGCAGCAGCCGCTCGACAATGGCCAGCCCCAACCCTGCGCCGCTTACCCCCGTGCGGGCCGTGTCACCCCGCGAGAACGGGCGCAGCAGTTGCGTGATGTCGTCCGCTGCAATGCCCGGGCCCTTGTCTGCGACCTGAATCAGAATCTTGCCACCGCGCAGCTCGACGCTCAGACGGATGTGGGCCTTGTCGTCTTCAGGGTTGCGTCCGTAGCGGCGGGCATTTTCAATCAGGTTGGCCACAATACGCTTGAGATCATATTCGTTGATGCGGGCGTGAAGGTCGGGTTGAATATTTGCCTTGATGAGTCCGCCCATGGCCAAGGTGTGGGACAGCTCGCGCCGATAGACCTCGGTAATGATGGCCGAGACATTGACCCCCCGCCTTGGTGCCACATTGGCCGGCCGGGCGTACTCCATGAGCTGGCCGATGGTGTGGTCGATCTGGGCCATGTCTTCGTCAATGGCATGGCGGGCGTGCTCGCTGATGTCTGCCATTTCAATTTCGAGCCGCATGCGGGCCAGTGGCGTGCGCAAGTCGTGCGAGATGCCGGCCAGCATGATTTCGCGGTCGGCCTCGGTCTGACGGATGTCGCGTGCCATGCGGTTGAAGGCCACGTTCATGTCACGAATTTCTGACGGGCCCTTTTCGGGCAGGGGAGAAGGAGTTTCGCCGTGCGCCAGTTGCTGGGCCACCCGGATCAGGCGCGCCAGGGGCCGGTTGACAAAGCGCACGCTGATGGCCGCTCCCAGCAGGGCCAGCAGCAGGGCCGACCCCACCCAGCCCAGCCACTCAAGGCCGGACGTGATCTCCAGCTGCTCGCGGTTGAAGACCAGCCAGTAGTGATCGTGATTGAGTTTGAAACTCACCCATATGCCGGGCACTTCATTGACTGCCCAGCCAATGATGGTGTCTTCGCCCAGGCGATCCAGAATGGCATGAGAAACCGTATTCCAGTAGCGGGAATCGGGCAGCGGGTCGTAGATGTCAGTGGGTTCGCGCGGCTGGACGCGCAGGCCTTCGTGGGTGGCCAGGTCCAGCATGAGGGCCGAGCGGACACTGCTGGGTGCATAAACCAGTGCGGAACGCGAGATGCTGACGGAACTGGCCACGCGCTGGGCCATTTGTTCGGCACGGGGGCCTTCTTCAATACTGAAAAATATTTTCAGCCATACCACCAGGCTGACCACCATGAGCAGGGTCAGGAGGGCAAAGGTACGGCCAAACAGCCCGATGCGAAAAGGGTGCTGTCGATAGCGATGCGAAGTGCGCGAGGAGCCAGGGCTGGACACGGGGGATCAGGGGACAGCCCCCCGGCGTCGCTTACTGACCTCCGTCGGGGACAAACACATAGCCCAGGCCCCAGACAGTCTGGATGTAGACAGGCTTGGAGGGGTTGGTTTCAATCAGTTTGCGCAAGCGGGAGATTTGCACGTCAAGGCTGCGGTCGAAGGCTTCGTATTCGCGCCCCCGTGCCAGTTCCATCAGCTTGTCGCGTGACAGCGGAACCTTGGGATGTCGGGCAAAGACCTTGAGCACGGAGAACTCGCCGGTGGTGATGGGCACGGGCTCATCGTTGCGAGTCAGGGTGCGGGTGGACAGGTTGAGCACGTAGGGACCGAACTCGACGGATTCATTATCCTGGCTGGGTGCGCCGGGGTGTTCTTCGGTGCCCCGACGACGCAGGATGGCATTGACCCGGGCCAGGAGCTCGCGCGGGTTGAAAGGTTTGGTAAGGTAGTCATCGGCACCCATTTCAAGGCCGACGATGCGGTCAATTTCTTCGGCCTTGGCCGTCAGCATGATGATGGGCGTGTTGTCGTGCGAACCACGCAGGCGACGACAGATGGACAGGCCATCTTCCCCGGGCAGCATGAGATCAAGCACGAGGAGATCGAAGTGCTCGCGTTGCCAGAGTTTGTTCATTTCCTTGCTGTCTTCGGCGACATAGACGTTGAAGCCTTGCTCTGACAAATAGCGGCGCAGCAGATCGCGAAGGCGGGGGTCGTCGTCGACGACAAGAATTTTGCGGGCGGGGTTTGGGTTTGGTGTAGTCATGGCGCAAATGTAACAGGCTAGATGGGATCCGTACAGATGTTTGCAGTAACTTTTTACACATGAAGTATTTGTGCAATTGTTCTGCCATGCACTCGGCCTTCGCTGGTGACTGTATTCTATCGTTAAAATACCGTCATGGATACCTACATATTAGCGCTGGAAACGTCCTCGTCGTGGTGCAGCGTGGCGTTGCTGTCGCAGGTCAATGGCCAGACGCACTGTATCGCCCGTACCCACGAAGGTGCGGCCGAGCACACCCGCAAGCTGCTGCCCATGGCAGACGCGCTTCTGCGTACGGCGTCAGTCGATCACCAGGCGCTGTCCGCGGTGGCCTTCGGCCAGGGGCCGGGGGCATTCACGGGGCTGCGCGTGGCTTGTGGCCTGGCACAGGGCATGGCGCTGGGGCTGGGCATACCGGTCATACCCGTGGCCTCGCTGCAGGTTCTGGCCGCGCAGGCAGCAGATGGCCGGGATCAAGCCGACGCATCGTACCCGGCTGTGCATGTGGTGGTGCAAGATGCCCGCATGGGCGAGGCTTATGTGGCGGCGTACCGCGTGCCGGAACAGGCAGGGCAGCAATGGGCGTGCGTGCAGTCCCCCATGCTGGTGGACCGGGCCGACCTGGCTGTATGGCTTGGCCAATGGCTTGCTGCCCAGCCTGCTGCGGTGCAGCGCGTGTGGCTGTCTGGTGATCTGACCGCACCGGGCACCGAAGTAGACGACCTGATTGCCGTCGACCCGGAGCGCGTGTCCATTGTGCCCATGCCAGAACACGGTTGGACGCCCGACGCCTGCGTGCTGGCCGAACTGGCCTTGCAGGCTTGGCACCGCAATGAGACCGTGCCACCTGAAGACGCCATGCCACTGTATGTCCGCAACAAGGTGGCGTTTACCATTGCCGAGCGTGAACACGGCGCCGGAGGCAACCCCCGAGCGCCTGGCTTGCCGGATGCCATTCATCCCATGTTGCCGGCGCATCTGGAAAGCGTGGCCGGTATCGAGGCATCCGTGCAGTCGTTTCCCTGGACGCTGAAGAATTTTCAGGACTCGCTCCAAGCCGGTTACCCGGCCTGGGTCAGCATGCATGCCGGTCAGGTCACGGGCTATGCCATTGTCATGATGGCCCCTGATGTCGCGCACCTGCTTGTCATTGGGGTTGATCCGGCACACCAGGGCAAGGGCACCGGGCGGTTGCTGCTGGAATATTGCGAACAGCAGGCCCGTGACAAGGGTGCTTCGGTCATGGTGCTTGAGGTCCGCCAGTCCAACCGTGCTGCCATCGGATTTTACAGGCATATGGGGTATCAGACATTTTCGACCCGCAAGGATTATTATCCGGCCGGGCATGGCCGGCGGGAACATGCTGATGCCATGAAAAAGACCCTTTCCCTTGCGGCAGCTACACCATGAAGCCCACGGTCTCCAAGCCTCTTTCTCCCGTTGCGTTGGCCTGGCTGGCCGAGATCGGCATCACCCCGGATCTGCTTGCGCACCATCGTCCGTCCGCCGCGCGGGACAATAGCCCGGCAGCGGCGCTCAAGGCCCTGCGCCAGGCAGCGGCTCACGTACCCGACGCGCGTCCAGTGGCACAGGATGACGTCGCCCCTACGTCTTCCACTCCCACTCCGGTTGCCGAACTGCCCGACAATCTGCAAGCCTTGCAGGAGCACGCTGCAGCCTGCCAGGCCTGTGCCTTGCACGAGCAGCGTCATCTGCCGGTATTGGGTATTGGCGAGACGCAAGATGTCGATTGGATGGTCATCGGCGAGGCCCCCGGCAAGGACGATGACCGCAATGGCCTGCCCCTGCAGGGCGAAGCCGGGGCGCTAATGGTGGCCATGCTGGCAGCGGTTGGCCGCCATCCCCAATCATTGGGTCGCCAAGACGTCGCGGTGCCGCCCGGCTTGCAGCCCTTGCGCATGTACTTTGCGAACTTGGTCAAATGCCGCCCTTTGGGGAATCGCGGCCCGCAGCCCGAAGAGATCGCTGCCTGTCAGTCCATGCTGATGCAGCAGATCCGCCTGGTATCGCCACGCAAGCTGCTCTTGCTGGGCGAGCCCGTTGCGAGGGCATTGCTTGGCACGGACGCCCGGGTTGAAGCCTTGCGCCAGAAGGCCCACACCTTCCGGGCCCCCTGGGGCGATGCCATATCCGCCATGGTGACCTGGCATCCGGCTGCGCTCCTGTTGCGCCCGCAGAACAAGCCGCTGGCGTGGGAAGACATGCGCTATCTGCTGTCGCTTACTGACTGAGCGGGGCGGTGGAATCCCTGCCATCTGCAGCGGGCGCCAGGCCCAGCGCCTGGCCATGGCCTTTCTGGCCGATCTGCCCCGACAGGCCTGGATCCAGCCGGTGGTTGTGCCGGTTCCACATGATGATCAACACCATCAATCCGGCTACCAACAGGCCGAAGATCACGATAATCACATTGATGGGCAGGTTGAACCAGAGCATCAGGCTGTAGATCGTCAGCATGAGCAGGATGTTGGTCTGCTCGTTGAAGTTCTGCACGGCAATGGAATGTCCGGCAGATAGCAGATAGTGTCCGCGATGTTGCAGCAGTGCATTCATGGGCACTACAAAATAGCCGGACAGGCCGCCTATGAGTAGCAGGACGGCATACACCGACCAGCCTTTCTGCACCACGGGCATCAGCATCACGGCCAGCCCCATGACGACCCCCATGGGCAGAACGGACAAGGCTCGTCGCAAGGGCACGCGGCCCGCCAGAATAGCGCCACCCACCGTGCCGAGTGCGGCCACGCCCATGAGAATGGAAGCCTGGTCCAGGCGATAGTTCAGATGCCGTGCACCCCATTCGATGACAATGAATTGCAGCGTGGCCCCTGCACCCCAGAACAGGGTGGTGACGGCCAGCGAGATCTGGCCCAACCGGTCTGACCACAGTATGCGCACATAGCCGGCAAACTGGCGCACCATGCGAATCGGGCTGGCCCGCTGGGTCGGGTAGACAACATGGGTTCGCGGGATCAGCAGGTTCACCACGGCTGCGGCCAGGTAGATCAGCCCAATCAGAAAGATGGCTGCCTGGGTGCGGTTGTCGGCCACGGCTGCTATCCAGCCGGTCTTGATCAGGATGGCCGAGACATCCGGGTTGATGAGCACGCCACCCACCACCGTGCCAACAATAATGGACAGCACCGTGAGCCCTTCTATCCAGCTGTTGCCCTTGACGAGATCTTCGGGGGCCAGCATTTCAGTCACAATGCCATATTTGGCGGGCGAGTAGGCGGCGGCACCGATGCCAACCAGGGTATAGGCCACAAACACCAGACACAGCTGGGCATGGGCGCCGCCCCCAAAGGCTTCGTGACTGAACATGAGGACGCAGCCGGCAATCTTGATGGCGTTGGTCAGGAACATTACCCGGCCCTTGGGCAGCGAATCGGCCAGTGCCCCCACAAAAGCGGCCAGCGCCACATAGGCAAGCGCAAACCACCACTTCATGAGGGGAATCATCCAGTCGGGACCCTGCAGCTGCGCAACCAGCGCGATGGCTGCAATGAGCAATGCGTTGTCTGCCAGAGACGACAGCCCCTGTGCCACCATAACCAGATAGAAACCTTTTTTCACCAACAGTCCTGATTCAATCCTCATGAGTCCGCCTGATCGACAATGGCGGCCAGTGCGTTATGATAGCCGCAGATTCTGCCCATGGCCGTTTGACATGCATCGCTTGTGCGCTTAACTCAAATAAAACTTGCCGGTTTCAAGTCGTTTGTCGATCCGACAGTTATTCCGGTGCCCGGCAGGCTGGTCGGGGTCGTGGGGCCCAATGGCTGTGGCAAATCCAACATTATCGACGCCGTACGCTGGGTGATGGGCGAGAGCCGTGCCTCGGAGCTTCGGGGCGAGTCCATGCAGGATGTCATCTTCAATGGCTCGGGCGAGCGCAAGCGGGCTGCGCGGGCATCGGTAGAGCTTGCCTTCGACAACAGCAGCGGCAGGGTGGGCGGTCAGTGGGGCGCCTATGCCGAGTTGTCCGTGCGCCGGGTGCTGACCCGCGACGGCGCCAGTACCTACTTCATCAACAACCAGACGGTCAGGCGACGCGATGTTCATGACCTGTTCCTGGGAACCGGGCTGGGCACGCGCGGCTATGCCATTATTGGCCAAGGCATGATCAACCGGCTGATCGAAGCCCGTCCGCAAGAGTTGCGCATCTATCTGGAAGAAGCCGCCGGGGTGTCCCGCTATAAAGAGCGACGCCGCGAAACGGAAAACCGGCTGCGGGATACCCGTGACAATCTGGTGCGTCTGGAAGATATCCTTCAAGAGTTGGATACCCAGCTTGAGCGCCTGGAGAAGCAGGCCGGGCAGGCCAGGCAGTATCGCGAGTTTCAGGCGCGCTTCAACGACAAGCAGCAGTTGCTCTGGCTGGTGCAGGAGTCGGCGGCCAGAGAACAGCAGAAATCTGCCTTCGCTGCCATCGAACAGACGCAGTTGCAGCTGGAGGCCGCAAAGACCAGCCAGCGCAGCAACGAGGCCCGCATCGAGCGGGTGCGTCAGGCGCACCAGGCAGGGGCCACCGCGCTGCATGATGCCCAGGGGGTGCTCTATCAGGTCGGAGCCGATATCAGTCGCCTGGAAGCCGAACAGCGCCACCTGATGGCGACACAAGAACGCCTGCAGGGCCGGCGTCAGCAGCTGCAGCAGCAGCAAGCGCAATGGCAGGAACAGATTGCCCATTGCGATGCTCAATTGGAAGACCTTGAAGTCGAGCACGACATGCTGCTCGCGCAAAAGGAAGAACAGGCGTACCGCCTGGAAACCGAGCTTGACCAATTGCCCGAGCTCGAAGCCCGGATGGCGGCCGCCACGGATCAGCGTGAAGCGCTGCGGGCGGACCTGGCGCGGCTGGATCAGCGCCTGGCCCTGGTGGAGCAGGCCGCTGCCAACGCGCAACGTCAGCAAGACCGGCTGACATCCCGACAAGAGCGCCTGGCTGAAGAAGCCCGGGCATTGCCCGTGTCCGATCCCCACGAACTGGAACAGGCCGAGCGCACGCTGGACGACTTGCAGCAGCAAACACAAGACAGCGCCAGGCAACGGGATAGCCAGGAGGCCGCACTGGCCGAAGCCGAAACCCGACTCAACGCCTGTGTGCAGGCTCGTCAGCAAGCGGATGCCAACCAGTCAGCCCTGCAGGCCCGTCACCAGGCGCTGGCAGCCTTGCAGCAACAGGTTGAAAAACCGCAAGATCTGCAGGCATGGCTGACGGATCATGGCCTGGCCGATGTGGCACCCCTGTGGCAGAGCCTGCGGGTGGCAGAAGGCTGGGAGACCGCCATCGAAGCCGTGCTTGAAGAACGCATGGCTGCCATTGCCGTCAGCCGCCTGGCCGACTGGACGACACCGGAACTGGCACCAACCAGCCGGGCGACGCTCTATCAGTTGCCGCAAGGCACGGCGGCTGCCCACCCGCCTGCTGCCAATGTGTTACCAAATGCATCGCCACTGAGTGCGCAGGTGTCTGCCGATGAGCCCGTCAGCCTGCTGTTGCACGATTGGCTGGCCGGCATGTACACCTGCCCGGATCTGGCGACGGCGCTGGCATTGCAGCCCGACCTGAAG
>Ga0079226_10002672_pt1 | contig 13750 bp, 14 predicted proteins | sample Poulit2014_FD_76345 | JGI IMG/M metagenome (GOLD analysis project Ga0079226, IMG submission 76345) | Agricultural soil microbial communities from Georgia to study Nitrogen management - Poultry litter 2014 | ecosystem: Environmental > Terrestrial > Soil > Agricultural land | place: USA: Georgia... | reverse complement strand
GCAGGCAACAGGTCGGCGGACTGTTCGTGCTGCTGAGTACCGCGTTCGTGTTCCTTCGCCCAACGAGGTCCGCGAGATCACTTTTACGCCGGTACGCGGCTCGAGTTCGTTAGTTGGGGTGACACACATGGATGCCACTGATGAATACGCCAGGGCACGTCCGTCATTCTTTGAATCAAGTGAGCCGTAAATGCTACCGCGATTCTAGGGAATATATGTGTACATTGCGCCGGTGCAATGTCTTCAAGGGATTATTGGAAGCGTTCAAGCAGCTCGGGGTTTGGGGAGATGAAAACCTTCGCTTCAGCTTGACGTTGTACATCGAACGCGTTTGCAAAGTCTTCGAGCCTGAATACTTTTGCAGGTATCGCCTCCAAAGGCAAATACTCGAGCAAAGAAATCGAGCGTTCGTGCGTATAGGGGTTAATGATTGACCCGAGAATAGTGAGTTCGGATTCGAAAACTTGACGGGGATATAGGGGGAATGAATCGTTAGGCGCCGCCACTCCGAAGCACAAAAGCGTTCCTCCCTTGCGAAGCTGGGGAATCAACTGTTCAATGACTTCCGCCTTACCTACGGCGTCTACGGCGTTGTGATAACCACCTTTGTCCGACGGGATAGGACAGAGTTCGGGAGATTCGGTGCCCGGACTAAACTCTGCAGGGCTGTAGGCATGGGATGCTCCCATTTCTAAAGCGGTCTGCCGTCGTTGCTCTGATGGTTCCAGAACCACAATAGGGTGGAGCCCACGCGCTTTGGCGAGGGTAATAAGGATCGCCCCAGACGGGCCAGCACCTGAAATAAGAATCGATTCGCCCAGTCGTGGATTGAGTCTTTCCATGGCGTGGACGGCACACGAGAGCGGTTCGCCCATCGCACCGATAAGGGGGTTTATTTCTGGTGGAAGAAGGTATGCGATGCGCGCTGGGACAACGATCTGCGTCGCCATACCGCCATCAAGCTTGACCCCATACCCCTTCTTTGACATGCAGTGGTGCTCCTGGCCGTCTCTGCAGTATGTACAGGATCCGCAGTACCAGTGTGGTTCTAATGAGACAAGGTCACCGGGATGTAGGTGATCAACGGATGGTCCAATGCTATCGACTACCCCCGAAACTTCATGTCCCAAAATTACCCCGTCTGCGGCTGTAAAAGTTCCTTCGAGGATGTGCATGTCGGTCCCGCACACTCCCACAGCGAGGACAGTAATAAGGACGCCGTCGGGTGGAATATCCGGAATGGATTCGCTTGTAAGTTCTAGGGCTTTGTGAGGACTGTATCGCAAAACAGTGCGAGAAAGGTTAGACATAAATTCTTTCTTCGAGGAGATGTCGGAGACGTCGAATATGTGCACGGGCTGCTTCCTCAGCAGGACCAGGCTTACCACTGCCGACTGCCTTTAAGATCTCTCGGTGGTCGTCTACCGCTCGGTGGATCCCACCCCCGACATTCGTGGACCTCATGGCGACAATTACTCGCCCTTGGATCTCTTCAAGCATCCGCGAGAGCTCTGGGCTTTGCGCAAGTTCTCGAATGGTGCGGTGAAACGTGGCGTCATATTCGATGTGTAGCCGAAAGTTTGTGGGATCGATAGCGCCGTGTTCATCAATGAGCACCTCCAATGATTCATAAGCTGATGGGCTGATGTGAGTGGCAGCCAAGCTGGCAGCCATCCCTTCAAGGCACTCTCTTGCGTGGTACAGGCTAACGAGGTCTGCGATGGACGGGAGCCTGACCACGGCCCCCCGATTGAGTTCTTCAGTGGCAAGCCCTTCACGTACAAGGTGCAAAACTGCATCTCGTACGGGGCTGCGACTCACTTCGTATTGTTTTGCTAGAGAGGAGATAGTGAGCTTTGTTCCTGGAGGCATCTCACCAGTAAGAATTTTTTGGCGTAAGTGTTCGTAAACTGTTGCACCGACTCGCACTGGAGGCTCCCAATCCATGCCCGTCACCTCAATTTATTCTCGCTTTGCTGACTCAAAGGTATCGACAAAACCGAGGTAGGATGAGGCGATTCGCGTACGAGCTCTGGCCATTACTGTTGGGTCAGAGACGGATTTGGTGAGATATTGTGCGGCTTGCCACCAAATACTGCGGCCGATGGCGAACCCAATAAAACCTGCTTGCGCAGCAATGCTTAGCCAAGAGGTGACAGTTTCGATATCCGCACCAGCTCCAAGAAGCACGCAACCAGTTGATTGCGAATCTGCAAGAGCGACGGTTTTCTTGGCTGACTCTAGGGTACCTTGGTGCTCAAGTTTCCATATATCGATGTCCACGTCCGAGTGGATCTCGGCCATCGCTTCTCTGGTGAGTTCGGGGCGCAGCTCGGCTTCATAACGTTGTAGATCCCCATAAACAGTTCTAAGTTGTTCCTTCGTTGGCGGAACTAGAAGTTCAAAGAGGAACTTGCATCCAGCACTCCGCGAGTCTTTGGAAGCCTGCGCGAGGCGGGATCGTTGCTCAGCACGATCAGCCTCGGGATCAGCAGGGTTGTACCGCACCAGTACCTTTGCATATTCTGGAGTGTAGTGCGAGAGATAATTGATTAAGTTTCCTGGCTCGGTTTCATAGAGTTTAAGACCTGCCTTCTCAATGGGAAGGATGAGGGGCACGCCATGTGCGGCTGCCCGCTCAGGAACGCCGGTTCCTAATTCTGGGTCAACCAGGATTGCAGGCGAGGGGACCCGTCCAGACTGATTAGCCTGGATAAGCCCATCCAACGTTGCGTGTTTGATTTCAGCGCATATTCCGCGCTCCTTAGGACTAGCTTTGCCCGTATGACCAAATAACGCGTTGGTGAGCCAGGGCCGTTGGTCGACTGCAAGAATGTGAAGAGTGTTCATATTTGGTCTCTCTCTTTGAAACTTACGAAGGGCTTAACGAGCTCTCCATCGACAAAACGTTCGAAAGTATTCACGAGGTCCTTAAAATCTGTCGGCTCCATAATTAGATCACGCAAGTGCTGCCCAGTAAGGCGCAGAAGATCCCAGTTAAGGGGCGCATCGGTGGTGGGGAAGTAGAACGTGCGGATCGTGAAGCAGTCGGTTCTACGCCATCTAGGAGTTGCTGGCATTTCATAAGGAGTATTCGATTCCCCGATAGCGAGGATCGCACCACCCGGCTTAACGAGGTTCTGAGCAAGCGCACGCCCAGAGTCAGAGCCGCTGACTTCGGCGATGACTTGATATTGGTTAACGGTTTCTAAATCGGTCGCTTGGGCGGCACCAAGTTCGAGCGCTAGGCCACGACGTCTCGAATCAGGATCAGTCACTGAGATGTTTGCTATTCCCATGGCTTGGGCTACGGTAATGAGTCCCAATCCTAGGGGACCGCATCCGACAACTAGCAAGCTGTCAATTGATTGTTGGGTTCGTAAGCCCATTCGAAGTGCGTGCGCTGCAGTTCCGAATGTATCTAATGCTAAGACGGCAACCTCAGGTGGAATGTCATTGGGTACTGGTAAGAGAGTGGTTTTGGGCGTATCCACATAAGTCGCGAACCCTCCATCAAGTTGCCACCCAACGAGTGATTCAAGCCTGTAGCACGAGTTTTGACGCCCATCCAGGCAAGCTTCGCAGGCTTGGCAGGCCACGGGAATATAGATGGCCGCTCTTGTTCCAACTTCTGCGTCCGTGTTGCCGGGATCAACGACCTTTCCAACAATTTCGTGGCCGGGGATCACGCTCGCCCCAGAAGCAAGTAACCTCTTATCCGATCCGCAGAGAGCACATACTTCGACCCTAAGTCTGACCCACTCTTCTGGAAGTGCTGGCATAGGAGAATCACGGAATTCAATTTTTCCATCGCCGAGGAAATACGCACCGGTATTGATCATCGAAGGGTTCATTTGACGGCTCCTCCAGTAAGGCCCCGTACCAGCCAACGTTGAGCAACGATGGTGAGTACAACTGCTGGCAATGAGATGAGTACGCTTGCCGCCATGAGTCCCCCGTAGTCACTTGACCCTTGCCCAATGAAGTTAAAAGCGATCACGGGCAGAGGCATGGTGTTGGAGCTTGCGAGGGCAAGCGCAAAAAGGAAATAGTTCCACGAGAAGATAAAGCTCAGCGTGACTCCAACCGAGATTCCGGGACTGACCAGAGGCAATACGATTCGGCTAAATCGTTGCATTGGAGTACACCCGTCAAGGAGAGCCGCTTCCTCCAGGCTTCGAGGAACTTCTTCATAAAAGGGAATAAGAAGCCAGATGCACAATGGCAGGGTGATTATGAGGTGTGCACCAATCAGCAGCGCAAAATTGAGAAGATCATTCGAAGGTGCACCAATATTGATGGAAAGAATGAATAATGGCACCACAAACAAGACACCGGGAGCCATCCTAGCTAGCAAGGTGGTGAAACCCACTGCCGGGAGGTCTCTGCGCACAATTGCGTAAGCCGCTGGGACACCCAAAATAAGGGCCAAAACAGTTGATCCTCCGGCAATGATGAAACTATTTCGAATATAGTAAACGAAATCAAACCGCTCGAATAGCGTTTGGAAATTGTTTAAGGTCAAAGGGGTAAAAAAGTTAAAGATCGACCCCGTAATATCCACGTTCCGTCGAAAAGCCGACCAGAACATAAAAAGGACAGGAACGAAAAACACGAGAGCCGCAACCAAGTACCCTACGTACGTGAGTAGGAGACCTCGGTGTGCCCTTTTTGTATTACTCAGCATTGGACACTCGCTTCCGCATCACTGTGAACACCGCTGCGATGATGATGACGAGGAGGAAAAGGGTAATCTGGAGTGTGGCCGCATAACTCGGGTTTTGATCAATAAAAGCTGCGCGATAGCCGTAGACGTTTAACGTGTTGGTGGCATTGACGGGTCCGCCTTGCGTCATGATGTAAATCGTGTCGAAGAAACGGATCAGGTCAACAGTGCGAAGAAGCATCGCAACCAAGAGCACAGAACGAAGCAAAGGGAATCCTACATGCCATGCTTTCTTGGTGGGCCCGGCGCCATCGATTGATGCCGCCTCGAAGGGTTCACTAGGAAGGGAGCGTATTCCGGCCGCGATGATGAGAGCCATGAAAGGAGTCCATTCCCAAATATCAACTATCGCGATGGACCATGGTGCCATATTGCGGCTTCCGAGCCATACGACAGGGTCAATCCCTAACGCTTCTAGGATTTGATTGGCGGCCCCAAGTGTTGGGTCAAAGATCAGCATCCAAACAAGCGCGACTGCCACGGAGGCGGTGATCGCGGGGATGAGTAGCAGACCCTGGAAAACAGCGCGCCCCGGTACATCTCTAGAGAGGAGGTACCCAAGAGCCAACCCCAAAATGGTCTCAACGAAGAGGCAAACAAAAAACAGAAACAGAGTGACTTTGATGGAGTTCCAGAATTCTGGATCTTTGATCATCGTCGTGTAGTTAGATAGCCCAGCGAAACCATCGTTGTTCCCCGTGATGTCCTGGTGGGTGATAGAGAGCCACAGCGTGTACAGGATTGGGATCAGGACGAGCGCCAGCGTTGTTATCAGGGCAGGGATGAGGAAAGGGACTGTTCCCCGCGCGACAGGGTCGACAAATTTTCGACCCTGCCGCGCTCGATCCTGTCTGAAGGTGGGAGAGGAGATGCTAGCCATTTGACTAGTCCAAGAGCTCGTTCAGTTCAGACTGAATCTCCTCAGCCGCTTCTTCTGGGGTTGCCTCGCTGAGGATGACCTTACCGATAGCATTCCCGATTACTTCACGCATTGCAGGGGCATCAGAACCTACCGGACCAACCTCGGTGTGTCCATTTTCTTGGATATCGGCTACTGCGTCGAGCCATTCTTGCCCAGTACGGTCGGCGAAGTTTGCCTGGTATTCCTCGTCTGCTGCCACGGAGTCACGGGGCGGCGCAATGTCAGCTTTCGTTAGCTCAAGCTGAATCTCCGGTGAGGTTGCCCACTGTAGAAACGCCCATGCCGCATCCTTGTTTTCTGAGAATGGTGACATAGCAATCCCCCACGAAAGCGCGGTCGGAACAGCGGCTTCGCTTCCTCCCGGCATCTTGGCGACGCCAACATAATCGGTGACTGTAGAGCCGTCAGGGTCAATGAGAGGGTTGAGTTCGTTACTGGATTCCAACGACATCGCTACTTTGCCTTGTGCAAATAGATTGGAGGATTCTGTGAATGAATAGTTGATCACTCCATCCGGACCATAGTCACGGGCAAGGGTTGCGTACGTGTCGATGGCGTGGACCGCTTCCGCCTTCTCGAAGTTCGCTTTGCCGCTTTCATCAGCCCAATCGATCCCTTCGCCATGAAGGAATGGACCGAAGGTAAATGGAATAGCTGCAGCGGCACCTCGCAAGGTAATGGGCGTGATGTCGCCTTCGTCTTGGATGACTTTGGCAACTTCAATAACTTCATCAAAGGTAGTTGGAATATCGAGGTCTAGTTCTTCGAAGACGTCGGTCCGGTAGAATAAGACTGGACCTTCGATGTTTAACGGGAGAGCGGAGACATTACCGTCGGCTGTTTCCATTCCTGCGATCGCTGACGGGGAGAAGTCATCTACCTGATACTCGGTCGGCGCTTGTGCGAGATAGTCATCGAGGTTTTCGTAATACCCCAATGCGTCGAACTGCGGGCCTTCACGCGATGGAAGGGTCATGAAAATATCGGTACCTGTGCTTTGAGACTGGAGGTTTAGAAGGATCCGGTCCCGTGCTTGCTGCTCTGCAAAGGTTTCGATGTTGACTTTTATTCCGGTTTCTTCTTCAAAATCGGGTACAAGAGGTTCGATTGCTCGCTGCCATGGGTGGTTGGAGAGAATAATATTAATTTCGCCGCTGTCGCCCCCGCCGGAACCTCCGCCTGGGGACCCACACGCACTTAGTACTAGGGCACTAGCCCCAACAATCGCCACTAATGACGATGTCTTCCTTTTCAACACTTCTCCTCCTTGAATAATGTTTTCGACTAATAAACAGTAGATGTCGCTAGGTATGTGCTAGGCCAGTAGCGGCTCTAACCAGTCATAAAAATCTTCGAGTTCATCAAGAGATGAAGTCCGCCAATGGGGCGGCACACTCTTAACCTCGGTGGCAACTTTCTCGAGTGAAAACTGCGTCACGGTGTTGTCGCTGTTGATGCCGAACATGGTGCTATCACCAGGTTTGGCCCCTTTAAGCCACATTCCAGCTGCGTAACCAAGTGCTTCTGCTTCACGACTGTCTCGGGTGCCAATAAATGCAGAACTACAACGCTGAATAGTTCCAAGCACCTCGCCGCGCGTGCTGACCTGCAGGGAATCAGAGACAAGACCGGCAAGTTTCCGAGCCAACCCTCCTTGTATGAGCTGCGTGTGGTTCCTCTCCTTTACTGGTTGGTTTGTTAGATGCGGAGCGACACCCTCGCTGGTAACGATGAGCGCGCGCCCACGGTCGTGAAGTGTGGTCTCGACCTGCTCAAGGAACCACTGTTCTTCAAAAACGATCTCAGGGATGAGAACCAGGTCGGCTCTAAATGCTGGATCGTGCCGGTGGTAGGTAGCGGCCAAAGCCAACCAACCTGTATCTCGCCCCATCGTCTCGACAATCCGGACTTGTTCGACACCGGCCATAGCATCGTGATCCCGACCAAGATCGGTGATTGCCTGACTAAGGAATCGCGAGGCTGAAGGAAACCCTGGACTGTGGTTTATTGCAGCCAGATCGTTGTCAATTGTCTTGGGTATGCCAACAAAGCGTAAGGGCAGATTTTGGATTCTTGCCTCTTGTGCCAAAGCTGCCGCTAATGCCATCGTGCCATTTCCACCGATGAGGGCAAGTCCCCTGACACCCTTATTGTGAAGGTTGCCGCAGATGATCGTTAGGTCGTCGGCGGTCACTGAACGGCGACCACTACCAATACATGAGCTGGGACGCGAGAGATCTAGTGCCGACGGCGAAACGCTAGAGAAGCCAGCCTCAACTAGGCTGTCCGGTCCGCCTACCGCAAAGATAACGTTCTCTGAATACATTGATTCTAAGAAACCCTTGATACTGCGGTTGACCACCGCAGTAGGGGCACCAGTCTGCACAATCGCGAAACTCATCCGTTGAACCTCGTTGCGACGGTCTGGAAGTACTGATGTGCTTCGAGACCTTGCCGACCACCTTCGTAGCCGAGCCCGGAGTCACCGAGGCCGCCAAAGGGTGCGCCAGGATAGTTCGGTGTTGCGTTATTCACTCCAACAATTCCAGCGCGGAAAGAGGTAGCCAGGGCAGCTGTTCTCTCGGGGTCTGCACCGACCACATAGCTCGCGAGTCCGTAACCACTGTTGTGCTGAATCTTGATCGCTTCATCAATGTCGTCATATAGGAGAATCCCCGCAATTGGACCAAAGCTTTCTGAGGTGACGATGCCGGACGTCGGGTCAGGGTTCATAACGAACTGGGGGGCTGAGTAGTATCCGTGAGCGGGAACATCTAGTTCCTTGATGAGCGGTGCGCCCCCAGACTCAACTGCGTCAGCTACAACCTTTTGAATTCGAGAAGGATCCTGCGGTGGCGCAAGCGGGCCCAAATCAGTTTCTGGGACGCGTGGGTCGCCGATGACCAGGCCTTCTGTCTTTTCTCGGAGCAGGTCAGTAAAGTCGCTGGCAAGGCTCTGAGGAAGTAGAATCGTGTTTGCGGCAATACATGACTGGCCGTTATTGCGGAACTTCGCAATAAGAAGCGTGTCGACAGCGTCAGATATATCTACATCGTCGAGAACTACGAAGCTGGCATTTCCACCAAGTTCGAGCACTTGTGGGATGAAACGAGGTGCGAGTTCTTGAGCGATAATTCGTCCGACCCTCGTAGAACCCGTGAACGAAACGGAGTCCACTTGCTTGAACCAGGTCGCCGTAACGGCTTCTGGCGTTGCTAGTACAGTATTTACTACCCCTGGAGCGGTGTGTTCGTCTATGAGAGCGGACAATCGAAGGGAAGAAAGCACCCCAATTTCAGCTGGCTTAAATACCACCGTGCAGCCAGCTGCAAGTGCGGCAGCGATCTTTCGCGCGGGGATTGAGATGGGAAAGTTCCATGGCGTTAGAACAGCAGAAACCCCGATTGGATGGACCTCGACTCGGTGCGTGATTCCGGGAATGACCGAGTAGTCGGACGGTTGTTGCTCAAGGATAAGATCTGCGAAGGTTTCGAAATAGACCGCGGAAAAGTTGAGCTCGGCTTGCGCCTCAGCGAGCCGTTTTCCAGTTTCAGTACTGATGAGCCAGGCCCAGCTTCCCTCATCTATTTTCTCCGCTTCTCTCCGCAGAGAGATTGCGATTTCTCGGAGGGTTCGTGCGCGTGCTTCTTTGGGGAGGGCAGACCAAGTGTCGAAGGTAGACCGAGCGTAGTCATATGCCTTAGCCGTGTCTTCTTCGGTTCCTAGAGTGATCGAAGAGAACGCCTCACCGGTAACGGGCGAGATTAGTTCGTGCTCCGGGCCTTTGGTGCGAAGAGCTTCTCCATTGATGCGCACTCCTGTTTTCTGAGCCCTCATGATTGTTACTCCAATGTTGTCGGGACCTGAAATCTGTTTAAAGCCTCAAAGTCAATGTCAACACCAAGGCCGACACCTTGCGGGACCGTCACAAAGCCGTCCGAGGAGAGTAGGTGCGATACTGGGTCACGGACTTCGTTTTGACGTATATCCCATTCGATCCACGGGGTCCGTTGATCAGCGGCAGCGACTTGAATTGTGATGGCAGTGGACACGGCGCCGTTGTAAAGGTGAGGGACCACTAAGGTATTCTGGGATTTCGCTGCTGTGCTGACGGCGAGATAGTCGGTGACACCACCAACTTTCCCAACGTCAGGTTGGAGAAGGTGAGCGGAACCGGCTTCGAGATATGGACCAAAAGCGGATGCGCCGTAAAGGTTCTCGCCGGTAGCGAGGGGCATGCCAGAAGCCTGGGTCAGTTTCGCGAGTTCGTAGGGGTCGTCCCCGGCTAAAGGCTCTTCTAACCAAGTGACACCAAAGTGGTTGAGTGTTGAAACCATAGCCAGAGCCTCATCTAAAGACCATGCTTGATTTGCATCCGCAAAAAGTGTGAAGGAGCCTCCGACCACTTCTCGGATGGCACGAAGATTCTCGGTGTCTCTCTCAGCGCCAAAGCCGACCTTCACTTTCGCAGCTTGTAGCCCAAGTTCCAGGCACCGCTGAGCATCAGCGACTACGTTTGTTGGGCCAAGGCTAGAACCATAAGCACGAATTGTTCGACTTGGATTGTCGCTGAGGAGAGCGGCTAGAGAAAGCTGTTCCTTTTGCGCGGCTCGTACCCAAAAGGCTTGGTCAACAGCGCTGATGGCTTGCTGAATAGGACCAATTGCCCCCCACTGCCGACCGACTCCATGAAGGGCCTCGTTTAAATGCGCATGCACATGGGAGGTTGACTCAAAAATGCGCCCGATAAGAAGTGGTGCTATACCTTCAGTAACAGTGGCGAGGCGTTCCCGCCACCCCCAAGATGGGAAATTCGCCCAAGACTCACCGGTGGTGAAGCTACCGTCATCGAATTGAACATCGACTAGAAACATGACGCGATAGTTCAACGGTGCGAACGACATCGCAACTGCTGTGTTTACGGGCGCCCTGAAGACGCGGCACGCGACACTCGTGACCCTCACTTGAGGCAACGGCGCCGACGGCATCATGCTGGGCAAATGGTTTAATCTCAACATTGCATGCAATCTAGCGTAGCGATCTTCCGTGTGTCAATTGCGAAATGGGGAGAATCGCGCGCCTAGAAGGCGTGAGTCGCTGACAGCTCGAAGTGGGAGGCATTGGTGGCGACCGAACTCTGCAGGTCGCGGGCATGGGCCCCGAGCTTTGGGGGCGATGTTGTCTTACGGTGTAACGAAAGTAATGTTCTTCCGGGAGATGGCCTGGGCCAAGTCAGCGGGCCAAGGGGCTTCTGTGACCAAGCTCGATATCTTCTCCCATCCGCAGACCCGAACGGCGCCACTGGCGTTCGCCTTCGTAGAGTCGGCCACTAGGATCACTTCGGCGGAAGCAGCAATCAACGCAGTTTTCGTGGCTAGCTCCACAGAACTGTGATTGTAAATCCCGTCAGCAGTGACGGCGCTTGCTCCCAACAGGAGGGTTTCGATCCTAATTTGTTCAAGGGCTGAAGTGACGCGGGAGCCGACCATGGCTTTGTTTCGGTGGAGCAGGTCGCCGCCAAGCCCAATCACACTCACGCCGGGGAAATCTACGAGCGAGGAGAGTACCGGGATCGAGTTTGTGATGATTGTTCCGCTGTATATTTCTGAAAGAGCTACAGCGCATGAATGTGCTGTAGTGCCAGCATCTATTCCGATGACGGACCTTTCCGCTAGCAGATTTGCCGCCCGTTCGGCGATTGACTGCTTCGCGGTTGAGTTGCTCAGTGTGCGCGCGCTGAAGTCAACAATGTCTCGCTGGTGTTCCGGAATCCTGGCTCCGCCATGGACAAGTTCCAACTCTCCAGCGCGGGCGAGCTGGTGCAAGTCTCTGCGGATAGTCATCTCTGAGACGTTGAAAAGCTCACTCAGTGGGGAGACGGATACATGCCCACTGTGGAAGAGCTGCTCAAGAATGAGAACTCTTCTACGTTCAGCGCCTCGGTGGCGCAACGGTCGTGGATCCTCTTTCACGCCTTGAACTATACCGACCTTCTGGTATGGTTTTTACGAAATGTTCGAAAACTAACATTCGTTCGGAGGGAGTCTCGTGGACCTAACATCTCTGGCTCGCCCATCTGGTGGCTTTGCAATGCTGGCAGTTGATCAACGAGAAGCGTTGAGAGACATGATGACCAAGGCGACGGGGGTTGAGATCAGCGATCAGCAAATGACAGACTTTAAGGTCAAAACTTCCAAAGTTTTAACTCCGTACGCATCAGCCGTACTTATCGATAAGCAGTTTGGATGGGATGCTGCCGTGGATAACGGGGCAGTGAGCCCAGGCTGTGGGCTCATTGCTGCTGCTGACCACTTTATCGCGGGAGAGGGTGAGTTCGTTCGTGAATCGGTGCTTGATACGTCCCTAGACATTACGCACCTTAAAGCACAAGGCGCCAAAGCTCTGAAGCTATTGATTCTGTGGCGTGAAGATCGCGATCCACAGGAGCGAATTGTGCAAGCCCGCGAGTTCATCAAAGTTTGTCAAGATAACGACCTCATTTCGATCATCGAACCGGTCTCACGCGGGCGCTGGGATTTGCAGCCGTGTGATACTGAAGCCGGTGTTTTGGCGGCCGCAAAAGAGCTCGGTGGGTTGGGCGCGGATATTTACAAGGCAGAAGTTCCATTCAAGGGAGCGGCCAGCGACTCCGAGGTATACGAGGCTTCCCAAAAACTGACCGATGCCGTAGATGGAACATGGGTAGTGCTGTCTTCCGGCGTTGACGAGGAGCGCTTCCCAGAAGTAGTTGGTATCGCTTGTCGCGCAGGTGCTTCGGGCTTCCTCGCAGGTCGAGGTGTATGGGGCTCTCTTGTAGGTTCCGACACGCTAGAGAAAGATCTGAGCGGCATCTCCGTACCTAGACTCAAAAAGCTGGGTCAGATTGTTGATGAAAGCTTGCAACACTAAAGGCTGAACCCCGATGGCCTGGGGGATAGGTTTATTCTTTGTAGTCGTAGGTGCCGCCCTCCAGCGAGTGACCGGGCTTGGCTTTGCCCTTGTTTCCGGCCCCTTACTCGTGCTCATCCTTAACCCATTCGATGGGATTGTATTAGCCAACATTCTTTCAGGGGTCGTTGCAGCGTGGATCATTCTTAGGTCGTACAAATTCACTAACTGGGCCGTTGCTGGGAAACTTTGTATCGGGGTTGTGCTGGGGGTGCCGATTGGTGCGGCGGTAGTATTTACCCTTGATCAAAGCTTACTCCTGATATTTGTGGGGGCTATTACTGCCTTCGCCGTGATGCTCGTCATCATGCACAAAAACATTCGAGTGCTCGGCTCTAAATACGGTGCAGTCATTGCGGGGCTTGTCTCAGGGTTCAGTAACGTGACGGCCGGCGTGGGAGGTCCTGCTCTAGCCATGTATGGTGTAGCGCAGGCAATGCCAATGTTGGTGTTCATACCGACAATTCAAGTCGTTGGGTTCGTAACCAACGTGCTCTCGATAGCAGCGAAACAGTCGATTTCGATTGAGCTGCCGATGCTTTTGGCTGCTATCGGTTGCGTAGTAGTGGGACTTGGTCTTGGCACCGTTTTGAGGCGGTGGATCTCAGGAACAGCGGCACAACGTTTGGCGCTTATCTTGGCACTAGGCGGATCAGCAGCAGCCGTAGTCAGGGGAGTCATAAGTCTTCTTTAGCCGGAAGAAGGTCGAGTCCTTTTTGATGGTGTGCGGCACACTTTGGTGATCCTTCGATTTTGAGGTGCGGCGATAGTCGCGGGATCGGTAGTGGTCACCTCCTTTGAGCCGTCGATGGAGGCCTCGTCGAGGGCGACTTCATGTGACTCGGCCAGCACATCGAGGTTCATGTAATGACGGCCTTTGGCCCACTCGTCGTGCTGTTCGGCCAGCACCGCGCCGCCCAAGCGGATGATGGAGTCGCGGTAGGGAAATGTCCTCACGACGTTAGTGCTCCGGTGAATCTCCTTATTCAATCGTTCATTGGGTTTGTTGGACAAGTTCTGGCGCCAGACTTTTTGGGATAAGAAGCAAGGGCGAGGATCTCCTCCTGGGCTCCGGAGCTCAGCGATTCGGGGGAGCCTGTCCCACAAGGGCCCGGGACCCATTCGAACTGGGCGATGAACTCCTCAGCGAGCCG
>Ga0079226_10002670_pt1 | contig 13755 bp, 9 predicted proteins | sample Poulit2014_FD_76345 | JGI IMG/M metagenome (GOLD analysis project Ga0079226, IMG submission 76345) | Agricultural soil microbial communities from Georgia to study Nitrogen management - Poultry litter 2014 | ecosystem: Environmental > Terrestrial > Soil > Agricultural land | place: USA: Georgia... | reverse complement strand
GTGCTCGGCCAGGGAGCGGGTCGCGGCGTCCATCCACGCGAAGTCCGGCTCCCAGGTGGCGTCGTTCACGAACAGCGGCACCACGATCACCACCGCGTCCGCGCCCGGGATCGCCTCCGCATAGTCCGTGGTGGCCCGCAGCTTCCCGGCCGGGACCAGCTCAGAGAGCTTGTCCTGCAGCTGCGCCTCGCCGGGGAACGGCTCCGTCGCGGCGTTGATCAGCTCCACCTGGCGGGGGTTCACGTCCACCCCGACCACCTCGTGGCCGGCATCGGCGAACTGCACCGCCAGCGGCAGCCCGATCTTCCCCAGAGCGACAACAGCAGTCTTCACAACGGTCCTTTCGACGGTTCTCCGCGGCACTCGCGCCTCTGACAGTACTTGCCGGAAACTTCTGCCCGCGCTCCGCGTCACCATTCGGCGGGCTCGAGGTCTCATGGTTCACATGCTCGTTGCCGATCGTCCACCGAAGGACTCTGCACCCCGCCTGTCGCGGTGCACCGGCTCACACCTGCGTGCATGCAGCGGTCGCTCGGTTAGTGTGGGCCGGCGTGGACGATCTCTTCCCGAATGCCGAGCCGGACGCACCGGAGCATCACCCGCGCCCGCGCCTCCGCTGGTGGCTCGCACTCCTCTCCGGCGCCGTCGTGCTCGTCGTCGTCACCGCACTCGTCACTGTCGGAGTGACCTCGCAGCAGTCGGCGCCGCCGCCCGAATCGCCCAACCCCGGAGCCGACTCGCCGACCAACGACGTCGCGGTCGAGTTCGGCGCTCAGGACACCGTGATCGACGAGGTCACCATCCCGGCGGGAGAGAAGAGGGCCTCGCTCCTCCACTTCGACGTCGACATCGCCGGAATTCCGACCGCGAAGCCCCGTGCAGCTATGGTCGCCCTTCGAGTGGAGTGCCGCACCGAAGACGGCCGGGTCGAGATGCAGACCGATGGGAAGCAGACCACGAACGTCTTCCTCGCGCAGGGCGGTTCGATGGCCGGTCAGGCCCTGACCGCGGAATCCGACGAGAAGATGACATGCACGCTCCTCGCTTCCGCGCCATACATCGAGAAAGAAGATGACGGCCTAACCCACCTGCAGATGCAGGCGGATCTCCGGCTCGGACGCTCCGACACGACGCATATGCCCGCGCTCCGCTGGCTCGACGACGCGACACTGCTGAAGCCAGGCGACCAGCAGAACGTGCTCAGCCGACAGATCGATGCTCCGGCCGCCCTGGAGCAGATGAGCACGACAGTGCGGCTCACCTCCTGCACCGTGGTGGGAGGCTCGCGCGACGGCGGAGGGGAGTACAAGTGCGAGGAATCGATGACGGGACGGGAGTCGTCGACCGTGCGGGTCCGGGTGATCGCCCGGTGGCTCGACGAGGAGGACAACATCACGTCGACCTCGACGCTCTGGGACGAGACGCTCGCCGTCGACTACAACACCCATCACGTGCCCTGGACGCTGCAGCAGGACGCCCTCGCAGAGAGGGCTCCCGACGACGCCTCCGCGATGGTCGTCATGGTGCAGGTAGAGAGCGTCGCCGGGACGCCCGTCGTGATCCACGCGGACGGAACGGACTCCGTCCTCAGCATCATTCCCTGACCACGAGATCCGTTCGGCAGGCGGTGCCTACGGACGATAGTGTCCGCCCCGTGGGCACGGCGGGTGTCCACCACAGAGGGAGAGTCGATGGATCACGACGCGGTCGCGTCCGACGTCAAGGGGCCGGCGAGCCATCGCATCGCCGATGTTCGCGCGGCGAGCGAAGAATTCGTGCGGCACAGTCTCAATGTCATGGACGAGAAGATCGGCGCCGAGGAAGCGTACGAGTCCAACGAGGACGGCCATTTCGCCTGGGACGTGTCGCTTCTGGTCCGTGCGGCAGTCCTGACCTGGCGAGTCACCGGGGAGGCCGCTCATCTGCGCCGCGCCGCACGATGGGCACAGCACATGGCAGAGCGGACGGACGAGGCGCGCGCCCTGACGAACTGGCGCGGGCGCATTGTGCCCGCCTGGTCCTCGGGACCTCGCTATACCGCAGGGACCGCTGTCGTGGGCTCGATCGGCGGGGCTCCGATCCGCGTACAGGCCGCCTCCGAGCGGATCGTGATCGAACGACCGTCCACGACGACGGCGATCATCCATTCCCGTCGGAGCGATGGCGGGAGCTGGTCATCCCCCGAGGGGTCGCTCGACCCAGGGCGGAAGGACTACCTGCCGGACGTGCTCGCGCGACGGAGCTCGATCCATTCAGTGCTCATCCGCGGACTGCCCGCACCCATCGATCTCTCATTTCTCTCAGCCGGGGAGTGGTCGATCGAACCGCAACGCGCCGCGCACTTTGTCCATACCGGCATGATCGCGCGATCGCTCATCACGGTCGCCGAGGCGCTCGAGTCCGCCGGCTCCGATGGCAGCGTCTCGGAGATCTCCGCCGAGGAGATGTACACAGCCGCGCGGCACGCGCTCCTGCTCCACGATGACGAGATCCGCATCAGATCCGGTCAGTCGTGGTACATCACTCTGCCCAATTTCCCGTCCCGCCGGCTGGGACTGGAGCTTCCCCACAATCATGTCGCCGATGCCGCCACGTCGTTCATGGTCCTCGGGCGTCGGTTCAGCGACAAGGGGTTCAGGAGCCTCGGAAGCTCCTTGGCCCGTCGCTTCATCGCGGAGATCGAGGCCTACGACTCCGGTCTTCTGGACCATCCCTGGTTCTACTACCCCGTGAACAGCGACATCTTCTTCGGCATCGAGCGCGATGAGCCGTTGGAAGAGCGCAGGATTCCTCCCGTACAGCGTGCGGAGGACAGCTCCCATGCGACCCTTCGGGTCAGGGCGCTGCTCGAGTGGCGGGGCATCGATCCGAGACTCGTCACGGATCACACGCTGAACACCGTCGCCCTCTCGTTCCGGCGACACTACATGTCGGCTCGCAACGGGATCGCGACGCTCCGTTGGCTCGCCCAGGACGCGAAGAACGCCCCTCGGCTCGGCCGCTCGGACGCCTTCTCCGGCGCCTGGGGCGCACTTGCTCCGTGGGAGTCGACGATCAAGCGGCGCATCAACTCGATGGCTTATCGGCACCCCCCGGAGGAGATCTTCGGCGCAACCGTGATCTCCTCGGCGGAGATCTTGGCGATGAACTCCGATATACCTACTTATGCTTCTTCGGATCGAAGCGCTCGAGAGTGATCCTCTCGTCCTGGTACTGCGGCATGCCCGGCCAGTCCTGCGGGTAACGAAGCCACTTCTCCCGGTAATACGCGAGGATCTCGCTTCCCGTCTCCTCGACGATTTTCCCGAGTGTGTCCACATGGATCCAGTGGTACTGGTTGAACTGGCGGTTCGCCAATGCCTTGCCGAAGCCGGTGGGGTAGGAGATCAGTTCCGCGTCGTTCCACGGGACCGCCACGGACACGTGGTTCTCGCCGGCCTCGAGGGCCACTCTCGTCAGTGCGCGGAAGTACTTGACCGGAAGGTCCTTCGTCATCGGGTTGTACTCGCCGTCGCCGATGCCGAGCGTGACGTCGCCCGGCCCGGAGGTACGTATCGTCAGGTGCACGGTGTTCGGGGCGGGCCAGGTGAGCCGGCTGAGAGAGAGCATCAGAGCCTCTGACCCGCCGTCCCTGACCACCTTGGGTCCTGCCTTCAGTGCCTCTCCGGCGGGATCGCCGGCGTCCTTCGCGGAATAGGTGCCGCTGCCCGGCATCTCGACCTCGCAGTCAACGACCTCCAGATCTGCGCCATTCGCCGTGACCTGGATCGAGGCGACGCCGGTGAGACGGTACCGGGAGTTCGCCAGCTCCGGGACGTCATAGATCGGAATGAGTCGCTCGAGACCCCGGACGGACTGCCGGAAGATGTCCCAGCCCTCCTCGTCGCCCGTGAGCTTTGCGTAGTCCCGGAGGATGACCGTGGCGGTCGTCCAGCCGTTCAAGGTGCAGTCGGGGGCGAGCGAGGGATACTCCTCGATGATCAGCCCGGCATCATCGGTGTAGCGCGCCACACCGCCGTCCTCGGCCGGTACGAGCAGGCTCTTGAGGATGCGGGAGAGGGGTTCGCGGAAGCGCTCGGTCCCGGGCAGCCGCACCAGGTTCTTGAAGCATTCGACGTAGCGCGCCTGCGTCAGGCCGCTGTAGAAGGTCCCCGACTTCGTGGAGACCGCGGTCTTTTCCTTGCTGTACAGAAACGCGAGACCGTCGCCGACCGGCGACATCTGCTCCACGGCACCATCGGCGACGTGCTTGGCGGCCTCCAGGAAGTCCTCGTCCTGCGTGCGGCGATACTGCGCGATGTAGTCCGCGATGACGTAGGGCCCGTAGATCGGATGCGCATAGAGCACGTCACCGGTGCGCCGCCCCGGATATCCGTTGGGCAGGAACTCGATGCGGTAGTAGTTCCACACCGTCCGGCGGGACGACTGCAACGGGGGAAGGCCGACTTCATACTCGTTTGTAATGTAGACGAACCGCGAATTCAAGACGCCCCCTAATCACTGCGGACATTACTCAAAACAATTAGCGCATCAGAAGCCTTTGTAGCCGCGAAATCTAATCGCGCGCCACGACGAGCATACTCAGACGCGCCCGCAAAGACCATCTCTCAGCATGTACGGGCGATACCCACTACAGCAACAGGGAAAATCTAATTGCCGCAGGTGCGGCACAGACAGTCACCCCTAAGCCCCTCGTGCACGAATATGTGCGTACGCCATCGGCATCGCGCGACAACCACCCTTCCATCCTCGAGGGAACGCCGTGGGGTTTCGCAACATGAACGACACTATTGCCCCGTCTACCCCCTCGTCATCGAGTTGAAAATACGAAGCCACAAAACCCGGAAGGCTCGTCGAAATCTTACTAAGTGAGACAGGAACGACGCGGTCAACCCCGATGAATTGCGGAAGGTCCCCGCGGGCCATCGCAGGGTGCTTGACGAAAGAACGTTTCAGCTCTTCAATAAACTCCAGGTCTGGAAGGATCTCCGTTTCCGCGAGTGCGATAGGCAGCTCAAGGCTAGCCGCAGCCTTCCAAATAGCTTCCGAAGGAAGAGGCGAAGCTTGGTTAGGAGCGGGAGCGTACGGCCACGCAACATTATCGGGGCCACGAACCGTAAAGTACATCTGGTACCTAAACAGACCAAGTGCAGTCTCTTTAAGCCAGGGATCCGCTTCATTCATTGATGCGTGAGCGAGCGCAGCCCCAAAAACGTTCGAATGATTGATTGCCTCTACAACCCCCGCAGCCTGGTGCACAAAATAGTAGCCATCAAATTCGGCAGTTCGACGTTCATCCCTGAAGGCCAGCAAGCTCTCAATAGCAGTAGATGCGATCTGTTTATCACCCACTAAAGACGCATATTCAAGAATCGGAAGCGTTATGAGACCAGCAGTGGTGACTTCATTGGAGCGTATGCCCTCAGCATCGAGGGTTCCCCACGAAGGGAAGGTTCGCCCTCGCACGTTGTCCACCAAACCGAGAGAATCATCCCGCTCAGCGAGCAGGCGTTCGGCAGTCTCTGATACCAGCGACAGGAACCTCTTCCCCCGTGGCCCGGAACATATCCAGAGCGGCACGGCCCAAGTAACCCCAGTTCCACGCGAACAGCCGGCCCTTCTCGCCCGGCCCGAGGCCCGTGTCCGTACGCTCCATCATATGGCGCAAAGCGAACTTTAAATGGTCAAAAAGTTCATCATCTGTGATCGGAAAAGGGTTTTGACTAGAGGCAAAGATCAATGTCGCTCTCCTTCAAGTACAAGATAGTCTATCAAAGCCACCGTTATGCAAATGGAAGTTTCCGCTTGACCTCTTCAGCATCCAGCAGGACCTGTTGCGCTGCGTGGTGCCAGAAAACAAACTCGAAAGTCTGATTCGTGCGGTTCCTGCCTTCGGGAATCGACGAAATTTCTCGCCGCGCGTCATCTACCGAAAAACCCGCAAAATCGGTCGCAATTAAGGCAGCCTCGAGTGAGCCGTAAAAATCCTCCTCGCCCTCTTCCCAATAGGTCTTCTGTAGAGAGACCTTATTAGTCAGTGCAGGATCGCCGCCTTCCGCTACCTCATGAAAGTACGGGACGTCGTTCCATGCCGGAACAAGTCGAGCGGTCATCTCGCGCGCAACAGCCGCCGACACCTTATCCGACGGAGAGCGCCAGAACGCCGCCATAACCATCTCCGTCGTAAGCATGGGCAAGACGACGGAAGGAGCAACTGGAGGGAACTGTCGGCGGACACGAAAGTCGAGAAATGCAAAATCTAATGCATAATACCCCTCGAAGCCGTCGACAAGCGTCTCCAGAATATGCTCCTTTACAAGCTGCGAGCCTCTGTCTCTTACCTGCGCGTCAAGAATTTGACGATAGCGTGCGCAATTTCTAAGGTATCGGCTTAACGCCTCGCGAGCTCCGCCATCTGAGAGGTCTCGTTTACCGTAGTAGTGCGACCGATTCAAATCGCCATGGCTACCCGACAGAGCCAATGGAACTGGATCCGCTACGTGATCTGGAGGGTTAGACCTCGCAAACGAAGACCAATGGTCGCCCCCAAAGTATCTAAACCATGATTTAGCTCGAACCATTATCGGCTCAATCTTCTCATCACGTCCTTGCGGGTCCCCAGAATCCTGCCGAACCGTGGCCGGATTTGCCACCACTTTACGCCAGGGATACGCTATCGGCGATCGTTCATAAAGCTGACCAGCGATGTCTCCCTCCAAGTCTGGGGGAACAAACGTTTGCGCACGGAAGGGAATGCCAGCGTCTATCGCAATTGCAGCTACGAGGCGCGAATCGACACCGCCGCTAAGTCCTAGACTGGTTGATACGGACACGTACGGGCGTACGGTCTCCAGCATTTCTCGAGCCGCACGCAGCGGCGCTTCTATCGGGCTTGCGCTTTCCTTGTTGTCGAGGAGCAACTGTCGCATTGAAGCAGTCTCGCGTACTGAAATACCCTTCTCAGAGATAGCCACTACGCTCCCTGCAGGAGCAAGCGACACGCCTTTCAAATACGTTCTACTGCCTAATCCACCACCAAGTACATAGTAGCTGGCCCAGTAGTCGTCATCGAGGGATAATGCTTCGTCCTCTACCAAAGCGAGAGCCAAAGCCTGATTTGAAACGGCGGGCAACCCGTCCGCGTCTGGCGAGTTATGGTAGAGTTTGCCGATACCCATAAAATCATTGAACGCGACTACCGTTTCGCGTATCACATTCAAATGCATGTAGCTGACTGGAGGAGAGATGGCGCCCATGAACCCTCCAGGTTTCCGCGCATTAACGACGAACTGTCGCAATGCTTTTCCGCTTGGATCCGACAGGACGTCGGGGTGAAGTATCGGATGCGCAGTTGCACTAAGAGTCGCAGAGTCTTTGTATACCCACTCTCGATCGAAGGCGTCGGCCTCTCCAGCGATAAAGAATGCCGATGTGTATTGACCATCAAGCCTTACGACGGAGGACAAAGCTACCTCGTAAAACATCGCAAGACGTCGATGAATCGTATCGGCTTTACTCAAAGAATTATGCCGCAGACCCAGATAGACCCCGTTACCGACGTGAGCGCGAGAAGTTTCCCGCGCGAGACCGCCGGACCCGAAAGAGGAGCTATGTTCCACCGCCATCAATGTTGCTGCGCCTCGAAGGGGACTCTATTGAGGCCCGGGCCTAATCCGTAACGGTCGGTAAAGTGGTAGAATTCAGCATCACTATTAGATAACGGCTTGGGATCCTCCGAGAAGAATGCGGCCTTAACTCGAACTCCCCGCGCCGTCAGCGAGTCCGCCACCCGAAGGAATCTCTGATAGCGCGATAAATCCCTAAACCCTAGAAGAGTTACCGACTTTGGAGATCCAAGAAATTCGTACAGGCCGTCCTCTAAGCTCTCCCAAGTAACCTTGCTACGAGCCACTTCCATGGCCTTACGATAACGTGGAATATTCTCCAGACTCGAGGCAATGCCATGCAGCCAGGCATCAGATGAAACGTCATCGAGTACAACTCCACATTGATGCTCCCGCACAAATTCTGCAATTTCGGCGAGCGGAGGCACAATGAACGGCAACGTTGCCGCGGTGAAGTCGAAAACTCGGTTCGGGAGAGAAACAGCGTGGTTTGGATTCTCCGGGTCAAGCGTAATAATGCCCAAGTCGGCATCTGCAAGCAAGCCTGTGAGCTCTTCGTAAGGAACAAAGCCCAGCAGATGAACCCGAGACTCTAGCCCAAGCTCCGCAATATACGAATGGATGTGCTGGCCATACGCCTCAGGGCTGAGCTTGATCAAGCCAACCAGATGGACATGCGGAGGTAAACGAGACAGCGCTTCTAGGACTGACTCGAATCCGTTAACTACGTTACCGGTCGTGATCAAGACTGTGGAATCGGACGGGATACCGCATCTTCCGCGGAGATCCGCTGCCTCGGGCGGCTCTTCATACCTCCTGTAGTTTGGCTGAAGACGGACCGGCGGGCCGAATCGAGTCAGCGTTCGCGCTACCGCATTACTTACAGTCATTATGCCGTCCACTACGGACAGCGACCCGTAAGCTGTCAGATTGACCATGGCCAGAGCCGTGGGATGAAGGGCTGGGGCTAGCGAGTGCTTGTGAACATCGACGTTCTCTACGCAATCGCACACGATCCGCCCGCCGTATTTGTTACGGAGGGAGATCGCCGCCGGAACGGTGCTCGGCAGCAGGCAAAGGTACGTATCCGCGCTTAGGTCGACATCTGTCTTCTCAATTTCTTCGTACAGCTGCCCCTGCCGTATCAACGAGAAGTATTTCCGGGCGCCGGCCCAAAGGCTCGAGGTATATTTCAACCTTTCTCGCGTGGTCGCGAGGCTGGCTACGAGTTTATCCCGCTTCTCATTGGCTGCGTCCCTATTGCTGACAATCTGAGAACGCAACGTGCGGTTGAGAGCGACCATTTCCGCGTGTCGCTCTTTTGTCTCTACTGCTAGCTTCTGGAGCTTCTCGACCTTCTCCTTGAGGGTTACATTTCTTCCCTTTACCGCATCCAGGCTATCGTTCAACTTCAGATTCTTGAGTTTGAGCTCACTGGATGCGGCCTCGAGTGCCAGTAGGCGGTTCGAGAGATCGGATACCTGAGAATCGGAAGGCTCAGCAGCCTCTATATCCGTAGATTCAAGAGGAGCTAGAACCTCTGCGCCTTCGTTGCTAATGTGCTCAACGTCGCTCAATTCATCAAGTTCGGCGCGATTCTCCATCCCGAGAAGTTGAGATTCTTTTACTCCGGAGTTCTCAGAGTTCGCTGGGCCGTATAGCCCTTCCGGTAAAGTCGAGGAGCTCTCACGGAAGCTCGCATTAACCGTAGAACCTACGTCTCGTCGACGTATTCCGAGATCGTCATTCTCTGTCCCGCTGCTATGCGACAAGCCCTGCGGACCCGTGACCGATGCGAGCCATCGACTCATCTTGTCGAAGATGGCGGGACGCTGGCTGGATCTACTGGATTCTTGGTTCTGGCGGCGGCCGCCACTAGTCTGCCCCATGCCTTACAGAGTACCAGGTACATGCGGTCCGCTAGGTACTCGCGGGCGCGGACCTCTCTGGCCCGTGATCGGTTCCGCCGACTGCCACGTGGCCCGCCATTGCGTCCACAGGCAACTCGAATCCCGACTCATTGCCGCACCTCGACAGGAATTCTGACTCTATCCCGGGTGTTCCCATTTGGGGTATTGATGTATCCGACAGGAAGCGAGTAACGCTACATATCTGCCGTTGTCCGATACATCGTCTCCATCTGCTCTTGAGCCGCTAATCTCCATATGCCCGTCCGGGATTTAGGGGTTCGTAGATACCAAAACGTGGCGAGCCGCGCAGTAATCTCAGCTATGTGTGCTGTACGTAGCCCAATTACAGAACGGGTCAGATAGGGTGTGACACGATGGAGTCGTTAACTCGGTCTAGGAGCGCAGTAGCCCCGTAATGCCAAAATATGTACTCGAAAGTAGTGTTGGTTCGAGTCCGTCCTTCAGGCAATTCATCAATCTCTTGACGTACGCGGTCCATTGATAGTTCAATGTGCCTGGTGGTGGCGAGACTGTGCTCCGCAGATTCGAGAAAGTTCTCGCGATCGACTTCCCAGTATGTTGGTTGGATCGATACCTTGTTGGTAACCATTGGATCGGTTCCGACGGCTGCTTCATGGAAGTACGGAACGCTGGACCATTCAGGCATCAGTATACGAGTCATTTCCCTCAAGCCATTCGCTTCCAGTTTGCTTAAAGGGTCATCCCAGAATAGTTCGGAGACCATATCGACGGTCATTAATGGCAGGAGCGTGTTCGGGGCTGGGTACGGAAACTGCCGGCGCATACGATTGGTGAGGAACGCGAGGTTCAAAGCATCGAAGCCTTCGAAACCCTGGGCGTTCATTCGTTCGAAACTCGATTTGATATTCTCTGTTCCCCGCAACCGCACATCGTACGGTATGAAGCGCCGGATCTTTAGGTTCCCCCGCAAGTGCCTCTGAATCGCTTCCTCTGGTTTTTGTTGCGCAACATCCGCAGGGGTATAGTAGTGCCCGCGCGTAAAGTCACCGAATGCTCCGGAAAGCGACATTGCGCTAAGGCGCAAGGGTGTTCGCCGCACCGGATTGCGCCTAATATAGGTCGACCAATTGTCGCCTCCGCTGAACTCGAACCACGCTTCTGCTCTATCAAGGATTGGCAAGAGGTCGACGCTTCCACTGCGCGCATTGGCTGCAGCAGTTCGCTTGTCCCTACGTTCCCACTTGAATGGAGTGCGCGATTTTTCGTGCAGCTCCCTTGCGATATCTCCTTCGAGATCAGGAGGAACCGCCGTGAACGAATTGAAGTTCAGGCCTGCGTTGATTGCCAAAGCAGTAACCAATCGGGAGTCACGCCCGCCACTCAACCCGATACTCAGATTTTCTTTGAAGAAGGGACGCGCGGAAGATAGTAGTCTCAATGCGGCATTGACCGGGCAGGAAGAGTCCTTCTTGCGGTCATATGATTCTTGCAGAACCTTCACCATAGAGCGCGGCCGATCTACATTGAGTGAATTCGGCTGTAAAAGTACTTCGCTACCCTCTGGCGCCCTATAGATTCCTTCCATGTATGTTACGTCACCTACCGCCCCGCCGCTCGTGTAGTAAGTGTCCCAGTGCGCGGCTTCTTGGCGAGCGTACCCTTCCCGAGCAAGCGCGAGCGAGGCTATATTATTTCCCATAGCGGCGACTGGCCCATCTTCGAACCAGTACAGGCGTCCTATACCGAAACTATCATTTATCCCAACGGCTGTTTCGGTGTCCGCGTCACATTGAAAAACGCACATCGGGACCTGATCCCGGGCCAGTGCGTCTTCTCCGGCTCGCAGGCGCCGAACAAACTCAACTAGTTTTCCGCCCGAAGGATCGTCAATTACGCTGCTTTCGAGTACCGGACTGGCGGAGGCGGTGAACTGCTTGTCGTCGTACACTATTTCCGGTGCGTAGTTTGTGTCGTACGAGCCGTTAATGAAGTACGCCGCCAGTCGCCCCTGCTGCCATGTCTGGATGGCCTCGACCGCAACGCCATGGAAACTGGCGAGCCGCCTCTCGATTATTCGGGCGTGCACCATTGTCTTGGGTCGTACTATCATAATAACCGGTTGATTCACATAGGCAGTCTTGAAATTCTTGTCTGTAATCAATATTGCATCCCTAGTAGCGAGCGTGTTGGCTTTCGGAGCAGTATAGCCATCGACGTGCGGCTGGTTGCCGCGTGAAATTTGGGTCGGTTTTTCCCGGGCCTTACTGTAACCAATACAGTCATCCTTCTGCACCGTAGCTGGCAAGTGTACAATCAGTCGTTGAACCGTCAGTGCTCGATCGCCCCCGCAATCCTCTCGCGCAGCTCGATGAATTCCGGCAGCCGCCGCATCTCCTCACCCAGCACGCGGCCTGCCTGAGCCGAAAGAGTGACTTCCTGGTCCAGCACCACGCGGCCAGGCCGCGCACTCATCACCAACACCCGGTCGCCGAGGAAGACGGCCTCGTCGACGTCGTGGGTGATGAAGAAGACGGTTCGGTGCTCCGCGCGTTGGATGTCGAGCAGGTCCGCCTGCAACCGGGCTCTGGTCATCGCATCGAGGGCACCGAATGGTTCGTCCATCAGGATCACATCGGTCTCGTTGGCCAGCACGCGTGCGATCTGAGCACGTTGCTGCATACCGCCGGAGAGCTCGTACGGCTTCGCGTCACCGAAGTCGGCCAGGCCCACCAGTTCCAGGTACTGCTGCGCCTTGTCGGATCGCTCCTTTTTGCCGATCCTGCGCATCCTCTTGCCGAGGGCCACGTTGTCGCGGACTGAGAACCACGGGTAGAGATTCGGTTGCTGGAACACCACACCCCGTTCCGCGCCGGGCTTGGTGATCTGTGTGCCGCGGTACTCGGCCGTGCCGCCCGTGGGGTCCAGGAACCCTGCGATGATCTTCAGCAGCGTGGTCTTGCCGCAGCCGGAGGGTCCCACCACACAGACGAACTGCCCTTGGGGAATCGTCAGGTCCGTCTCGGCGAGTGCGTGGACCACGTCCCCCGCATCCGTGATGAACCGCTGCGAGACCCCATCCAAGGAGACGACCGTGGGAGCGGAGACGGTATCGGTCACGGGGCCACCTCCTCGATCGCGTCTGCATGAGGCATGTCGTCGTAGGTGCCGTCCTCCGCGAGTGCGTCGATGCCGCTCTGCGCCTCGAGGAATTCGGCGGTACTGGTCAGCGCGGTCGACAGTCCGTCCCCGCCGAAGTACTCCGGACCCGCCTGCTCCTCGAGCGTGGGGTAGATGTACCCCTGCAGCAGCTTCTCCGCCTCCTCCTGCGAGACGCCCAACTGCACCGCGATCGAGGTCGCAGCCAGCTCGGGCTCCTCGTTGAGCAATCGCGTCCCCTCGGCCTGTACAAGAGTCCACATCCGCATGAACTCAGGATTCTCGGTGATGAAGGCATCAGTGCCGGCGATCAGGTCGAAGGTCGGGGCGCCCAGCCCGGCGCTGTCCTCGCTGGAGAGGATGGTGTGGCCCTGCTCGGCCAAGAGTTCGCTGAGGGTCGGTTCCCAGACCCACGCGGCATCGATCTCATCGCGCTGCCACGCGGCGACGATCGAATCGGTCGCCAGGTTGATCACCCGCACCTCACCGGTCAGGCCCTCCTCCCCCAGCGCGGTCAGGAGCGAGTAGTGAGCGGTGGAGCCGAAGGGCACCCCGATCGTCTGCCCGGACAGATCAGCGAGCTCCTCGACCGCCGGATCCTTGACCACCAGTGACTCCGCCGCACCGATCACGTCGCTGATCCAGATCACCTTGATGTCCTTGGAGATCGGCGGTGAGGCAGCTTTCACCGCAGGGCTGGAGCCCACCTGGGAGATGTCCAGCGAGTCAGAGCCGAACGCCTGGATCACGTCTCCGCCGGAATTCATCTTCAACCAGGAGATGTCCGCCTCCGGCATGCACTCCTCGAGCAGCTGGAGGTCCTTCACCACCAGGTCGCCGTTGGGGATCGCCTGCCAGGCGATCCGTGCCGTGATGGTGATCGACGGGTCCGGTTCGACCGGGCAGGTGATCTCGCCGGCGAAGTTGTCGGGGTGGCTGGTGCGGCCGGACTGCACGCAGCCGCTGAGCGCCAGCACCACACCCAGGGATGCGGCGGCCAGGCGCAGTGCCGTGCTGCGCGGGCGGGGCGGATTCGAGGGGTTCACGACGGGTCAGACCTTTCCGTGCCAGGGGACCAGGCG
>Ga0079226_10002668_pt1 | contig 13758 bp, 18 predicted proteins | sample Poulit2014_FD_76345 | JGI IMG/M metagenome (GOLD analysis project Ga0079226, IMG submission 76345) | Agricultural soil microbial communities from Georgia to study Nitrogen management - Poultry litter 2014 | ecosystem: Environmental > Terrestrial > Soil > Agricultural land | place: USA: Georgia... | reverse complement strand
TGCTTATTCGTTGGTAGCTCTTAGAGGAGCAAGGGACGATGATCCTGATAATATTTATTTAATGAAAAACAAAAAAGACTGGATTCCGGATTTTTATTCGACAAAAGATCTTAAAGAAGGCGAAGAAATCACGGTAAAAATCGAAGGAAATCCGATTTGGAAGGTACGCCTTTCAAAAGACACACGTCCTGGAACGTTGATTTCGGCGGACGATAACGGAGAGGCTAGTTGGACGAATACGCGAGAGCATAAGTATTTTATCGGATATTCTCTTGAAGGCGGAAAAGCTGGCGACGTTATTAGATACGTTAGAAAAACAGGCGTTCTTAGCCAAGCACTTGATAGCGGGATAGAGGGATTAATTCATGAGGACTAAATACAGGGTAAAGACGAAGGCTGTCTTTAACGGACAGCCCGTCGGCTCAATTATCGAGCTTGACGAAAAAACGGCGAAGAGATACGAGACACTAAAGTATCTCGAAATTCTCGGAGAAGCAAAGCCGGCGAAAAAGGCTACGTCAGCGCCGAAAAAGACGGCTAAAGCTTCCGAGAAAAAGACTACGAAAAAATAAGGAGGGGACGCAATGACGGCGCAAGAGTTATCTGATATACTTTACCGGCGCTTTAAGGGCGTTCCCGCGTTTGCGGAAGAGGACGCTTTAGAACTTGTAGAAGACGCTATGCGGGCGCACGGATACGCGCCGTCAGATAGCGTCAAATCCGACGAGATTAATCTTATATTATTATACGCACAATATCAAGGTGCGTGGCAAATCGCGGTGGGGACAGCTCATTATTTTAGCTTTACGGACGGGGAAGAGACGGTAGATAAAACGAAAATCTCGGAGAATTATCGGAAATTAGCGAAAGATTTACAAAACGATTATGAAGAGGAAAAAGGTAAACTGTTCGGAAATAATTTCCAGATAATGCCGAGAATAGACCGTCCTATAACAGTGCCTCCTCGTAGAAATATTCGTAGATGGCGAGGTTATAGGCCATGGCGGAGATAAAACGCACGCAAGCAGAATTAGACGAAATATTTAGGAAGATGAAACAAGATTATCTTAAGCTTAACAAACGTCATCAAGAGTTTGCTATACGAGAAATCGGAAAAATACGAGGAGAGATTGCGGAATTTCTAGTGGAATATGCGGACGAAGACGGTAAAATTAGTCGTCGTAGGGCGTCTATGATTGCGCGGGACTTAGAGGATATAGAAAAATCGCTACGAGAAAAAGGCGAGAAAGCATTTAACGACGTTATAAACGATTCTTCGGAATGGACTACTCGTCAAATATCGAAAGCGGTTGGTATAACTCTAAACACGTCGCAATTTGATCGCATAAATAAACAGGTACTAAAGTATGTTACTGGCCGATTTGGAGACGACGATCTCGTACTTAGCGACAGGGTTTGGGGGCTTAGTGCGGAAGTACGAGATGAATTATCGTCTGTTGTTCGCCGTGAGATTATAAAAGGCGAAGGGATTAACGCTATGGTTCCGAAAATACGTAAAGTTTATAATAATGAGACGTGGAAAATACGGAGACTGGCGCGTACAGAATCTGTTACGGCACATCGTGCAGCAACGAGTTATAACGCTAAAGAAAGCGAGATTGTGGATTGGGTACAGCTAATTCCGGGAGAAAATAGATCAGAAGGATGTGTATCCCTTGCGGAAGCCGACCCATACGGGAAGGGTCCGGGAATATATAAGCCAACTGATACAGAAATATGGATGCCCCATCCAAACTGTACATCATATATAAAATACGTCCTCGATTAAGGAGGCGGTAAATATGTTGACCTCAGAAGATATAGACTTTATGAAGAAGTCTCAAGAAGAAATTTATACAAACAGGACGCGGCCAATTACATTTGTATATTTAACGAAAAAATACGATCCCATTACGGGAGTGCTTATCGAGGAATCAGAAAACAATCGAGAAGTAGAGGCAGTAGTTACGGAAATGGCTACTCAAGGGCAAGGAATCTCGAGGGATTTAGAAGAAGGGATCGAATACGATCAAGGCGATATTAAAATCGATGTTAAAATCGATTTAATAAGCGATATTGTGGATGACATTACGCAGGCAGAGTTTGATAATCGTCAATTTGAGTTGATGAGTGTTGATAAAAAAGGTATAGGTAAACGTAATCGCTACGAATTTATTGGTCGTGAAATAGCATGAAGCAAATTAAAGTAAGCGTAAAAGGTCTTGACAAGGTTATGAACGATTTTACAAAGTTAGGATTAAAAGCACAGGATAAGGCGGATAAAACATCAGAAAAGTACGCTAGGAAGATGGCGAATGAGTCAGGCGATAACGCTCCTGTTAAAACGGGGGATTTACGAGCCAATCTATTGGCAAGTCCGCGCAGGATTAGAAAAGGTACGTGGGAATTCGGAGGCACATTACCTTATACCAGACGTCAGGAATATGAGCACGCAACGAAAAAAGGTTTTATACGTAAATCAATTTGGAATAATCGGACGGCGTTTCGAGACGAGATGAAACGCGAGGTGATCGGCAAATGACGGAAAATACAGCTATAAGGCGTGCATTTAATATAAGACAGTACGACTTATCAGCGTCATTACAACGGTTTTTAGAAGAAAAAACTGGAATTCCTTGCGACTTGATTTACGACGGTTATAAGATGCGCGACGAAAAGCCGTTTATAACAGTTGAGCAAATGCAAGGTAATACAGAAATTAACGTAAAAGGACGCGAAGCAATTGAAAGCATATACCGGTATCAGGTAGGACTACATGCAAGTAATCCGGTCGAACGGATGAAAGAACAAGAACGAATAAGCGATTTGTTTTTATTTAGCGACATACCGTATTTTAATCACGAAGAGTCGACGGAAAAACCCGTTGGCTTTTTTAATGTCGAATTAGACGTTGTAATGCCGGTTACAAGCGACGATATAACGGATCACAGCGGACGGCATACCGTCTATTTTGACATAGAAATAATGACAACGAAAAGGGGATGTTAATGATGGCGGTTAATGACGGATATAAGTACAAGGGCGAAGATTTTATATACTTAGTCGAAATCGAAGTTGATGACGAAAAGGCACTTGCTCGCCCATTTGACCAAACCAGCGGAAGCACAGCGATGGAGGTAGACGAATTAGAAATTGGTACGAAGGATCGTACAGGAACTGATTACGGGGACGTAGAAGAAACGATCTCTTTAGAAGGGGAAATCGTTTATAAAGACCCGTTCATTAAGGCGATGAAAAAGGCTATTAGAAATAAACAATTCGTGAAGATTTACGAGGTCGATACGGTTACAAAAGAAGCAGAATACGGAATGTATATGATTAGTTCTTTTGAACGAGAGTTTGAGCACGGAGAGTTTGCTACTTACAGTTTAGAAGGTAATTTATTCGGAGAGGTCTGCGAAACGAAATTGACTGAAATCCCAGAAGGAGCGCCAGAGTTCGAGGATATGGAATGCGATGAAGATGAAAAAGGCGGAGTAGAAGGTTAGATTATGAACGTTAGTATTTAGATTATTGCTCGTAAAATAATGGAGGGATGACGTGTGGCAACTTTTGAAGTTAACGGAAAAGAACATGAATTAAAAATTACGTATGAGGCGGTTAAGCGTCTAAACAAAGCATTCGAAGGTGGGACTTTCGAGGTAATCGGTAAAGCATTATCCGGCGATTTCGAGGCGTTTCCGATCATCGTTCACGCAGCGCTATTGCATACGGGTGAAAACATCTCTTTAAAAGACGTGGAGACAGCTATAGAACAAGCGTTTGAAAATGAATCAATATCACAAGAGGATATTTTACGGATATCTAACGAAGTGGTGACGGAGAGTTTTTTCTTCAAGCCGACCGTCGAAAAGATGATGAAGCAAAATCCAGAAATGCGGAAAGCATACGAACAGGTTCTCGGACGGTAATCGACGGTTTAGGTGAATTAACAGAAGTCGAAAAAGCACAATTTGACGCTAGGCGTTATCTCGGAATTAGCTCCCGCGAATTGTTATCGTATACACCACGTGAATTTGCAATAGAAATGAAAGCGGAGACTGAACGTATTTATGACGAGATGGAGCGGGAGGCTATCATAGCAATAATGCACGCTAATGCGAATAACTCGAAAAAGAGAATACGTCCGTCAGACTTATTTAAACGACCAAACGACGAAACGGAAAAGAAAAGCGCGGACGATGTGAAAAAACGACAAAAAGAACGCTTAGCGTGGTTGTCCCGTTTTGAAGAATTTAATCACTTGAGAAAGGAGGTATAGGTATTAACGATATACTTGTAAAAGTAGGCGCCGATATTTCGGATTTTAGCCGTAAGATGAAAGACAGCACACGGGGTTTACAAAGTTTTGCAAAAGCAAATACCGAAACTTTTGACGCATTTAAAAAGACAGGCTCGGCAGTTACGGGCGCTGGATTAGCATTGGCTGGAGGGATCGGGTCTGCGGTAAAAGTAGCGACTGATTTTCAGTATGAAATGAGCACGGTTGCGTCTATTTCGGGAGCAACTGCGGACGAACTCGAACAGTTATCAGAAAAGGCTAAAGATATGGGGGCTACTACTAAATTTAGTGCTTCAGAAAGCGCTGCCGCATTTCAATATATGGCAATGGCGGGTTGGGACGTAGAGGAAATGCTCGGCGGAATAGAAGGAATTATGAATTTAGCTGCGGCGTCCGGAGAGGATTTAGCGTTAGTATCCGATATTGTAACAGACAGTCTTACGGCATTTGGGATGCAAGCGGACGAATCAGCCGAATTTGCGGACATACTAGCGGCGGCAGCGTCTAACTCCAACACGAACGTGGCAATGATGGGAGAAACGTTTAAGTACGCCGCGCCCGTTTTAGGATCGTTAGGATATTCGGCAGAAGACGCGGCGATAGCGACGGGGCTTATGGCTAACGCGGGAATTAAAGCAACTCAATCAGGTACGGCTTTAAGGACGATGTTTACAAATCTCGCAAACCCAACCGATAGCGTAGCTAAACAAATGGACGAACTTGGAATATCTATGACAGACAGCGAAGGTAATATGAAGTCAATGGACGAGGTATTACGCGATATCCGAGAAGGTTTTTCGGGATTAAGCGAGGATCAGAAGGCTCAAGCAGCGTCTACACTTTTTGGGAAACAAGCGATGTCAGGAGCGTTAGCGATTATTAACGCAAGCGAAGAAGAATATAACAGCTTAGCGGAGGCCGTAAAAAATTCTGATGGATCTGCCGAAGAAATGGCAGAAACTATGGAGGACAACTTACAAGGGTCTCTTACTGAATTAAAATCAGCACTAGAAGGGGCTGCGATATCGCTCGGAGAGGCGTTAGCACCTACTATAAAAGATGTAACGGAATATGTTAAACAGTTGGTCGATTGGTTTAATGGGTTAGATAAAGAAACAAAAGAAAACATCGCTAAATTTACAGCATTAGCTGCGGTCGCTGCGTTAGTGATAGGTCCTTTATTACTGCTAGTTGGGTTTATCCCGACTATTATTGCTGGTTTTAAAGCGTTAGGGGTTGTTATAGCAACAATTACGTCTCCGATCGGATTAGTTATAGCCGCTGTGGTTGCATTGGGGGTAGTAATATATAAATATTGGGACGAAATTAAAGAATTTACAATTAACACTTGGAACGCAATAAAAGAATTCTTTTCTGAACTATGGGCATCGATTAAAGAAAGAGTAGTAGAAAGCTGGGAATCTATTTCAGAATTTTTTGTAAATATATGGGAATCTATAACGGAGACAGCTTCTGAAGCTTGGAATGGTTTTGTAGATACGATTATGTCTGTGGTAGAACCAATCGCCGCAAAGATTAAAGAGGTATTCGACTCTGTGAAAGAGAATATTGAGAATATTTGGGAAGGGATTCGAGGGTTTTTTGAAAGTATTTGGGAGATTATTAAAAATGTATTCCTCGGTGCGCTTTTATTAATTGTTAATTTGGTTACGGGGGATTTCGAAGGATTAAAAGAAAATGCAAGGGCGATATGGGAAAATATCAAAGACGCTTTGAGTAATGCTTGGGAAAGCATTAAGAAAGTATTTTCCAACGCGCTGGAAGCGGTTAAAAAAATCGTATCTCAGTATTGGGATTGGATTAAAGAAAGTACAAGCAAAGCATTTAATAAAATTAAAGAGATATTATCAAACATATGGAACGGGATTAAGAACTTTTTTACCGAAACTTTAACTAGTATTTGGAATAATATCAAACAGAAGTTTTCAGACATGAAAAATAGTGTTAAAGATAAAGTAAAAGAGGTTAAGCAAACAATCAAAAATAATTGGAACAGTGCGGTCGAGTTTTTGAAAAATATTGACTTAATGCAAGTAGGTAAAGATATTATACAAGGTTTAATAGATGGTATAGGTTCGATGGCGAGGGCGGCTAAAAACAAAGCAAAAGAAATAGCAGGGGGAATAACAGGTGGTATAAAAAATCTTCTCAAAATTAGCTCCCCGTCAAAAGTATTAGCGGAAATAGGTCGGTGGACGGGCGAAGGTTTAGCGGAAGGTATTGCAAAAACGGCGTCAATAGTCGAACGGTCTTCAGACGTATTAGCGGACGCGGCAACACTTGAAGCTAAGGATATCGACATGAGTTACATTACACCGAACGGAATTCGAGGAACGTTATCAAGCGCGGTACGTGGTACGGTTGACGTAAATAGTCGCGATAGTGCGTTAGTAAATGCGATAGGATCGCTTGAAAAACGATTATCAAATTTAGAGGTCGTTATGGACGGACGCGAGGTCGGTCGTATAGTAGAGCCCCATGTAACAGAAAATCAAGATCGTAAAACTATTATAAGGAATAGCTTTCAACAATCGAAGGGAGGGAGATGGTGATTTTTGCTTAAAAGTAAACAAGGTTTATTTATTGATGGCGTAGATTTAGAAGAAAGGTTAACAGACGATAATAACTTTTTATACGATTATTTTATCGTAAATGATGTAAGAGGTCGGGGCATAATTGGGGAAGAAAATACCTTAACTGAAGTAACGGACATGGACGGCGCTCACGCGTCAACATCCCACACACCTGTTCGCCCTTTAGAAGTTGATATTACAGTTAAAAGCGATACAGAAAATGGCCTGCACAGGAAATTAGAAAGATTAGACGATATATTACGTAGAGGAACGGATTTACGTATCGAGTTTAGGGATGAAGAAGATCGTAGTTATTACGGACGGCTAGATGCAGTAGATGGAGTATTTCCGACAGACGTTGTTTATCAAGCTACTCTAACATTTATTTGTCCCGATCCATATAAATACGGATCAGAAAAAGAAGTGGATTTTGAAGATGACTCAACAGTAGTAGAAAACAACGGCACAGCAACAGCCAAGCCGATTTTTGAGCTGACGGCGAAAGAAAAAGCGACGTTTGCGATGATTGCGAACGGGGAAGAAGAGTACAATTTGATCGGGGAACCGGCGGAAGTGGACACAGAGGTGGTAGATACGCGTACGTTGCTACTTGAAGAGCGCGGACAAACGCTCGACACATGGACAGAATCTGGAACAGAGGTAGATGGTACGGTTGACGGAACACTCGGCACAGACAACGACGGCATTACTGTCCCGTCTTACGGTGCAGCCACGAATGACTGGCACGGTCCGGCTTTACTGAAAGAAGTTACGCCGGCGCAAGATTTTGAGGTTGTGGCGATGGTTCAAGGCCGCACAACAAGCGTATCACAGACATACCGTATCGAGTTTTATTTATTCGATGAGAACATGAACAATCTCGGCAAAATGGCTATTCTTGATAAAAATTTAAATATTTTTCGCAAACAGGCGGAGGGGCGCGTGGGTCCTTATGTTGGTGATCAGATAAACTACCCAATTAGTTCAAGAAATTACAGTTATGATGGCTGGGACTTTTGGTATGGGATGATTAGAATGCGACGAATAGGTAATGATTTTGAATTTTACGTCACACGTATTAATAACCGGAATCAGCATGTTTACAGCTTGAAAGAAACGTATAAAGATGTCGCTAACGAGTACGCCGGACGGCTTAAATATGTTCAAATCCATATCGGGAAATACGCAGATACAGATAGGGCGTATGCGCCGAAAATCAACTATATCCGTGCATACGAATTGAAGAAAGTCGAAGAAGATCAAACAAGTTATATACTCGAAAAAGGCGATGTAGTCACCTTTGACCATAAAAACGACGACATCTTAGTGAACGGCGAAGCACGAAATGATTTAAAGGATTTCGGCGGTACATTTTTTACGTTAAAAAAAGGATTTAACACGATAGTCGTTAGTCCAGAGGATACGTTTGAGACAAAGGTTAGGTTTAGGGAAAGGTGGCGATGATATGGCAAAACCAGAAGACAAACCGATGAAAATGCAATGGGTTGAAATTGACGGAAGAAGCACACCGATAGTTTTGCCTCAAATTTGGGATCACGACAAAGAGGATTGGATTGTTACAAGCACGGATAATCCGTTACCTACTCAAGTAACTGGGAGTATAGTGGAAAAGATTAATGAAGTAGAAGGCATATCAGACGGAACATCACGTAGTGTTTATTGGGGTGCTAGCTTCCATCATGGGGGAGGCGGTAATGTAATACTAGATGTTTCAAAATATAAAGAAATATTAGTTGTTGTGGAAAATTTAGGAGATGTAAGTACTTCTGATACATCAGAACTTCGCTTTTTTACTAGTAAATCAGGACCAGCTGAGGGAATTAATTCACCGAAAATATATAAAACAATTGAGTTACCTTTTATCGAGGCTGGTGCGACGCTAGTAGCAACCTCAGAAGATTACTCGGAGTTAAAAGGATTCCTAATTGGTGTTGTCTATAGGTCTTGGGCTAGAAGAGAAGATGTGCATCTCAAAGTTACGTTTTGGGGGAGGAAATACTGAAATGGAAAATCCAATTAAAGCCACGTTTTTGTCTTGTATAAATAACGACCGTTTGATTTTAAGTAAAAATAAGTCGGTTGACTTAAAAACATTTGTAAATTATTTTTCGCAGGTCAAAACCTTAACGTATGATGATTTAGTTAAAATAAGTCAAGAAAACAATTATGGGTATGAATCGTTTTTCAATAGGTGTAAAGAAAAAGGCATACTCACCTAACTGTGATCGTATGTAGAATACAAAAATACCCAAGCACTCAATCGAGTGCTTTTTGTTTTGCGATAAGTGAGGTGATTAAATGACACAAACACAGCTAGCTAGCATGTTTTTGGGCAAACCGCACACAATAGATGACATAGACAATTCGGGCGCTAACGGCGGCATAAACATGATACACATCGTAGACGGACAAACACACGAAATACTAGACTACATCACGCTAGATAACATCATCGAAGACAATCATAAAAAGTCGCTAGAAAACACGCTCGAAACATACGACGCTATCGTGTTGGGCGATAAGCGATATAACGAGCATTTAGAAAAGCGTAACCGTGTTATTATACCCGATGAGGACGGTACTTTACGAGAATTCGTGCTGTTCGAGATCGATAAATACCGTGATACCGAGGGTTTAAAGACGCATTTTTATAGTCATGCTAGTTATTTAGAATTAAAAAAGGCTAATATCGTATATCCCGATAAGCACGAAAGTTTAACCGCAAGTCAGTTGACAGGTATAGCGCTTAACGAAACAGGTTGGACTGTAGGAATTATAGAAGCTGAAGGATCACGAACGATTGAAATCGAAAACCACACGAATCCATATGAATTTTTAAAACGAATTGCAAATGAATTTGACGTTGAATTACGCTTTAGGATAGAGCATAACGGTAGACGTATAACAGGTCGCTATGTCGATTTGCTCGAACAAATCGGCGAATGGCGAGGGCGAGAAATCGAGTTTGGTCGCGATTTAGACGGTATCAGGCGTGTAGAAGAACAAGATATCGTAACGGCGCTTTTGGGAATTGGGCCCGAACGTGAGGACGGTACACGAATAGAGGTATTAGTCGAAGATGAGGACGCTTTACGACGATGGGGAAGAGTTGATGAGTACGGAGAGTTACATCATTTAATTGAACCGTATGAAATACAGTCAGACAATCAAGAGATGACAAAGGAAGAAGCTAGACAATACACACGCACAGCGCTAGATAAGCGAATTAATACGCAAGTAAGCTATGAAACTACCGTTGTTGATTTGGAAAATGTACCGGGCATGGAAAACAAGAAAATACGTTTTGGCGACACAATCCGAATTAAAGACACGGAATTTAATCCACCGCTTTATCTTGAAGCACGTGTATACGAAATGACGCGATCTATAAAATCAAAAGCGAAAAAAGAGATCAAACTAGGCGAATATGTCGAATTTACAGAAGAAGAAGTACACGCTATTTGGCTATCCTTGCGGGCGGAAATTAGAAAGAAAATCGGTATGGATATTTTGAAAGATTATGCGGAACCAAAGAAGATTGAATCTGATACACCACCAGAGATAAAAGATGGTGAAAACCCAATATGGGTTGATACGTCACGAACACCGAAAGTATCACATGTTGTTGTTGCGGGCGAATGGCAGAAAATGACACCTACTACACCGGAAGAAGTTGATGCTTACACTAAAAAGCAAGTAGATGATGAAGCAAAACGCAGAGCAGAGCAGGCATTAAAAGACGCGAAAGCTTTTGCTAAAAACGCGGATAATATAGAGGAAGGTGTTATTGATGTAAACGCAATACCGCTACGAACAAGCAAGACCGGCGCGCGTCTCGAATGGGACGGTGTCAATGGTCTTGTACAATACGATTCAAATGGAGATGCTGTTTCGTGGTTAGATTTAGATGCTAACGCTCACTTTGCTAACGCTTTTCTCAGCGGAAGAGTCGAAGCCGAGGAAGGCTATTTTGGGGATAATATAAGGATAAGAGATGGTGCGGTTGAGATTGTTCGTTCTGATGGCGCAGTTAGTATGCGTGACGGTATGATTCAATCTGGGTATGTAGTTCAAGGTAGTTTTCCCCCTTTCATGAGCACGTTTACAGTCGATATTCCGCAATGGAAAGAAACTTTCCCTGTATTTGCGCCAGGCGCAAGATACGGGGGCGGCTTTGCACTATCTCCTACTACTTCAAACCATATCATGGCAGGAATTAAAGGACTTATAGACGGTCGGGGGGCTGATTATTTAGTCGATGGAGCGGTATCTGATTCGCGTGATTCTATGAGTGCAGTAGCAGTGCAGCGTTATTACTTTGTGCACTCGTCGCGTTACTTAGCATTTGCGTTTGCAAAGTACTCCGGCGCAGAGTTCTCAGTTCACGTCATGAAAAATGCTAGTGATAATATAGAAGATAGATTGTACTACGAAAAATTTTCTAAAGACTACAGCGGCACAACAATACTATACACTGACCTGGGCAAACCAGATTTTAAAGAAAAAAACGTAACGTTCAAAATAGGTTGGACTTTAAACTGGGGTCCTAGAGATGAGATGATACGCTTTATAATTCGTAATGTATACCTGACGGACTTCACGGACTAAAGGAGGCAAAAATGATAAACGTATATAGCGACAATGGTAACAACAGGGTGAAGGTGTTTCTTGTATTAGACGATAACGGAGAAGTTATATCTGTAAAGATGGGCAATCGGATTGTGCCTGATAAACAAGGTTATCAATTTTATATTGATGATTATATAGCTAGGCAGATTGACAAATTTATCATAACTATGAAAAACGGAAAACCTAATTTTGAGTTAAGAGAGGGAGAAACGATTATAGAACCAGATGAACAGTTGGAAAAACAACGAGAAATTGAAAGATTGGAAAAAAGACTACGCGAGTTAAAAGCCGAATAGGCTTATTTTTTATGTCGAATAAGGAGGTTGACTATGAGTGAAAAGGACTATGTAACTAGACAAGAGTTTAATCATGAAGTAAGCGACTTAAAAACACGAATGGCAGTCGCTGAATCGAGTATCAAGAACATACAAGAGGATATATCGAGCATCAAGAATAATACGACTTGGATTTTAAGGCTGATTATTGGGGCGTTTGTTACTGCCGTTTTAGGTTTAATCATAAAAGGAGGGTTTTAGATGCAAGAAATACTAGCGATCGCAACAATCATCGCGCCGATCACATCCGGGGTGCTTCAAGCCTTGAAAAAAGCAATCGGCATTGATAAACGGTATATACCACTAGCAGCAGTTTGTGTCGGGGTCATACTCGGTGCGGCTGCTTATTTTGTTGATGCCGAAATCGGCATCCGTATGTGGGCCGGGGGCATTTCTGGTCTTGCTGCAACCGGGCTGTTTGAGCTTGGGAAAAATACGAGGAAGGGTGATAAATAATGGTCAAGATACACGAAATGCTGCTTGATCAAGATGCCGCGAATGTTCCTGGTCTGTCTATGACACCGAAATACATCACGGTCCACAACACCTCAAACCCGTCAAAAGGTGCGGATGCCGAAATGCACGCAAAATATCAGCGGAATGGATCTGGCGGCAGGCAGGCAAGTTGGCATTATACCGTTGATGACACTGAGATTTGGCAATCTCTCAAGGACAATCAGCAAGGGTGGCATGCCGGGGATGGCGGTGGCCCGGGTAATACACAGTCAATTGGCATCGAGATTTGCGAGAATGCGGACGGCGACTTTAACCAAGCGGTCAAAAATGCACAATGGCTTATTAAAAAATTAATGGACGAGCACGACATCCCGCTTGAAAATGTGGTTACGCATAAGCATTGGTCGGGAAAAAACTGTCCGCGTTTGCTGTTGGATTCATGGGATGAGTTTAAAGAGGGCATTTCGGACAATGTGGACAAAAAAGAGGACAAGCCATCCAAACCCAGCAAGCCGTCCAAGCCGAAAAGCAAATCCATATCACAAATGGCTGATGAAGTCATTGCAGGTAAACATGGCACGGGTCATGAAGCAAGACGTAAATCTCTGGGAATTTCCAAATCAGAGTACGAAAAGGTGAGAGCCGAGGTTAACCGCCGCCTTGGTGTAAGTACGCCTAAGCCAAAGCCTAAACCTAAAAAGTCCATCAGCCAAATGGCAACAGAAATCATCCAAGGAAAGCATGGTAACGGACACGAAACCCGGCGTAAGTCACTGGGTATCAGCAAAGCAAAATACGCCCAGGTACGCGCAGAAGTAAACAAACGCGCCGACAGCGGAACACCGTCTAAGTCAATCAGCCAGATGGCGAGTGAGGTGATCGCGGGCAAGCACGGAAACGGTCACGAACAGCGCAGAAAATCATTAGGTATCGACAAGGCAACGTATGAAAAAGTACGTGCGGAAGTAAATAAACTGATGAAATAAAAAAGAGGGCTTTTTGCCCTTTTAAAACCTTTTAAATCTTTTGGCACCGTTTTAATCTCTTTCCAAGCGATTTTTACTTATTTCCATATTCTTTTTCCATTACCCAGTCCATAACGAGCCACGCTTTGCCTGTTCTCTTTACACCTGTACCGATGTATTTTTTCAACTTCCCGCGTATACATGCACTACGAACTGTCCCTTTCTGCAAGCCCCACTTTTCTTCGGCCTCAACAGATGTGTAGATCGAGGATAGTGGGGATGCTACTTTTTTGTAGCAGCATTCTCATACGCCTTTTTCAGATCGGCATAATCCTCAACGAATCCGTATCCTTTGACCCATACGCAATTGTAGTTTTTCAATTCCTCAATCGTATAAAATCCCGTTTCCCCCAAATCACTGTTGTGTTTATGAAATTTTTTATATTTTTTTAAGC
>Ga0079226_10002667_pt1 | contig 13759 bp, 12 predicted proteins | sample Poulit2014_FD_76345 | JGI IMG/M metagenome (GOLD analysis project Ga0079226, IMG submission 76345) | Agricultural soil microbial communities from Georgia to study Nitrogen management - Poultry litter 2014 | ecosystem: Environmental > Terrestrial > Soil > Agricultural land | place: USA: Georgia... | reverse complement strand
TCTTTTTCGGTAAGATCACATTCTATAAAGTCCGTATCAACACTATATTTCACAGATAGGTACTGACAATAAGTTTCCAGATTCTCTCCGGGCAAAGCAGTTAGTAATACATTATAATTGCGTATCGCTAACTCTTCGGCAAAAGCCTTTCCCAGTCCCTTACCGGCTCCTGTTATTAAAGCATAATCTTTTCGAGCCATTCTTTCTATTTTAAACTATTTTATCCTAAACATTTCCAACCCCTTTTTATCCTGCAAGGTGACAAAAACAGTTTTTCCATCGGGATCTCCAAACACCAGATTGCTGCATTTTTTAGCATTTAACGCTATGGTTTTGACCTGTTTCCCTTTCGGATTAAAGACAACGATTTCACCTTTTCCATATCTACAAACAAACAGATTTCCTTTAGGACCAAAATGCATGCCATCTAAATCATATCCCTGAAAGGTAGTAAATAATTTCTTATTAGAAAGGCTACCATCCTCATTCACATCAAATCTCCATATTTTCAATTGCACACTTTCCCCCACATAAAGATGTTTTTCATCGGGACTCAACGTAATTCCATTCGTCGTTCCCATGCTATCTGCTACACGAATTGATTCCCCTTCATTTTTAATAAGCCAAACCTGACCAGTACTATCTGTCCAGTCAGGATCAGAAGCATAAATCCATCCTTTACTACTCATATCCATATCATTAGGCTGATTAAATGCATCATTATGACAATAAATACTTATTTCTTTACTTTTATTAATCTTCAAAATATTATGACCTGCAAAATCAGCAAGGTACATATTCCCATCTTTATCAAATTTTACACTGTTGCCTATGCTACCTTCCGGCAAGGTCTTATACAATTTGCACTTCCCTCCCGGCAATATATATCCCACGGTTCCATCCTTCTGATAGTTTACTACAAAAAGCGTGTCATTTCTGAAAGAAGGTCCTTCCACATTATGAGAAAACACATCATCTTTAGTTAATTCATGCACCTCATAAGGCGTCGTATCAGGAGAAAGGTAGTAAGTACGCTGTTCTTTACATGATCCAAATAAAATAACAATAGCAAAAATAAAATACAGTTTTTTCATATATTTTTTTTAAGGGGGGCTTTTAATGCAAAATACTTTTTAAGACAACAGGAGATCGTAAATCCCTAAATCCGGAGATATGTAATTTGAGAAAATCCATATAATAATTCAGCAATTCTTCCCGGATTTTCTTTGGGATTTGAATAGCGGATAACTTATCCATATCATAAAGACGAAGCAACTGATAGGTATATAAAGATTCTTTCTCATCCATACACAGAGTAGCGGTTCTATCGCTCACAAAAGCACCTTCCTGCAAATCTAAAAAAGCAGTTTCAGTAGAATAACTCCCATATATTTCAAATCCCTGCAAAGCTGCAGCACGCAAGGTAAAATAAAGCGGAAGATTTGTTAATGCCGTAATTGCATGTTGATCCATCCACTCCAAAACATGCTTCGAAAAATAAAACAATTCCGGATTGGATTCCGGTTCACTCAAACACTTTTCCAGAAGTTCCACCACAAATAATGCTGTTGTATTCTTTACTATATTCCCATACAAATGCTGATAAATATAAGCCGGTTTAAACTCAGAAATACGTTGAAGATTTTTTTCTTCTCTATGATAAACCACTAAGTCAAGTATATTCGCAGGTTGTAATAAATTTCCTTTTTTTGCTTTAGCCTTAGACGTACGAACACCATTTACAATATAAGACTGCAGACCAAACAACTCGGTAAATATCTTGACAATAACACTCGTCTCTCTATAGCGAATCACATGCAATACAATTCCTTCTGTCTTAAATAACATGAATAAAATAGTTAATTTCCCTAAGATAACGCTATTTTAAGAAACCGGTTTCAAATTAAAAGAACCCGGCTACCACACACCATAAAATAAAAAATATCCCACTCAAAAGACCAGCAAGACAGTTCACTGCATTAGAAATTTACAACAAATGGTCATTGGATATGCGAATTATTCTTCCTTCACATGTTCAACTATCTCCCCTGTATTTTTATCTTTCAAAATGATTTTTATAGCTCCATAATGCGTTGTTTCTTCCTTTATCAGGTAATATTTTTCATCGTAATCCTCCAGAGTTGATTCTTTCGTCAAACCTTCCTGACCACGCCAAACCGGAAGATCCACCGGCTCCCATTTTTTGCTCTTAGCAGAGGTATAAGCTGCATCGATGATTGCATTAACGATATATCCATCATAAAAAGTTTCCTTAGGTGTTTCTCCGCTTTCCAAAGCAGAAAACATATCCTCAAACATGTGATTATACCCCAAATCATTCAATTCATCTCCCACCGGAAAAATCCACCCTTTATTACTTTCTGCTTTTTCTGCCATATAATCTCCACCCTTTCCGGTAGTAAACATTTCAAAACCGGTGCGCAAAAAATTATTAATCCAAATAGTACCTTCCGAACCCATGACTTCATCCCTCAAATCCATCCCGCCACGGAAAGTCCAACTGGCTTCAAACTGTCCAATAGCACCATTTTCGTACTTAATCAATCCAATAGCATGATCTTCAGCTTCAATAGGTTTCACCTGTGTATCTGCCCAACACATCACTTCTACCGGTTTAATATCTTTCCCGATATAATGTCTTCCAATTTCTATACAATGACAACCCAGATCCAAAATAGCACCACCTCCGGCCTGTTCCAGATTCCAAAACCACTCGCTATGTGGGCCCGGATGAGTTTCCCTGGACTTAGCCCAAAGTACACGTCCGACCGCTCCTTTCTTTACGCTATCTACCGACTTTAAGGTTTTCGGCGTATATACCAAATCCTCCAAATAACCATTAAAAATGCCGGCTTCTTCTACCGCCTTCATCATTCTCAAGGCTTCTTCGGCATTCCTTCCTAATGGTTTGGTCGTCATGACTGCTTTTTTTGCCTCTACACAAGCCATTACAGCTTCCTCATGCACAAAATTAGGTAAGGAAATACACACTAAATCTACCTCTTCACGATTAACAGCCTCTTCCAATGTGGTTGTTTGATGAGGCACTTGATAATCCTCAGCAAACTTCCGTGCACTTTCTTCTTTTCGAGAATAAACACTTACAATCTTATCTTGTGAACGCCCTTTCATTATGGCATCTGCATAAAATCTGGCAATAAAGCCGGATCCTAACATAGCAATCTTCATACTCATAGTTCTCTATCTTTTTATAATTCTAAACTGTGATTAATTATACACCTTCCATCTGTGCCTGTTTATCTACTTTATTTTCTTTAAATAAAATCAGGAAGAGAATAAAAACCAATACAGCCAATGCAGCCGGCATCAACCAAATCGCTTTCCAATTATGTGTACCATCAGCAAACTGGAATTGTTCCGCAGCTACTCCGGCAAGCAGAGACCCTATTAACAGACCTATACCGTAAGTTCCAATAGTAATTAATCCCTGTGCTGCACTCTGGAAATTCTTTCCCGCATGATTATCTGTATAAATCTGTCCGGTAACAAAGAAATAATCATAACACACTCCATGAATGGCAATTCCAATAAATAACAAGAACCACAGACTATTTCCGGGACCACCCACATATCCGTAAGCAAAAGCAACATATCTTATAGCCCAGGCTAACATTCCTAAAGCCAGCATTTTCTTAATGCCCAATTTCTTAAAAAAGAAAGGCATCAGCAACATAAATACTACTTCAAAGCCCTGACCAATGGTCATTTTTCCGGCAGATCCCTGCATTCCCACCTCACTTAGAAATGGATTAGCAAAAGCATAATAAAAAGCTGTAGGAATACAAATAGCTACAGAAGCAATAAAGAACACCAAGAAGTCTTTATTTTTCAATAATTTAATAGCATCAAACCCTAATAATTCACCAACTGAAGTTTTTACATTCTTCTTCAACGGCAAAGTAGCAGGTAATGTAAAACTATAAAAACCAAATAATGCAGAAGCAACAGCCGCCATCTTAAATGTAAGTATTAATTGATGAGAATCTCCCCAGTTTAAGAACATAATAATTAAACCCGCTATAATCCAACCTACCGTACCCATCACCCGAATAAAAGGAAATTCCTTTTCGGTATTGGTCATCTGCCGCATAGCAATGGAATTAACCAACGCTAACGTCGGCATGAACAAAATCATATAAATCAAAATATATGGATAAAACACGTCAAAAGAGGAAGACATTGCCGCCATCCACATAAGAATAGCACCCACAAGATGTAATACGCCCATAATCTTTTGTGCAGAGAAGAATTTATCCGCAATTAATCCCACAATAAACGGAGCAATAATAGCTCCTATAGACTGCGTAGCAAAAGCTAATCCAACTTGAACGCCGGTTGCACCAAGCCCACCCTGATCAGCAGGTTGCAATAAATAAGTTCCCATTGTAACAAACCAAGCTCCCCAAACAAAAAACTCGAGAAACATCATTACAGACAGTCTAAATTTAGTCGATCCATTCATAAATATTATCTTTTGTATTTAACTTTTAAAAATTGAAATGTAATATTACTAAATTTATTTCTGAATGTTAATTTTAACCCCATATAATTTTAAAGCAGTATTTTGAGCAAAAAACTATTCTATTTTACAGAAAAAACTTACATTGTGATAAATTTAAAACCTATTTCATATGAGAAAAGAGTTTATCACTTTTTCAATCCTTTCATGTTTAATTCTCCTCATTTTTGGGTATTTCTTTCATTGGGTATTTTGGCTTTTTATCCTTTTTGGTCCAATTATATTACTTGGACTATATGACATGGTTCAGCCACATCATACCATAAGACGTGTTTACCCTTTTTTGGGTAGATTTCGTTATTTGATGGAAGATTTACGTCCTAAAGTCTATCAATATTTTGTAGAAAGTGATACCGATGGAAAACCCATCAACAGAGTAGATCGTTCTACCATTTACCAAAGAGCTAAACGAGACTTAGACACACAACCCTTTGGTACACAATATAATACCTATCAAGAAGGATATGAATGGTTGGCTCACTCGGTAAACCCGGTAGATTTCCACAAATTAAATAAAAGCCCTCGTGTAAATTTTGGAGGTAAGCAATGCACAAAACCCTATTCTGCATCCATCCTTAATGTATCGGCAATGAGTTTCGGTGCCTTAGGCGCCAATGCGGTAGAAGCGCTGAATGCCGGCGCTAAAATTGGGAACTTTGCCCACAATACCGGAGAGGGCGGCATTAGTCCGTATCATTTAAAACCCGGAGGAGATATTATTTGGCAAATCGGAACTGCTTATTTTGGCTGTAGAAAAGATAATGGTGAGTTTGATCCTGATTTATTTAAGAAAAAATCCCGATACGAACAGGTGAAAATGATAGAGATAAAATTATCTCAAGGAGCAAAACCCGGCCACGGAGGCATCCTCCCCGGAGTAAAAAACACAGTAGAAATTGCAGAAACACGCCATGTAAAACCCTACGAAACCGTTTATTCTCCTACTTTCCATACTGCTTTTACAAATCCGGTGGAATTAATGGAATACGTGCAAGAGCTCCGAAATTTATGTGGAGGCAAGCCCGTAGGCTTCAAACTCTGCGTAGGAAGACAGTCTGAAGTTTATGCTATGTGTAAGGCCATGATAGAAACAGGCATCTATCCGGACTTTATCACCGTAGATGGTGGAGAAGGAGGAACAGGCGCTGCACCTCCAGAATTCTCAAATACCATTGGAATGCCTTTTATGGACGGACTTTCTTTTGTACATAATACTTTAGTAGGTTTCAACATAAGAGATAAAATGAAGCTCATTGGATCCGGAAAAATCCTTACCGGTTTTCACATTGCCAGAGCCATGGCCTTAGGTGCAGATACCTGCAATAGCGCTCGTGCCATGATGCTATCGTTAGGATGTATTCAATCTTTACTCTGTAACACCAATAAATGTCCGACCGGAATTACTACTCAAGACAAATCCAGACAAAAAGGATTGGTAGTAGAGGAGAAAAAAATACGAGTGGCAAACTACCACGATGATACAGTTTCAAGCTGTGTAGAACTCACCTCTGCACTTGGATTTTCTGATCCTCATGAAATTACTCGGGGACATGTTTTTCGGCGTGTATTTATGAATACCGTCAAAACATTTGAGGAAATCTATCCCTCCTGGAGTCCGGGATATTTACTCCATGAAAATGAAATTCATAATGATCAAGTCAAACAAGATCTTGATAAAGCCAAAACAGACCGTTGGAGATAGAATTTCAAAAGACAAAAAGGAGGTGCAATATTTCTTATAATATCGCACCTCCTTTTTGTAAAATACAGAATATATTGCCTAATCCTTAAATTTATCTCTAATATAGGTCACTTCTGTTTTTCCGTGAGATTTAGGTTTACCATCTTCTCCCATATTAACAAAAACCATCTTTTCAATATTTAAGATTCGTGTCCGTGTTAATTTGTTTCTAACTTCACATCTAAGCGTGAGAGAACTATTCCCAAAATCAACGACTTCCATCCCCATCTCAATAATATCGCCCTGCACAGCAGAACTAACAAAATTAATCTCAGAAACAAATTTTGTCACTACGCGATTATTCTCCAACTGAATAATGGCATAAATAGCAGCCTCTTCATCTATCCATCGCAAGAGACTACCGCCAAATAAAGTTCCATTCGGATTCAAATCTTCCGGAGAAATCCATTTTCTGGTATGAAAATTCATTTAAGAACTCTTCTTTTTTTGTTCATCAATGACTGCCAACAGCTCGTTATAAGGGGTGTTGAATTTTTCAATTCCTTCATCTTCCAACTGCTGTGTCAATTCATCTATATCAATACCATTCTCCTTCAATACAGCCAAAGTTTTATTCGCTTTATCTAAATCATCTTCTAGCCGACTTGCAGCATTTCCATGATCTCTAAAAGCATCGATTGTAGCCATTGGAAGCGTATTAATCGTATTCTCACCAATTAACGCCTCTACATATTTCACATCGCTATAATCGGGATTCTTTGTACTCGTACTGGCCAAGAGTACGCGTTGTGTTTGGGCACCTTTAGCTTCTAGGGCTTTAAATCGCTCACTACTAAATACCTCCTTATAGATTTCATAAGCCTTTCGAGCAGAAGCTATTGCTACCTCTCCCTGAGCCTCTTTAAGTCCTTTTTTGTCCAATATAGGATCTACCAAGGAATCGATTCTACTCAAGAAGAAGCTTGCAACCGATGCAATTTTTTCAATTGATTTCCCCGCTTTTACTCTGTCTTCTAATCCGGCAAGATAGGCTTCAGTTACTGCGCTATATCTTGGCAACCCAAACAATAAAGTTACATTAATATTTATTCCTTCACTAATACACTGTCTAATAGCAGCCAACCCCTCTTTTGTTCCCGGTATTTTAATCATCACATTTTCGCGATCAACTGCATTCCAAAGCTCTCTTGCCTGAGCAACTGTACCTTCTGTATCATTTGCCAATCCGGGACCAACCTCCAGACTAACATATCCATCTCCGCCTTGAGTCTCATCAAAAACCGGACGGAAAATATCCGTAGCTTGTTGAATATCTTTTATAGCTAAGCTGTAAAAAATATCATCATTACTATCTTTCTCTTTAGCAAATTTAGCAATATCAGCATCATAGTCCGGACTCCCATTGATTGCTTTGGCAAAAATTGCAGGATTGGAAGTCACACCACAAACACCATCTTCATCGATGAGTTGTTGCAGCTTTCCATTATTCATAATTTCCCGATTGATAAAATCTAACCAAATACTTTGACCCAATTCATGGATCTGTTTTACGTTATTCATTTCTCTAATTTTTATCTATTTAATAATGTCAGAATACAAAATAATAAAATATTTTTGAAAAGTTCATACTTCTTCATTAGAAATGATAGACTTTTCTTTTTTATCAACAATCTCCTCTGACAAAAGTTGAGTCAAAAATACACCAACATCATTTCAAAAAAGAAACATACCACAACAAAGGTATTCCGGAGATTATAATTTAAGGCAAAAAACACCTAAACTAATATTAAATTATCTAACAAAACAATTATTTTTTATAAATTATTTAATATAATAGATTAATTATTAGTTTTTATTCAATTTTATAGTAATTTTGCTCAAAATAAATAAAAGCAGAACTCTATTATGAAACATCTGAAAAAAATATCCCTTTTAGGATGGGGCGCATTTATATTGCTTATCATTCTTTCTATTACAGGGGCTTTCATGAATCCCGGCAAACTATTGTCAGCAGAAGGACTGGTACCTGCAGATATAGCATGGGTAATGATTGCAGGAACGCTGGTTTTCCTAATGACTCCCGGTCTCTCTTTCTTTTACGGCGGCATGGTAAATAACAAAAACATTATTTCTACCATGTTACAAAGTTTTATAGCAACAGGGCTTATCAGTATCTTCTGGGTAGTTATCGGCTTTAGCCTGGCTTTTGGATCATCATTTCATGGTCTCATTGGTGATCCTACCAAATATTTCTTTTTTCAAAATATTTTAAGTAGTCAGCCATCTCCTCTGGCACCTACAATCCCACTTTTGCTCTATGCATTGTTTCAATTAAAATTCGCCATAATAGCTCCTGCAATTGTAGTGGGAGCCATTGCAGAACGCATACAATTTAAGGCTTACCTATTATTCATGTTCCTATTCAGTTTGGTTATATATGTTCCCGTAGCACATTGGGCATGGAACCCGGATGGGATTCTTGCACAATTAGGAGTCTTGGATTTTGCAGGTGGTACGGTTGTGCATATTACAGCCGGTTGTGCAGCACTTGCCGGAGCAATCGTACTGAAACAAAGAAAACGCTTCAAGAGAACAGAAGATGAACCTTCCAACATTCCTTTTGTATTACTTGGAACGGGGCTCTTGTGGTTTGGCTGGTTCGGATTCAATGCAGGATCGGCAATGGGAGCTAATGGGCTTGCAGTTTCAGCATTTGCTACAACAAACACAGACACTGCTGCAGCAGGATTAAGCTGGATATTCTTCGATAGCATTCGCGGAAGAAAGCCATCAGCAATGGGGTTCTGTATAGGAGCCGTTGTTGGAATGGTAGCTATCACGCCTGCTTCAGGTTTTGTTGGTATTCCTCAAAGTCTTTGTATAGGCGTAGTTGCAGCACTCATTTCCAACCTAGCGGTTCACTGGAGAAGTCAATCTTCTTTAGATGATACGCTTGATGTATTCCCTTGTCATGGTATTGGAGGAATGGTGGGAATGTTGCTTACCGGCGTATTTGCCACTACAGCAATTAATCCTGATGGCGCCAACGGATGGCTGTACGGCAACTTTTCCCTATTCAGCACTCAGCTTCTAGGTATGCTAATCGTTGCATCCTATAGTTTTGTAATGGCTTGGATTCTCTTTAAAATAGTAAACCTTATTTATCCTATTCGTGTATCTGAGGATGAAGAAGAATTAGGTCTTGACATCAGTCAACATGATGAAAGTAACAATATTCAGGGTGGTTATCCCATATTAGATATCTAGGTTTCCTATAACGAACAGGGAAGTGGTTTAATATCCACTTCCCTGTTTTATTGATATTCTTCTTATTCAACAGTTATCTTTATAGGAGATTGAAGTCCTCTTGCAACGTCTGCAATATGAGCTTTCCATGCTTCATAATCCTCAAATTGACCACTTCGACTCCAGCTATATCCGGCCCAATAAGAGAATTTATTATCTTCTTCCAGTTGAACAATAGCCAATACATTCTTTCCTTTTCTTGTAAACTTTATCAAATCTTCAGGATTAACAATAATGGCAGAATACAATTTCCCTTCACTTAAGGGTTGCACCATAGTTATCCAACCTTCTTTTTTATTCATATCTTTCTGAAGAGCCTTCCCCGGGTGACGCTCTACAGATTTATTTCTATGATAACCTTCTAACCCTTTTCTCACTTCTTCTGGTGTTTGATTAGAAGTTTGAATGCCGGCAGCCACTTGAAGTGGATCTTCAATACCGGTCTTATAGGATACCTGAAAATGGTTCAGATTATGTCCTGCGTCTAATATAATATGTCTAGTTTCTTTTACTTCCTGCCCATTCACATTAAAATTTTCATAACCTAATCTAAAAGAGACTCTAATTGGACCTTTTCCATAAACAAAAGAATGGGTGAAATTTTCTGCTGTCCAGAGTTTATCATTATTCCAAACAGCATCTGCTCCTACCCCACGAGTGTTTCCCGAAGAATATAGGTCTGCACCTTGCCCCCAATCCATATGATAGTGAGCCGTCATATACCAATCGTTAAGAACCAATTTATCGGTATTTTTTGCCCATACGTCAATTGTACTGCTTGTCAAAGGACCTCCTTTCCATGTTTTTAATGCTTTACCATAAGTACGTTGAACAATTCGATCATTTTCCCAGGCAAAATCATCGAATCGTTCCTGGATAAAACGACCAAAAGCTTTATACTGTTCTTTACTGTATAACTGTTGTTTTCCGGCATAGACATAAAAATGTCGTACCTGATTCGGTGCAAAATCAGCTTGAAAAAGCACTGCATCAGCAAAATGGTCTCCCGTTGTATCTATGGTCTGACATATGAGTTCTCTGCCAGCATCATCTTTCACATGGATATGATTAAGATCTGCCTCCCCAAGCGATCGTAATTCACTCTTAGACAATATAATAGCTTCATTTTGTCGTCCTATATCCAGATTATTTTTTGCAGTAATGGTGACTGTATTTTCCTGTGCCAACACCCAAAGTGGACACATTACAAATAGAAGGATCGGAATCATTATTTTTTGTTTCATATCAAAGAGATTATAAATTTTAATCAATAAGTTAGTTCAAACTTAATATAAATATTCTAACGTTTGCATTATTTTTGAATTAGAACGTTAATAAAAAGCTTTCTGCCATATCTTCTCTTTCAGGATGCGCCTGAGCATAGGTAGATATAAAAGTATCATCCATTTTTTCTGAGAAATCATCAGAATAAATAAAAATAGAGCCATGATATGGCTATTTCTTACCTTTCACAATCACCTCTCGATTCTCTCCATCAGGACTTTGAAAAGACAAAATATAGTTCCCTTTTTTCACACTCCATTCTACACTATTCTGTATTTTTTGGGTAACTGCCGTATTTGCTCCGGATTATTGTGAGTTCATTATCCAAACACTGAATAATCAGTCCCACATCCAAATAATCGTAAATTCTATTCTTTACTTCTACTGCTCTAATTTTATTAGAGAATAATAATACGTCCTCTATTTTAAAAACATACGATATCATTGTGGATGTTTTCGATAGTTTCCAAATCAGATATATAATCAATGACACTTGCATTGATTTGGGAAAACCTTTAGCGTATAGAAGTATCTTTGCTTTTAAAGGACAGCAGGCAGTTTTTAACTATAAGAAAAAATTCTTTTCCCGGCATCTCCACATCCTGAAGATGCCCTGCATGTTATAGTTTTGGCGTTCTTAATTATTGGATCGACGATGACTATACAGGCTTTAAAAATAGGATCTATTTATTATAATGCCTCAGCACCTGCACTAGCAACCGCATGGTCGTTATCTACGGTAGAACCTGATACGCCTACTGCACCAATTATTTCGCCATTTTCATTTTTAAGAACAACACCTCCGGGAAAAGTAATCAATCCCCCATTGGAATGTTCAATATTATACAAGGAACCACCCGGTTGTGAAAGCTTGCCAATCTCGCCTGAATCCATATTAAAGTATCTCGCAGTATTTGCTTTTTTGATGGCAATATCGATAGAGCCCAACCAAGCACCATCCATATGTGCAAATGCAATCAAATTCACACCACTATCCACAACTGCAATATTCATCAACGTATCTATCTCTTTTGCTTTTTCTTTCGCAGCTTTTACAATTTGTTCTGCTTGTTCTAAGGTAACATTCATAATATTTATTTTTATCTGTTAAAAGTTCCTTTGCTAAGTTAGCATTTAATTCACCATTCCCATAGAAATTTCCTTTCTTTTATAATAGCTATTTTACATTCTTTTCTTTTCAGGTCGTGTCCATCTGGGTTTCTCGCCCAACGATTTTAGCTTAGAATCTTTAGCCTCTACCGTAAGGGGTTGTGGATGCTTTTCAAAGGCGCGCTGCGGTTTTAACCCCAAAGCGCGAAACATGTCCATATCCTCTTTTATATCCGGATTAGGTGTTGTCAACAATTTATCGCCGGCAAAGATAGAATTTGCGCCTGCCAAAAAACACAAGGCCTGCCCTTCTCTACTCATTTTCATTCGCCCTGCAGACAACCGAACTTGTGTTTGAGGAATTGCAATCCGGGTGGTCGCCACCATACGCACCATTTCCCAAATAGAGACAGGTTTCTGCTTTTCCATCGGTGTTCCCTTTACAGGTACCAAAGCATTAATCGGCACGGAAGCCGGTTGTAATATTGAAAGGGTTGCCAACATCTCTACCCGATCTTCCGGACGCTCTCCCATCCCGATAATACCCCCACTACAAACCGTGATATTGGTCTTCTTTATATTATTAATGGTTTTTAGCCGATCTTCATAAGCTCTGGTAGAGATGATTTTTTCATAAAAATCTTTAGAAGAATCCAGGTTATGATTATAAGCATACAACCCTGCTTCAGAAAGTCTTTTAGCCTGGTGTTCAGTTACCATTCCTAAAGTACAACACACCTCCATTTCCATTTTATTCACAGTACGCACCATTTCTAATACCTTTTCAAATTCAGGGCCATCTTTCACATTGCGCCAAGCGGCTCCCATACACACTCTGGAACTACCGGCCGCCTTTGCTCTTAAGGCTTGCGCTTTGACCTGCGGAATAGACATTAATTCATTTCCTTCAATATCGGTATGATAACGTGCGGCTTGTGGACAATAAGAACAATCCTCCGGACAGCCACCTGTTTTTACTGAAATAAGTGTAGAAACCTGTACTGTATTAGGATCATGATACTTACGATGCACTGTAGCAGCCTCATAAACCAACTCCATTAAGGGTTTATTATAAATTGCTAATATTTCTTCTTTGCTCAATTTAGTTTGTTTTTCCATACAATCATTTTAAATCATCTTAAGTAAACATCTTTCAGGCTATGAATAAGATTATTCCTTCCCCCAGTGAAATTTAACGCCCAATGTAAACCACCTGGCAGGCATTGGTATAGCAGCAATTTCTTTATATTCCGTATCGAAGATATTATAAATATCAGTATATATCAAAAAAGCATTGAGTCTATAGTTGATTCTCGCGTCCAGAACATCATAAGCATCATTGAGTTGACGTTTGATAAAGCGATTTTTTAACTTGATAGAAAAATTTTTATAGGAATAATTTACCCCGGCAATTAATTGATGTTTTAATGTTTCCAATACATATTTAGACTCAAGATTACTATTTTCGGTCAATTGAGGTTCCAAATAGTTGTAACTTAAGCGAAAGCCTAGTTCATGTCCTTCCCCAAAAGTAAATCGATCACTCACACGGGTATAGAGGCCGTAGATTTCATTATTTCCGAAATTGTATGGTGTATATGGATGTTTATTATCCACTCTAACCCAATCAATAAATTCAGAAACTTTACGATAAAAAGTACCCGCATGCCAGGCGAAATTCCCGGAAGAATAATCAACACTTGCTTCATATTCCCAAGCATTTTCAGATTGCAATTCAGGATTTCCAACATTTCCGGGAAGCTGATTTAAATACAAATCTGTAAATGAAGGAATTC
>Ga0079226_10002666_pt1 | contig 13762 bp, 12 predicted proteins | sample Poulit2014_FD_76345 | JGI IMG/M metagenome (GOLD analysis project Ga0079226, IMG submission 76345) | Agricultural soil microbial communities from Georgia to study Nitrogen management - Poultry litter 2014 | ecosystem: Environmental > Terrestrial > Soil > Agricultural land | place: USA: Georgia... | reverse complement strand
TGCTGATCTGCTAACCGCACGGTGGTTCACGGCCTGGCGTCGCGATCCGTGCGAACTCGGCCTGGTCGAGTGCCGTGAGGTGATCACCGGAGCACCATGTGAGCTCTCGCGTCTGCGGGATCTGCTGGTGAATCTGGCGGATGAACACATGTTTGATGTTGAACTGCGCATCGTTGATTAGACGACGGCGGGTGAGGATCCACCTGGATCCGGGGGACAACAAATCCTGCGGCCCCTCCCTGGAGGAGGGAGTCACCGCAGGATTTCTGCATTTCCGGAGCTAACCCACGTGGTCCTGTTCATCCAGGGGGAACGGTTGGGTTCGGTAGTTACGCAGCAGCTCATGCCCGTCACTCCCATGCACCGCGGGGACACCCTGTCCGCCGTTGGTGGTGATGGTGGTCAGCGCGCCCGTGGTGCCGTGGGACAACACATGCTCCCCGGGGGAGAGCTCACGGATGGCCACACCCGCGATCCTGTCCGGGTGTTCCGCGACGGCCTCACCGTAGATCAGTGGATCATGCTGGCCGTCATCGCCCACCAGGATCCACTTGATATCGGGGTAGTCGATGATGAGGTTCCTCAGCTGCACCTTCTTGTGTTCCTGACCGGACCGGAACATTCCGGTCGGGGTGGGCCCCCAGTCGGTCAGCAGCATCGGGCCGTCGGGCAGGTTGTACCGTTTCAGGAAGGCGCTGAGGGTTTCAAAGGTGTTCCATGCGCCCGTGGACAGATAGAACACCGGGGCATTCGGGTCGGTGCGCAGCAGCTCCGCATAGAACTCCCCCATGCCGGGCACCGGTTTGCGGGTATCGGTGTGGCGGATCCACGAGTTCCACGCCGCCAGCAGGGCCCGGGGGAGCCAGGTAACCATGATGGTGTCATCGATATCGGAGATCAACCCCAGCCGCGCGGACTGGTCAACGATGAGGACCCTGGCGCTGGTGGGTGTCGCTCCCTCGGCCTCGACGGAGACCTCATGCCATCCGGCATCCAACCCGTGGTCCTCCACGAGCAGGTCGAGGTACCCGTTGCCGTCCGTGGTGGTCTCCACCGTCTTGTCACCGACAAGCACCCGGACGGGGTGGTTGGGCACCTGGATGGTGAAGAACTGTCGCCAACCCCGCTGAGCCTGCTCGCCCAGCGACATCTGGCCCTCCTCACTGTCTTCCAGGGGAGCTTGCGGAACATCAGGATTGGTCATGAGGACCCGGGCAAGCACCCGGACCCGTCGCTGTGAACCGTAACCCGAGAACCCGGTGACCTCGGGGGTCCAGCCCCTGCGGATGGCCCGTTTCAGGGTGGCCCGGTTCGCCCAGTTTTCGCCTTTGCGTGCAATGTCAGAAATCGCCATGTCCACGACAGTAGACATCTGACCGTCCGCGTGCAGGACGGGGACCGGGGAGGTGGAGTCCTAGTTTTGTTCGGTGTTCTGTTCAGCGTGATCCGGGACGTGGAAGGATCCATCCCCGAACGGGTCATCCCACCTCTGTGCGATGTCGGCGATGGAGTCCACGACCATGGTCGGACGGAACGGGTACCGCTTGATCTCCGCTTCATCCGAGATGCCGCTCTTGACCAGGACGGTGCGCATACCGGCCTCCAGGCCGGAGATCACGTCGGTGTCCATGCGGTCACCGATCATGACGGTGTGCTCGGAGTGCGCACCGATGGTGTTGAGCGCGCTGCGCATCATCACCGGGTTGGGTTTGCCGATGAAGTACGGTTCCGCTCCTGTCGCCGCGGTGATCAGTGCGGCCACCGAGCCGGTGGCGGGCAGGATGCCCGTGGGGGAGGGGCCGGTGACATCGGGGTTGGTGCAGATGAACCGGGCACCGCCCATGATGAGGTTGATGGCGGTGGTGATGGCCTCGAAGGAGTAGGTGCGGGTCTCGCCCAGCACCACGAACTCCGGATCGGAGTCGGTGAGGATCCACCCGGCGGTGTGCAGCGCGGTGGTGAGGCCGGATTCACCGACCACATAGGCGGTGCCCTCGTTGACCTGGGATTTCAGGAAATGGGCGGTGGCGGTGGCGGAGGTCCAGATGCGCTCGGGAGGGATATCCACCCCCGAGCTGCGCAGACGCGCGGAGAGGTCACGGGGAGTGAAGATCGAGTTGTTGGTCAACACCATGAACTCGATGTCATTGTGGACAAGTGCGTGCAGGAACCGGTCCGCACCGGGGATCATGTCGCCCTCCTTGATGAGGACGCCATCCATGTCGGTGAGATAGGAGATGTTCACAGTCATATGACCATTGTGCGCGCGGAGGCCTGGAAAGTCCCGTTAATCGGGGATGTGTTAGGACACTGTTTCCGAACGGTTGGTCTCCAGGAAATCAATGATGTCACCCAGGGTGGTGAAACCCTGCACATCAGCATCCTCGATACGCACCCCGAAGGCATCCTCCACCCGCACGACCGCCTCGATGAGGTTGAGGGAACTGATGGCCAGATCCTCGCGCAGGCGGGCGGTGGTGGTGATGTCATCGGCGCTCACCCCGCCCACATCCGACAGGATCCCGACCAGGGTGGTCAGCATGTCCGACCGGGCGTCATCGGGGGTTTCAGGGGTATTGGTGGAGTTCGGGATCATGACATCAAAGTTACCGATATGCGCCCACCGGAGCCAGTTGCCCTGCCTTGTAGTCTGGGTGGCATGGCTCTGGACCCCACGAGGTTACGATCATCACTCCGCGCGGCACGATTGCGCCTCACGAAACAGGGGCGGCGTCGTCTGGCACGGGAACACGCCGCACTACACAGCCGCACCCGCCGACCCGGCCTGGTGCACGTGGACGAGGAAACCACCGTGGACTCCGACGGGATCGCCGTCCGGACGTATGTGGTCGGCCCCGCGGACGCTGAGGCCACGGTCGTGTTCATCCACGGTTTCACCCTCGCCGCCGAGGTGTACTACATGCAGGTGGAGTATCTGCAGGAACATTTCCCACAGGTCAAAAGCGTGCTTTTCGACGTCCGCGGCCACGGACGCACCGGCCGGGTGGAACCGGAGCTCTGCACCATCGCGGGCACCGCCGATGACGCCCTGGCCGCCATCCGGGCGCACGCCCCCACCGGGCCCCTGATCATCGTGGGGCATTCCCTCGGTGGTCTGACAGCTCTCAACCTGGTTAAACGTGCCGATGCTGAACTCCGGGAGGGGATCCGGGGTGTCATCCTGGCCTCTGCCTCCATCGAGTCTCTCTCCGCGCAGGGACTCCCACAGATCCTCGCCTCACCGGTCTCCGAGGAGGTCAGGGACACCACCGAGGCATCCCCGGACGAGGTGGACGCATTCCGGGATTACATCTCCTCGTTCATCGCCCCGGCACTGTCCACCGCGGTGTTCAAACGACCCATCAATGACCGCGTGGTGGAGTTCCACGCCGCGATGATCCATGAGACCCCCCTGGACACCTTCGTGGGTTTCTTCGACGACCTCCAGGATCACGACGAACTGGACGCCGCCCCGGCCCTGGCGGGTATGGAGGGGTATGTTCTGGCGGGGGAGAACGATGAGGTCACCCCGCTCAGTCAGGCCGAGCGCATCTGTGAACTCTGGCCCGACGCGAAACGCCAGATCGCCGAGGGCGCCGGGCACATGCTGCCCCTGGAGGCACCGGGCATCATCAACAATGCCATCCACACCCAGCTGGACCGGGTCCTCGGCGTACCCTCAACCCCCTGAGGTCAGGAACCGAAGACCTGTTGCCACAGACCCAGCGGCTCATTCGGGTTCTTGGTGATCACCTTCAACGTCGACGCACGCGCGACACCGGTGAGCACCACCCGCGGCGCGCCGGGGATCGGGGTGGAGGTGTCCACATTGAACTCCGACCAGTTCCTGCTGGCCATCTGCACATCCACGTGCACACCCGGGGGCACGACCAGGGTCGCCGCCGACATGTTCATGGTGATGTCAATGGTGACCACCGGTGCCGCGGCCGTGGCCCTGCGCAGATCCAGGTGGAGATCCGATCCGTTGAGCTTGTAGGCGGAGTACGCCGGTACGGCCCACTGGCCGGTTTTCTTGATCGACCCCATCGTCGACTGCTCAGGTTCAGAACCTGCAACCGCCGGGGGAGTGAACTGGTGGGGCTGGGCCAGGTGGCCGCCCATGGGAATGCCGTGGGGTGAATGGGGATGGGGCGGCTGCTGCACCGGGGGCTGGCCATACCGGTACTGCTGCGGCGGTGCGGGGGGCTGTTGCACCGGAGGTTGCTGCACCGGGGGCCCACCGAAGTACCGCGCACGGATCTGCATGAGGTCGGTGTTGTTGTCCGTGGACCACACGATATCCACCAGGTCCTGGTAGGTGGTCAGATCCAGGCGACCCTGCCCGACGAGGCGGGTGAGTTCAGCCTGGAGATATTCGCGGTCGGCATCGCTGGGCTTATTAGATGGAACGTTCATGGTGGTCTCCACTCTAGCGTCGCGTCGTAACCCACGCTCCCGTTTGGTGGGCAGTGCCAAACCCCACCCGGGGCACCCATGGGACGCCCGAGTTTACACATATGACCTGTTTGACAAGTAAGTTTTAGCATGAATCATCTCACAGGTGATTTCCCGTGACACAAGTGAACACCCTGGGCCAAGAAATCTATTGAAGGAGATGTGCCATGTTCTCTTCCCGTTCGACGACCCTCGCCGGCATCCTGACCGTCGGCGCGCTTGCGCTGGCGTCCTGCAGCAGCGACTCCGATGACACCGACACCACCACCGGCGCATCCGGGGGCGGTGATTCCTACACCATCGGTATCAACCAGCTGGTGCAGCATCCCGCCCTGGATTCCGCCACCGCAGGGTTCAAGCAGGCATTCGAGGACGCCGGTGTGGAGGTCACCTTCGAGGAGCAGAACGCCAACGGTGAACAGGGCACCGCGCTGACCATCGCCCAGCAGTTCGCCTCCGACAACCTGGACCTGGTCCTGGCTGTGGCCACCCCGGCCGCCCAGGCCACCGCCCAGAACATCACCGACATCCCGGTTCTGTTCACCGCTGTCACCGATGCGGAGTCCGCCGAGCTCGTGGACTCCAACGACGCACCGGGTGGCAACGTCACCGGCACCTCCGACGCGGCCCCGATCGAGGATCAGCTCGAACTCCTCCGTCAGCTCGTCCCGGATGTGGACAGCATCGGCATCGTCTATGCCTCCGGTGAGGTCAACTCCCAGGTCCAGGTGGACGCCGTGGAGGAGGCCGCAGGCCCCCTCGGCATCGACGTCAAGACCCAGACCGTGACCACCGTCAATGAGATCCAGCAGGCCGTGGACGCACTCGGTGATGTGGATGCCATCTACGTTCCCACCGACAACATGGTGGTCTCCGGTATCGCCTCCCTGGTCCAGGTTGCCGAGCAGAACCAGATCCCCGTAATCGGCGCGGAAGCCGGCACCGTCGAGGGTGGCGCGATCGCGACCCTGGGCATCGACTACACCGAGCTTGGACGCCAGACCGGTGAGATGGCCCTGCGCATCCTGCAGGACGGCGCCGACCCGGCCACCATGCCTGTTGAGACCGCCACCGAGTTCACCTACGTGATCAATGAGGACGCCGCCGAGCGTCAGGGCGTGGAGATCCCACAGGAGATCCTGGACAAGGCTGAGCGCGTATGATCGGCGCTTTTGAAGTCGGGCTCATCTACGGCGTGATGGCACTGGGTGTGTACCTCACCTTCCGTGTCCTCAACTTCGCCGACCTCACCGTCGACGGCAGCTTCACCACCGGTGCGGCCACCGCGGCGATGGCGATCATGGCCGGATGGAACCCCGTCCTGGCCACGCTCGCCGGGTTTGTCACCGGCTTCATCGCAGGCCTGATCACCGGCCTGCTGCACACCAAGGGCAGGATCGACGGTCTGCTGGCCGGCATCCTCACCATGATCGCCCTGTGGTCGATCAACCTGCGCATCATGGATGGGGCGAATGTGCCCCTGCTGCGACAGGACACCCTGTTCACCCCGCTGCGTGAGGCCGGCCTGCTCGGTACCTGGGCGGGCCCCGGCATCCTGCTGGTGGCCGTGGCGGCTCTCGGCGCGGTGGTGGTGTGGTTCCTCAACACCGACCTCGGCCTGTCCCTGCGCGCCACCGGCGACAACGGCCCCATGGTCCAGTCCTTCGGTGTGTCCACGGACTTCACCAAGACGCTCACCATCGCCCTGTCCAACGGGTTCGTGGGTATGTGTGGCGCCCTGGTGGGCCAGTACCAGGGCTTCGCGGATATCTCCATGGGCATCGGCCTGATCCTGGTCGGCCTGGCCTCGGTCATCCTCGGCCAGGCGCTGCTGGGTCAGCGCCGGGTGTGGCTGTCGGTCATCGCCGTCATCATCGGCGCGATCCTCTACCGCCTCATCATCTTCGCGGCGCTGCGCGTCGGGCTGGATCCCAATGACATGAAGGCGATCACCGCACTGTTGGTGATCATCGCCCTGCTCCTGCCACGGTGGAAGGGGATGACCTCGCGATTCCGGAAGACCCCCGCGCCTGCGGTCCCCGCGGCAGCGGTGGCCACCGAGAAACCGACCGAACCACTGCCCGTCGGAAAGGACGCGTGAGCCACCCCATGTTGACGCTCTCCAACATCAACAAGACCTTCTTCCCCGGCACGGTCAATGAGCGCAGGGCGCTCTCCGACCTCAGCCTGGAGATGAGGGAAGGTGACTTCGTCACGGTCATCGGATCCAACGGTGCGGGCAAATCCACCATGCTCAACGCGGTCTCCGGACGGCTGCTCATGGATTCGGGCACCATCACCATTGACGGCACCCAGGTCAACCGGATGTCCGAGCACAGGCGGGCCCGGTTCATCGGCCGGGTGTTCCAGGATCCCCTGGCCGGTACCGCCCCCAACCTCACCATCGAGGAGAACCTCTCGCTGGCGCTGCTGCGGGGTAAGAAACGTGGCCTGGGCCTCGCACTGTCGACCAAACGCAGGGACCTGTACCGGCAGGAACTGGCCAGGCTGGAACTCGGCCTGGAAAACCGTCTCACCGCCAAGGTGGGTCTGCTCTCCGGTGGCCAGCGCCAGGCGCTGTCGCTGCTCATGGCCGGGTACACCCAGCCCAAGATCATGCTTCTCGACGAACACACCGCCGCCCTGGACCCCCAGCGCGCGGAACTGGTCACCACCCTGACCGAGAAGATCGTCGCAGACGGCAAACTGACCACCCTCATGGTCACCCACAACATGGAACAGGCCATCCGCCTGGGCAACCGTCTCATCATGATGCACGAGGGCCGGATTGTCTACGAGGCGGGTGAGGAGGTGAAGCAGAAACTCACCGTGCGGGATCTGCTCCAGGAATTCGCCAAGATCAAGGGCGCGACGCTCTCCGACAAGGCGATGTTGGGCTGATACCGCTCCTCTCCACCCCGGGAACGACCAGACCCCCGCTCCCCTCATCATGTGAGGGGAGCGGGGGTGTTTTTCGTCGACAAGCAGGTCTACTCGATCGGTGCGTCCGGATCGACCTGTGGGGCCGTCGGGTCGGACAGCTTGTACTTCTCAGCTGCCTGCGCCGCCACGGAGGCATCGATGGTGCCCTCGCGGACCAGGCCACGCAGGACTGCCACGACGATGGACTCGGCGTCGATATTGAAGTAACGACGGGCTGCTGGACGGGTATCGGAGAAACCGAAGCCGTCGGCACCGAGGACGGTGTAGTCGCCGGGCACCCACTCGCGGATCTGGTTCGGCAGGTCGGTCGCGAAGTCGGAGACCGCGACGTAGGGGCCGGAACCCTTCTTCAGCTGGGTGGTCACGAACGCCTCGCCGACATCCGCACCAGGGTTGCGCAGTGCCTCCAGGTTGCGACGGGCACCGTCACGGGCCAGCTGCACCCACGAGGTGGCGGAGAAGATATTGGCCCTGATGCCGTAATCCTCAGCCAGGATGTCACGGGCACGCAGTGCCCACTGCATGCCGATGCCGGAGGCCAGGATGGAGGCCTCATGGCCCTCACCCTCGGCGGCCTTGTCGTAGAGGTAGATGCCCTTGTGCAGGCCCTCCACGTCCAGATCCTCAGGCTCAGCGGGCTGCGGGGTCGGCTCGTTGTAGATGGTGATGTAGTAGATGACATTCTCACCCTTGCCCGGCCCGTACATGCGGTCGATGCCGCGGTGGACCAGGTGTGCGATCTCGTAGGAGAACGCGGGATCGTAGGTCTCCACACCGGGGTTGGTGGAGGCCAGGATCGGGGAGTGGCCGTCCATGTGCTGGAGACCCTCACCGGTCAGGGTGGTGCGACCGGCCGTGGCGCCCAGGAGGAAACCACGCGTCATCTGATCGGCGGCGGCCCAGATGCCGTCACCGGTGCGCTGGAAACCGAACATCGAGTAGAAGATGTACAGCGGGATCATGGCCTCGCCGTGGGTGGCGTAGGAGGTGCCGGCGGCGATGAACGATGCCACGGAGCCGGCCTCGTTGATGCCCTCGTGCAGGATCTGGCCATCCTTGGCTTCACGGTAGGACAGCATGAGGTCGTGGTCGACAGGCACATAGCTCTGACCGTGTGGGTTGTAGATCTTCAGGGTCGGGAACCAGGAGTCCAGACCGAAGGTGCGGGCCTCATCCGGGATGATCGGAACCAGGCGGTCAGCCAGGTTCTTGTCACGCATGAGCTCCTTGAAGGTACGCACGGTGGCCATGGTGGTGGCCACCTGCTGCTTGCCGGAACCCTTGCGCACGGAGCGCAGCTTGTCCAGCGGGGGAACCTGGAGTGGCTCGTAGTTCTCGCGGCGCTCCGGCAGGTACCCACCGAGTTCCCTGCGGCGCTCCTTCATGTACTTGATCTCCGGTGAGTCCTCACCCGGGTGGTAGTACGGAGGCAGGTAGGGATCCTTCTCCAGCTCCTCATCGGAGATGGGCAGGCCCTGCTTGTCGCGGAACAGCTTCAGGTCATCCAGGGTCAGCTTCTTCATCTGGTGGGTCGCGTTGCGGCCCTCGAAGTTGTGACCCAGGCCGTAACCCTTGATGGTGTGGGCGAGGATGACGGTCGGGCGGTCCTTGGTCTCCAGCGCACGCTTGTAGGCGGCGTAGACCTTGCGGTAGTCATGGCCGCCGCGGGGCAGCTTCCAGATCTCCTCATCGGTCATGTCCTCGACGAGCTTCGCGGTGCGGGGATCGCGACCGAAGAAGTGCTCGCGGACATAGGCGCCGTCGTTGGCCTTGAAGGTCTGGTAGTCACCGTCGGAGGTGGTGTTCATGATCTCGACGAGTGCGCCGTCCTGATCCTTCTCCAGCAGTTCATCCCACTCGCGACCCCAGATGACCTTGATGACGGACCAGCCGGCACCACGGAAGAAGGACTCGAGTTCCTGGATGATCTTGGTGTTACCGCGGACCGGGCCGTCAAGGCGCTGCAGGTTGCAGTTGACCACGAAGGTGAGGTTGTCCAGGTTGTTCAGTGCGGCCTGGTGGATGAGACCACGGGACTCCGGCTCGTCCATCTCGCCGTCGCCGAGGAAGGCCCAGACGTGCTGATCGGAGGTGTCCTTGATGCCACGGTTGTGCAGGTAGCGGTTGAAGCGGGCCTGGTAGATGGCGTCCATCGGGCCGAGACCCATGGACACGGTCGGGAATTCCCAGAACTCAGGCATGCCGTGTGGGTGCGGGTAGGACGGGATTCCGCCACCCTCGTAGGAGACCTCCTGGCGGAAGCTGTCCAGGTCATCCTCGGTGAGGCGACCCTCGAGGAAGGCGCGGGCGTACATGCCCGGGGATGCGTGACCCTGGAAGAAGATCTGGTCACCGCCACCCGGGTGGTCCTTGCCGCGGAAGAAGTGGTTGAAACCGACCTCGTACAGCGGGGCGGCGCCGGCGTAGGTGGAAATGTGTCCACCCACACCGATTCCGGGGCGCTGGGCGCGGTGCACCATGATTGCGGCGTTCCACCGCATCCAGCGGCGGTACCGCTTCTCCATCTCCTCATCACCGGGGAAATCGGGCTCCATGGTGGTGGGGATGGTGTTGACGTAGTCGGTGGACGTCATCGGGGGCAGGGGGACACGCTTGGCGGACGCCCGCTCCAGCAGGCGCAGCATCAGGTAACGGGCGCGCTCCGGAGAGGAATCCTGCAGCAGACCGTCGAGTGAGTCCATCCACTCCCTGGTCTCCTCCGGGTCGGAGTCGTTCAAATAAGATGCAACACCATCACGGATCATCGCGAAGTTGGTGTCATCTGTGGGCTTGCCACCAAGTTTTGCTTGATCGGCCATTTCCACACCTCCTGTTGGAATGTTTTTCGTTTCGTTTATGCGACCGGCTGACCGGCGACCGCTTCCATCACCCGCAGCTGAAGACGTACCCGGTCACACCCCACCGATATCGGAGTGGGTGGTGATCCTTGCGGGGAATCCGGGGAGGATGTCCCGACCGTGTTCGTTCCTGAGGAAAGCTGGTGGCGGTGCGCGCACAATTGACACAAGGATACGCATAAACGCCGGGTCTTTTTAACAAAGCATTGCAGGAGGGCCTGTTTCACCTGCTGATGAGGGCTTGGGTGGGGTGCGGAACACTCCACTGCAAGGGTGTCCCAGGCCACATTATGGAAAACGGGGGTCCTGCGATGTGGGGGGAGCTGCCCTTATGAAGGCAACCCCACCGGGCCTTTTCCACATGGAAGAAAGTGCAGATCTGGAATGTGAAGTTTCTCTCATGTTTGGCCTTCTGGCGAATGAAATTGAGGTCTGATGTCGGTATATGGGCCCTCAAGCTCACCGACCGGGAAGGGGAGGGGTGGCGGTTTGGGTGGCGTGTGGGAGTCGCCGGGCATCCGACTTGGGATAGGTATGAACTCCGTCAAAAGGATGTTCTTGCTTAACGTGGGGGAGAATTGGGGAATAATTCCCAGGAAATATGGGAACTTCTGGGCTATGCGCGGTATTGTGCGAGGGGTAAACGTCAATAGCCCTCGGGAGGTGGTTCCAAAGGTGGACTGCCCCTTCTTTATATCGGGGGTTCAATTCACAGGAGGAACATACAGTGGCCGACGCTCCGGGCACAGTCAAGCAGGGTGCCCAGGATTATGCTCAACTACTCGGGATCGAATCGGGTCAGAGCGTCCAGGAAATCGGATGGGACGAGGATTGCGATTCGCAGATCAGTGAGTCTGTCGAGGATGTCATCGGCGGGGAACTCCTGGATGAGGATACCGATGAGCTGTGCGATGTCGTGCTGCTCTGGTGGCGCGAGGAGGACGGCGACCTGGTCGACGGCCTCGTTGATTCCATCCGTTCCCTCGCTGAGAATGGCCGCGTATGGCTGCTCACCCCTGGTATCGGCAAGGACGGCGCTCTCTCGCCGGGCGTGATTTCCGAATCCGCCCAGCTTGCGGGCATGGTCCAGACCAAGGCCGAGCGCCTGGGTGCCTGGCAGGGTTCCTGCCTGGTCCAGCGCAGCGCCAAGAAGGTCTAAGCCCCGATCTCAGGGTGACCGCTGGCCACCGGGGTCTGATTTCCGGACCCCTGTGACGGTGTGATAGGGTTTCCCTCGTTGCTTTCACAGGTTGGCTGACAATCTGTGGGGAACGTGCGCGCCTTTAGCTCAGCTGGAAGAGCAGCTGGTTTACACCCAGCAGGTCGGCGGTTCGAGCCCGTCAGGGCGCACAGAAGCAGTACCGGGACAACAGGCCACATGAGGGATAACCTCATGTGGCCTGTTGTCGTTGTCACCGATTGCCGAGGGGGAGTGCATGAACGCCAGAGTCCGGGGGATCATCGCGGGAGTGATGGCTGATCGTCTCCTTCCCGATCCGCAGCATGCCTGGCACCCGGTGGCGGTGTATGGAACGTACGCGTCCTGGGTGGAGGCCAGGCTCTACCGTGGGGACCGCCGCAGCGGTGTCCTCTTCCTCGCGACGGCAGTGATCCCGCCCGTGGTGGTTTCCGCCGCCGCCTACCGCCGGTGGCCGGCCACCACGACAGCGGTCACGTTGTGGGCCTGCCTGGGTGGTTCCCTCCTGGAACGCACGGGAACCCGCATGGCGGACCACCTGGAGGCGGACAGGGTGGAGCAGGCTCGTGGGCTGGTGCCGTGGTTGTGCTCCCGGGACCCGGAGCTTCTCGACGCCCCCGGGATCGCCCGGGCCACGGTGGAATCACTGGCGGAGAACACCTCGGACGCGGCGATCGCCTCGTTGTTCTGGGCAGGGGTGGCTGGTGCTCCCGGGGTGGTGGCACACCGGTGTATCAACACCCTCGACGCCATGGTCGGGTACCGCAATGACCGGTACCGGGATTTCGGATGGGCAGCGGCGAGGATGGATGATCTCGCCGCCTGGCTACCTGCCCGGTTGACCGCGCTCATCCACACCGGCCTGGCGGGTCTGGGTGGTCGGGGCGGGGAGGCGGTCCGGGCCTGGCGGGAAGATGCACCGCAGCATCCGAGTCCCAATGCGGGGCCGGTGGAGGCCACTGCCGCGGCAGCACTCGGCGTGACCCTGGGCGGGGCAACCGTCTATGCGCACGGGGTGGAGAACCGCCCACGCATGGGGCGCGGCCCCGCCCCCGGACCCGCGGATGTGCGACGTGCGGTGTCCCTGTCCCGCACAACGCAGATCGCCAGCGCCGCGGTGGCCGCGGGGCTGGCGATGGTCTTACGACGGGGTTAGAAACGCTCCTCCGAGCGCTTGCCGATCTTCCGGTAGTGATCGGGGTGCTGGTCGCCATACCGCGACCGGCGTCGACGTTCCATGGCTGTTGAGGTGGGGGGCGGCGTCGGAGCGACATCTACCGCAGGGCTGACGGCAGCCGCGCTGGCAGAGGTGGATTCTGCCGGTCCGGCGGCTGGGACGGCCTCCGGCTGAACGGCCATCTCCGCGCGCTCGGCTTTGTCACGGCGGCGCTCACGCATCTCAGCCCAGATGAAATATCCCAGGCCGAGCGGGGCCATCACACCGAAGGCGATCCACTGCATGCCGTAGGACAGGTGGCTGCCACGGTCGAGCTGGGGGATCGGCATGGCGTTGAGGACGCCGGGTTGGTCGTCGACAAGCTGGACGTAGTCCTCACCCAGGTCGAGGCCGACCAGCTCACCCACCTGCTGGGTGTTGATGCCGTAGACCTGCTGGTATCCGCTGTCCTCCAGGGGTGCCTTGTCCGGCATGCCCTCGTTGAGCCGGGCGATGCCCACGATGGTGACCGGGGTGACGGGTGCCGGTTCCATGTCCGGCACGATCGTGCCCTGGGAGGTCTCAAACCCCCGGTTGACCAGGACGGTCCTGCCGTCCTCGAGCTGGAACGGGGTCAGCGACTGGAAGGCCGGGGTGGTCTCGACGGGACGCAGACGCAGCAGCGCCTCATTCTGCGGGAGGTACTGTCCGGTCAGCGACACCCGGTACCACTCGTTTTCCGGCGGCACGCTGCCCTCGGCGTCGAACACCTCCGAGTAGGGAACCACCTCGCGGTCGTACCCCTCCTGGATCTGGGTGTTGCGCTGGGAGATCTCCTCATCCTTGTTCAACTGCCAGGGCGCCAGCATGGTGAATGCGGCATAGGAGAAGATGATGATCAGCAGCAGGGACAGGATCCATCCGGGCGAGAGGAACGCCCTGACTCCCTTGGGCTTTGGCTTGGAAGTCCTGGTGGTACCTGTTGACACCTCACCCGAATAACGGCTGCGCGCATTCCGGTCCCGGGTACTTTCGCTGTGCCCGGTCTCCGGGCCCGTTACCTTGCTTTCCACACCTCACACCTTAGAACTAAATGCGGCAAAGACCTAAGCGGTCTCTACTACATCCCGCGAAGATCACAGGATAATGCTG
>Ga0079226_10002665_pt1 | contig 13769 bp, 11 predicted proteins | sample Poulit2014_FD_76345 | JGI IMG/M metagenome (GOLD analysis project Ga0079226, IMG submission 76345) | Agricultural soil microbial communities from Georgia to study Nitrogen management - Poultry litter 2014 | ecosystem: Environmental > Terrestrial > Soil > Agricultural land | place: USA: Georgia... | reverse complement strand
AATGCGGTATTGAAACAGCAGAATCTTGATGCGATAACATTTACAAGCCCGTCTTCGGTTGATGCATTTATGGAAATGAAGGAAAAGCAGTATGTACACTTTCCACCAATTGTTTGTATTGGAACAACTACTGAAGTTCGTGCTTCTGAATGGGGGTTAACGAATCTTCTTGTACCTGAGGAGTTCACCATCGATGGCATGATGATACTTATGGAAGAATATTTCGAGCAGAAAGGATAGATTGATATGGCAAATGAATGTGAATTCAAGCGGCATCGTCGTCTGCGCACTTCATCTGCAATGCGTTCCCTGGTCCGTGAGAATCACATTAAAGTGGATGATTTTATTTATCCGCTCTTCATCATTGAAGGGGAAAATATAAAGAATGAAGTGCCTTCCATGCCGGGAGTTTTTCAAATCTCGCTGGATTATGTAAAAGAAGAGATGGAAGAATTACAGACACTTGGCATTAAAGCTGTCTTGCTGTTTGGCGTTCCGAATGAGAAAGATGAACAAGGCACGGGTGCGTTTGTTGAAAATGGTATTGTGCAAGAGGCCACACGACTGATAAAACAAGAAATGCCGGAGATGCTCGTCGTTGCTGATACATGCCTGTGCGAGTATACAACCCACGGGCATTGCGGCGTGGTCCATAATCATGATGTCGACAATGACGAATCCCTGAAACTGTTGGCTAAAACCGCCGTATCACAGGCCGAGGCCGGTGCGGACATCATTGCACCGTCCAATATGATGGATGGTTTTGTCACAGTTACTCGACAGGCTCTGGATGAAGCGGGGCACCAAAATATTCCAATTATGTCATATGCTGTAAAATATGCCTCGGCATTCTTCGGTCCGTTCCGTGAAGCGGCAGACAGTGCACCACAATTTGGTGACCGCAAAACTTATCAGATGGATCCGTCAAATAGGCGGGAGGCATTGCGTGAAGCAGAAACCGATATCGAAGAGGGAGCAGATTTTTTGATCGTCAAACCTGCTATGTCATTTTTGGATATCGTCCGTGATGTGCGCAACGAGTTCAATGCACCGGTTGTCGCTTATAACGTAAGCGGCGAATACTCCATGGTTAAAGCGGCTGCGCAGAACGGCTGGGTTGATGAACGAGAGCTTGTACTTGAAAAACTGACCGCGATGAAACGATCAGGTGCTGATTTGATTATTTCCTATTTTGCCAAAGATGTGGCAAAATGGCTTCAAGCCTAAAGTGAAAGTTCAATCAGCGGAAGATTTTTCTTCGTTGATTGTCAGTTGAACTGAATCGGACAATATGGGCAATTATTCCCCTCCATGCGGGATAAAACATTCAATTTGGGGTGATGTATGATGCGAAATTTCGATAAATCACAAGATGCGTATAAAAAGGCGGTGGATTTAATGCCGGGCGGTGTGAACTCACCTGTACGCGCCTTTAAATCCGTCGGCATGTCACCAATCTTTATGGAAGAAGGAAAAGGCTCCAAAATAAAGGATATTGACGGAAATGAATACATTGATTATGTCTTGAGCTGGGGACCGCTGATTTTAGGGCATGCTGACGATCGTGTTGTTTCAGGATTAAATGAGGCTGTCGCTAAGGGAACAAGTTTCGGTACGTCGACCATCCAGGAAAATAAGCTTGCCGAACTTGTTATCGACCGTGTTCCCTCAATCGAAATGCTGCGGATGGTGAACTCGGGGACGGAAGCTACGATGAGTGCTTTACGCATTGCCCGCGGCTACACAGGACGCAGCAAGATCCTGAAATTTGAAGGCAACTATCATGGTCATAGTGATTCCTTGCTTATAAAAGCAGGCTCCGGCGTTGCAACACTTGGGCTACCGGATAGTCCTGGTGTCCCTGAATCGATTGTGAAAAATACAATCACAGTACCATATAACGATGTCGAAAGTGTGCGCTACGCATTTTCTGAATATGGTAATGATATTGCCGCTGTCATTGCTGAACCTGTTTCCGGCAATATGGGTGTTGTGCCGCCGCAGGAAAACTTCCTGCAGGAATTAAGGAAAATAACAGAAGATTATGGGTCACTGTTGGTTTTTGATGAAGTCATGACTGGGTTCCGTGTTGGTTATAATTGCGCACAGGGCTATTTTGGCGTGACACCTGATATCACCTGTTTAGGGAAAGTTATTGGAGGTGGTCTGCCTGTTGGAGCTTATGGAGGCAAACGTGAGATTATCGAAAGCGTAGCTCCGACCGGTTCGATCTACCAGGCCGGTACATTATCCGGTAACCCGCTCGCCATGACAGCCGGTTTTGAAACATTGGATGCGTTGGATGAATCATCATATGAAGAAATCAATCAAAAAGTCGATAAATTAGTGGAGGGGTATAAACAGGCTTCCATTGATTATGGTATTCCGCTGCAAATAAACCGTGCGGGATCAATGGTCGGTTTCTTCTTTACGAATGAACCTGTCATAAACTATGATACAGCGCAAAATGCCAATGTTGATTATTTCGCTCAATACTATCGGGCTATGATAGAGGAAGGTATCTTTTTGCCGCCTTCACAATTTGAAGGAGTATTTTTATCAACCGCCCACACAGATGAAGATATCGACAAAACAATACAGGCTGTACGTACAGCATTCTCAAAAATTGAGAAGTAATGTATAAAAGCTATTCCGGATCAAATCGGAATAGCTTTTTATGTAGGTTGTTTTCAAAATGTTTGTTGCTTTTTTGATTCTGATAAGGATTTAAAAATCACTGAACAGCCCATGTACACGCAGACTCCATCGGACGCATGCGGAAAGCGAAGTGTGAAAACCGGAGACATTTTGCATATCCTCCTATTTTGAGTCATATAGTTGAACTGAGACATATAAGTATATGGAATATATGTTGAAGGGAGGAAGTCGTTTGGGAAATGAACAAGAAGTATTTCGCTTTGATTTGAATGAATCGCTGTATTTTGAAAAAGGACAGGAAGTTGGCGAAATGACGGGAATTTCACTGGACCCGGATATTTCCATCCAGCCATTTAATGACTATGTTTCAATCAGGGGTGTCATCGAGCTCAGCGGCTCTTATCAAAGAGAAGTATCAGCTCATGAAGAAGATGAGAGCGCGTTGGATTTTGATGATTATCATTCGAAACGATATGTTGAGAAAGTTGTTGGTCTGGATGACGACCAGGCAGAATTTACACATCGCTTTCCTGTAGAAATCTCTGTTCCAGCGTATCGTGTAACCGACTTGGATGATATAACAGTCGGTATTGAATCCTTTGACTATGAAATACCAAATCAGAACCAGCTTAAGCTGAACTCCACAATTGAAATCCATGGCATAAACGATGAGACGGAAAAGACGTCTGAAAGTGAACAGGAAAACGAACTGGCTTTACCGTTACGGAATGACGAGACATTTGAGTTTGATATAAAAAAGGAATCAGAAGAGGATACGGAAGCGGACGAAGCATTTTATCAGGAACACCCTCCAGTACTGTCTCAGGAAAATGAACAAATTGAAGATGAGCAGGCAGACGAGGCTGCTGAAGATGATCATTCCTCTGCCAGGGTCTGGTGGAAGAGTAAAAAATCACAGACACTTGCTGAATTCTTTGGAAATGATGAACAGGAATCGCCACAGTATGAGACCTCCGTGGAAGAAGGGGAATATGCTGATAACCCGGAGGACTCCCCCGAACTTTCCGTTTATCAGGATGAAACTCCTGCAGATTCAGCGGAATCACCAGAGGACGTCCGTTATTTGGCTGATATGTTCAGACATGATGAGGAAGAGCAATATACTAAAATGCGTTTGTGCATCGTGCAGGACAATGATACTGTAGAGACAATTGCAGAACGGTATGAAATATCCGCCCTCCAGCTGTTAAAACAAAACCGGATGACTGAAGAAGGGCTGGAAGGAGGTCAACTGCTATATATTCCATATAAGAAAAATTCATAGTAGTCGCACACCCCTTGCTTGTTTGCGGTAAGGGGTATCTGTGCTTCCGTAAAAGGTGGTGATCGATACGTGTGCAGCAATTGAGCAGATAGTTAATGCATATGGGCTATCGCCATATCAGATAGAACAAGTATCAGGCAGGCTGTACAAAGTAAATGACGGGCAGAATACGTATGCCCTAAAACAAAGTAAATTGACGGAACATACGGTTCAAGGCTGGGAGCAGGTTTATCATCAGGCATACGCCTATGATTTATCAGCCATACTTCCGGTTTATCTAACGGTTCACTCCCAATTATATGTCAAAACAGAGGATTTCTATTATTATTTAACCCCATGGATAATTGACAAGAATCCCAGCTTTGAACGGGCCGTCACAAATATATATGAAGTGCTCGGGAATGTTCATGCGAGAACGAAACAATCAATATCGATTGATACTGAACCAATCATTCAGGAATTCAAACGTTATCAGAAACATTGTGCTGAATGTCAGAATGAATTACTTTCTTATGTTGAGTTATTTGAACGGAACAGGTTTATGTCACCATTTGAACTGCAGGTTTGTACACATTACCATGTGCTGGTGAAAGTTCTGGCTGAGTTGAATCACCATATTGAACGATTGAAAGATGAGCTTGAACATGAGCAAAAATGGAATTACAGTCTTTTACACGGCAATCCGGATCTCTCCCATTTTGTTCATGCCCACAATGCGTTTCTTATTAATTGGGAAAAAGCAGTATATGATAATGCTGTGTTTGATCTGTCAGCAATGTTGCAAAGACAAGCACAGTACTATGGCCGCCAGAGCGAACAATTGGCAGAATTGTTTACTATATATAAGAATAAAAACCCATTGACCGTGATTGAACAATACTTGCTTTCAATTTATTTAATGGATCCATCTGATTACATAGCACGAATCAATCAGTACATGACGAATGCCGGCCAGCAACCAATGGTTAAACATGTTCAGTTACTGCAGCGTGCTTTCCGGCGGCTGGAATTCGGGCTCCGCTGGACAGAACTGACTGAACATGATGGCACTGAAAATGAGTCTCAAGATTAAATCCATTCCAGATAAAATGCAATAAACAGTCCTGTGAATGCCCCGAGCAAAAAGACATCCAGGGTCGTTGGAAAAAGAAGTGTACGGATTAATTGAAAAATCAGTATCGGCAGTGTCACTTTTTCAATGACAATAATACAGTTTCGTGCCCATGGCGGCAGCTTATATCGATAATAACGCGCCATTTTGGGTTCACCTCTTTCTGAGTTTCGTGTAATATAATATGTATATGGCAGGCTGTTTTGTGCCATTCTTATTGTAATAGTTGAATTTGTTATTCAAAAACGGTAAAATAACAGCAATAAATAATTGCGATGATTGGGAAGAGTACAGATTTGTTACCCCAAAAGAGAGGGAATGTCGGTGGGAATTTCCTGGGAAACGATTCTGGAAGGTCTCCCATGAAGCTGCTTCTTTGAATTCAGTAGAAGAATGCCGGTTGTTGGCCGTTATCATGCTATGAGTGCATAGGTGTATTCTGCCTATGAACAAAGGTGGTACCACGGAAGCCAGTCCTTTTCGTCCTTTTTTGGATGGAAAGGATTTTTTGTTTGTATAATAATCAGATTGAAGGAGGAACCCGCAGTGACTGAAGAGAACAAAACAACGATGTCACCAAAATATAATCCCAATGAAATTGAAAAAAACAGATACCGATTTTGGGTGGAAGGGAAATTTTTTGAAGCCACAAGCGATGAAGAAAAAGACCCGTTTACAATTGTGATACCGCCGCCAAATGTGACAGGCAGACTGCATTTGGGCCACGCATGGGACACAACGATGCAGGATACAATTTCACGGATGAAACGGATGCAGGGCTATGATGTGCTGTGGCTGCCAGGCATGGATCATGCGGGCATTGCTACACAGGCAAAAGTCGAAGCAAAATTGAAAGAACAAGGTGAAAGCCGGCACGCCCTTGGCCGTGAAAAGTTTTTGGGCGTTTCCTGGGACTGGAAGGAAGAATATGCTGAATTTATCCGCTCCCAATGGGAAAAATTAGGTCTGGGTCTGGACTATTCGCGGGAACGATTTACCCTTGATGAAGGATTGTCGGATGCCGTCCGGGAAGTATTCGTGAGCCTGTATGAAAAAGATCTGATTTACCGTGGCGAATACATCATCAATTGGGATCCGGACACGAAAACTGCCCTTTCCGATATTGAAGTTGAATATGCGGAAGTGCAGGGTAAATTTTATCATATGCGCTATCCGATTAAAGACAGTGATGAAACGATTGAAATCGCAACAACCCGGCCGGAAACCATGCTTGGAGATACAGCGGTTGCGGTCCATCCGGATGATGAACGCTATCAGCATCTGATTGGTGAAACAGTAATCCTGCCGATAATCGGCCGGGAGCTGGAAATTGTAGCCGATTCATATGTCGATATGGAAATGGGCTCCGGAGCGGTAAAAATAACACCGGCACACGATCCGAATGATTTTGAGATCGGCAACCGTCATGATCTTGAACGTGTTCTCGTCATGAATGAAGACGGTTCAATGAATGAAAATGCCGGACGCTATCAGAGGATGAACCGATTCGAATGCCGCAGACAAATTGTGAACGACCTGCAGGAGCAGGGGGTATTGTTTGAGATTGAAGACCATGTTCACCAGGTCGGTCATTCAGAGCGGAGCGGCGCTGTTGTGGAACCATACCTATCAACACAATGGTTTGTCAATATGCAGCCATTGGCAGACGCTGCAATTGAATTGCAGGAAGGCGAGGGTAAAGTCAATTTTGTGCCGGACCGGTTTGAACGGACATATTTGCAATGGATGGAAAATATTCGTGACTGGTGTATATCAAGACAGCTCTGGTGGGGTCACCGCATCCCGGCCTGGTATCATAGAGAAACAGGTGAATTGTATGTCGGCAAGGAAGCACCGGCCGATATTGAAAACTGGGAACAGGATGAGGATGTACTTGATACATGGTTCTCATCTGCATTATGGCCTTTCTCGACAATGGGCTGGCCTGATGAAAGATCTAAAGATTTCAAGCGATACTTCCCTACAGATGTACTTGTGACCGGATATGACATCATCTTTTTCTGGGTTGCCCGGATGATTTTTCAGTCCAAACAATTTACAGGCAAGCGGCCATTTAAAGATGTTTTGATCCATGGTCTGATCCGTGATGCTGAAGGCAGGAAAATGAGCAAATCACTTGGCAATGGTGTTGACCCGATGGATGTGATCGATCAGTATGGAGCCGATTCATTGCGTTACTTCCTGCTGACGGGATCAACCCCGGGACAGGATTTGCGTTTCCATTGGGAGAAAGTTGAAGCGACATGGAATTTCGCCAATAAAGTCTGGAATGCTTCCCGATTTTCCTTGATGAATATGGAAAACTTCTCTTATGAAGATATTGATTTAAGCAAAGAAAAATCACTTGCAGATAAGTGGATCCTGACCCGGTTAAACGAAACGATTGAACACGTGACCAAAAATACGAACAAATATGAATTTGGTGAAGCAGGGCGCCATTTATACAACTTCATCTGGGATGAACTGTGTGACTGGTATATCGAAATGGCAAAACTGCCGCTTTATGGTGATGATGAGGAACAGAAATTAATGACCCGGTCGGTCCTGGCCCATGTACTGGATCAGACAATGCGGATGCTGCACCCTTATATGCCGTTCATTACTGAAGAGATCTGGCAGCAGCTCCCTCATAAGGGTGATTCCATCACCGTTTCCAAGTGGCCGCAAGCAAGACCGGAATTTCATGATGAGTCAGCGTCGAACGAAATGAAACGGCTGGTCTCCATCATTAAATCGGTCAGAAATATCCGGGCAGAGGTGGATACACCATTGTCCAAGCAAATTAAACTGTATATTAAAACGAAAAATGAAGTGATTGCATCGGAGCTTGAAAACAACCGCAGTTATTTGGAGCGTTTCTGCAATCCGAGCGAATTGATCATTTCAACGGACGTGGAAACACCGGAAAAAGCAATGTCAGCGGTTGTCACGGGAGCAGAATTATTCCTTCCGCTTGAAGGGCTGATTGATTTTGATAAAGAAGTCGAACGGCTGGAAAAAGAATTGACGAAATGGACAAAAGAAGTGGAACGCGTTCAGAAAAAGCTTGCGAATGAAGGTTTTGTCAATAAGGCACCGGAACATGTTGTTGACGAGGAAAGACAGAAAGAGAAAGATTATCTTGAAAAACAGGCTAAAGTTAAGGCTCGGCTTGAAGAATTAAAATCCTGAACAGTAAAAGCGGACATTCATGACAATCATGAACGTCCGCTTTTTATATATGTCACATATTTTTTTAAAATGTTAATGTCACTTATGGCACTTAACGTGCGCGATCCGACTACATCTTCTATCTCATTAAAAACAAACTGTCCATCATGATCAAGCAGAAAGTCAATGCCTGCCAATCCAAACTGGAAAAATTCACAGATTTGTTTGACCAGCACTGTTTCATGCGGTTTTAGAGTGTACCATGAAGCGAAGCCGCCCAGTTTATAATTGGCCCGAAAATCATGTTTGTTCTCGCGCAGGACTGCACCAATCACTTCTGTACCGATGACAAACACGCGCACGTCTTTCCCGGGCTGAATATTTGCCGCTGATTGCACAATCAGATCACCCTTTGGCTGGTTCTTTTTTAGGCCCTGCCACTCCTGAATGCTTTTCACCAGAAGAACTTCCTTGCCGCCTCTGCCATAAGCCCCTTTAATCACAAACGGAAAAGGCAATGGGGCTGATTCGGGCAAGCTTGTATTTTCTGAAATAAATAGTGTATCTGCCATCGGAATTGGTAATTTGCTTAAATAAAAGTGTGTCAGTGCTTTGTCGTTACAAATGGCAGCTGTTTCAGCGGGGTTATACACTGATACACCGAAAGATTCAAGCTGCCGGCTAAGAAGCGGATCAATCGTTCGGATAACAGCAAAATCAGGTAACGGCAACGGTTTGCTATCAAGCTTGACTGTACGTTCACTGCCAAGAACTCCAATCGTTAAATCCTCTCTTAGAATAAAACGCAGTGATACGTTTTGCAGGTGCGCTTCTTCAAGGAACCAATTGATATACGATCTGTTTTGTTCTGCATCATTTTTATTATAAATCAGCCAGCCGTTCATAGCAGTCCCCTTACTGTATTTCATTTTTGATATAGTCTATTATAAAATCGGCAACATTGATGCCGGTGCAATCAAACATATTACGGATATGCGCGTTCGAATTGATTTCGCAAATAATTGGCGAGTTGTCAGACCCAATTAATAAATCCACGCCGGCGAAATCAGCGCCAATTGCTTTGGCAGCGGTGACAGCAATCCTTTTCTCCCCGGAAGACGGGTGGTACGCTTGCATCTTTCCCCCGGCTGTAACATTTGCCCGAAAATCATTTTCTGAATGACGGGACATAGCGGCAACAACTTCATCACCGACGACGTGCAGACGTATGTCTTTTCCATAGCTTGAGGAAATGAATTCCTGAACCATAAACGGACGGCTTTGAAGCTGCCTTATTTTTTCAGCCAATTCATCTCTCGTGTCAACAAGATGTACCTGTTCGCCAAAGGACCCGAATGCTTCCTTTACAATCATGGGGAAGCCGAGGATATTGATCGCTTCCTGATAGTCATCGATGGGATTCTTTGTCGTTTTGTGAAACGATTTCGGGGCAATGACCGTCTTTGGGACAGGTAAATGGTTTAATGCCAATGACTGATACGAGGCGATTTTGTCATCACTCAAAGCAATTGTCTCCGAACTGTTGAATACACGTATTCCCAATAATTCGAGCTGTTTTGCCAGGTAAGTATCTTTATCGGCAAAAACTACAAAATCAGGCAGCCTGTCTCTGCCTGTGCCCAGCAAATTCACTGATCCGGAAGTCAGCAGTCCAAGCAGTTCATTATTTTTATAAATGTTTGTGTCTATCCGCTGTTTAGCTGCAGCTTGCTGAATCCACTCGGCGAAGTCAAGGAACTTATTGCCCGGCAAGTAGCCGTTGTAAATAATCCAGCCGTTCAGTTTCAATACTTGTCTTCCCTTCTTGATTTAAAATTGTGTTTAATTATTGCTATAATGATGCTGTTTAGATAAAAAATAAACGAAAAGCGGTGTGCACGATGTTCGAACAATTTTGCCAAGTCGAAGCTTTTTTCCATGTCCGGAAACAGCATGGTATGAAACCGGGGCTGGGACGTATACATAAACTTTTGGACCTGTTGAATCATCCAGAGAAAAAAATGAATGCCATTCATGCAGCAGGAACCAACGGCAAAGGTTCAACCATTCACTATCTGAACCATGCCCTTATGGCGAACGGATACACGGTCGGTGTTTTTAATTCACCGAGTCTCGAAGGGTTAACCGGTCATATTTTGCTTGATGATGCCCGGATTCCGGAAAAGATTTTCATTCATTACCTTAATAAAATTTATCCATTTGTACTCCAGCTTGACAAAGAGCAAAATCATCCGACTGAATTCGAAATCATAACTGTGATTGCGTTCTTATATTTTGCCGACCACACGGATATTGTTTTAGTTGAAACCGGTATGGGGGGCAGGGAAGACACAACGAATTGTTTCAACCCCATTTTGTCCATTATAACAAATGTCTCGTGGGATCATATGGATTTTCTCGGGAAAAATATTGAGTCGATTGCGTATCATAAAGCCGGAATTATAAAGGAAAACAAACCAATTATTGCCGGGGAAATGACTGGAAAAGCTACCTCGGTCATTGCTGCAGAGGCAAAGAGGAAAGGTGCCCCACTTTATCTGGCAGGTGAATCGTTTCAATATAAAATCACCGGCGTCAAGGGACATAACCAGACATTTCAATGGCATATGGATTCCGATATCAGCATGGAAGCGGGATTACAGGCAGCAGGTATTCATCAAGTAAGAAATGCTTCTTTGGCAATAATGGCCCTTGTACTTCTTAACGATAAAGGATTCGATTTGCACCGGGACAATTGCTTGAATGGCCTGGAAGCTACCCGGATCCCTGGCAGATTTGAACAAATTTATGACAGACCGGCAATTATACTGGACGGAGCCCATAACCCGGCCGGTGTGCAGGCTTTTACGGAGACGCTTGAAACAAGCTTTGGCCATGCGGAAAAGCATTTGATTTTTGCCGCATTTAAGGATAAAGATTTAAAACGAATGCTTGAAAAACTGGAACCTTATTTTTCTTCTGTTACATTGACGACATTTAATCACCCGCGGGCTGCGGGAATTGAACAGCTCCAGAATTTCAGCAAGAGCCGGCATGCCAAATTCCAAAGTGACTGGCGGCAGACCCTCAGACAAATCAATTTTGAACGGAAAGACGCCTTTTATTTTATAACCGGTTCATTACATTTTATAGCTATGGTAAAGAATTACGTTTCTGACGTTTGGAGCTGCGATAATTGATATGATTCACTGCGGCGAACTTCCCCCGCCAATATTTGAATGGTGGAGTTCTTGTTCAAGATTGATGTTGTTGGTACAGAATACATAAACTGCGACATAGTGACAGGGTTGATTTTCGCTTCGGGCAATTGCTTTCCGCGGGCAACGCTTCAGCTTCCTCGGAAGCAAAACCGCTTCCTGCTCAGATTTCAGCTGCCTGCTTTATCGCAGGAGTCAACTGCCCTCCGCTTCAATCAACGCCATGTTAGCGCAGGAAAAACACGGAGCTGCGGGAGGAAAGGCCTCGGTGAGATCCCACAGTTAAATAGTTACAAAATTTACGAAAAGAGCCTTTTGTTGTATTATGTTGAAAGTTTTTTTGAAAGAGTGACAATAATCGTCTTACTTTTTACCGTCCATATGCTAGAGTTGAACAAACTCATATATGGAGGGAAAATGGGTGGGTCAAAATAAAAAGGTAGACGTATGGATGAATGGTAAAAAAACAAAATTGAAAAAGAAAGCCGGAAACACAAACAAACAACATTCTATTAAAGAATCCAACGATGAGCATGCAGCCTCACTGGAGAATTCCAATATACCTGAATATGTCAGACAGGAGAATGAGGATGGTAAAAAGGATCGCAACAAAAAAATCAACTACAAACGAAAATCCAAATTAAAGAGGGCTAAACCATTTTTAATTGCTTCCATATCTGCGATTATCATTGGGGCATTTCTGGGTTTCTTCATGCTTAATATGTTTGTGGATATCAATCGCAATATAACTCAGCAGGACAGTTCCTCCTCTTCAGCGGCAGCCGATAAAGAAAACAGCATGGCTAATGCTGAATCAGCTGATGCTACTGCAATAGATGCACTCAGTGCCTATGTGGTACAGGCAGGTAAATTCAGTGAACAAGCAAACGCTGAGGAAATGGCAGCAACTGTCCAGGATGCAGGTTTTTCTGCTATGGTCTGGGAAAATGGGGCTTTTTATTTCGTTTTATCCGGAATAAGCACTTCTGAGCAACAAGCGGAACAAACGGCAACCGGCCTCGCTGACAATGGAATAGAAGTTTATGTTAAGGAATGGCAAACAGAAACGAACGAAATCACATTACCAGATAACGAAAAAGAATGGCTTCAAATGTATGAGCAGCAGTGGAAGGAAGCAGTTGATTCCGTCAGCAGCGGCAACCACCTCTCAAAGGATGCCTGGGCGGAAGTTATTGATGCGGTTCCGGAGAACACCGAATCCATCTCCGGCATTGCTAAAGCGTTAAATGAACAGCATCAAGCGATGGGACAGACGGATAAATGGCAGGAACAGGTGATTTTGCTGAAACTGTGGGAACAGTTTAGTCAGTTGATATCACAATGAATAAACGCAGTGCATGTTGCGTAAAAATGGGCAATTTTGTATTTTATTAATCCGGTATAGCTGGAAAGTTGAATTTCTGTCAGGAGATTTTTCAATTATAAGGATCAAGGCTCCTGTTAAAGTATTTTTTTATAAAGTTGTCCCTATGGAGAGGAACAGTTACGATAAATCTATCTTACCATAGGGAGGACTGTGAATGAGTTCATCGCCGATTATGATAAAAGATGTCCCAAAAGAGGATCGCCCCCGGGAGCGTTTGCTTAAATTTGGACCGAGTCATTTGTCCAATCAGGAACTGCTTGCTATTCTGATTGGCAGTGGGACGAGGAAAGAGTCAGTAATGGTCTTATCGAATCGGGTTTTAATGCATTTTGAGGGATTAAACTTATTGAAAGATGCGACTATTGAAGAATTGACTTCAATTAAAGGGATTGGAACTGCCAAAGGCGTATTGTTGCTGTCGGCTTTGGAATTGGGAAAACGAATGAATCAGTACAAGCCTGACGATCGTTATGTAATTCGCTCGCCTGAAGATGGGGCGGACTATGTTATGGAAGATATGCGGACGCTTAACCAGGAGCACTTTGTTGTATTATTTTTGAACACCAAAAACCAGGTTATCCACAGCCAAACTATCTTTATCGGAAGTTTGAATGCCTCGATTGTACATCCGCGTGAAATATACAGGGAAGCTGTCAAACGTTCGGCTGCTTCCATTATCTGTGCACATAACCACCCTTCCGGAGATCCCGCGCCTTCCCAGGAAGATATCCATGTAACAAGACGTCTGGTGGAATCAGGGAAAATGATTGGCATCGAATTATTGGACCATTTGGTGATCGGTGACAGGAAATTTATTTCACTTAAAGAAAAAGGTTATCTATAAACACTATCTATTTTTTTATTTTTTTCGTATAATTGAATAGACGTAATTCGGACAGCGCCAGTTTCTAATGTTTACTTGAGATTGGCGCTTTTATT
>Ga0079226_10002664_pt1 | contig 13773 bp, 13 predicted proteins | sample Poulit2014_FD_76345 | JGI IMG/M metagenome (GOLD analysis project Ga0079226, IMG submission 76345) | Agricultural soil microbial communities from Georgia to study Nitrogen management - Poultry litter 2014 | ecosystem: Environmental > Terrestrial > Soil > Agricultural land | place: USA: Georgia... | reverse complement strand
TATATCTAACATTTCAGGTGTTTTTTCTTAATTTTCATATTCAAATTCTAAATGAACCTCTTCTGGCATTGACTTTAGTTTAGTCTTAACAATAACAAACGGATAGTCATATTCTTGTGGTAAAATTTCATCAACTTTGGGATCTGTAAAATTTGCATAGACTACTATATCAAATTTATCTTTTGAATGTTTCTCTTTGACTATTTTTTCAATATCTACATCAAAACCTTGGGACTTTTTCTCTCCTCGAGTAACTATAACATATATATCATCTCTATATTTGCTTATTAATGCTCTTTCTTCCATTATGTATTTCGGCAACATTTCCGTAATTTTTTCTGGTATTTCTTCTTCTTCAAGTTCCTTAAATTTAACATTCTGTTCTTTATCTCCTAAGATCTTAGGAGCTGCTAATACTCCAATTATAACAATTAAGATTAAAGCAAATATTAGGTATCTTTTCACACATATCCCTCCAATAAGTAGAATATCTTCTACTCTATTTATATTCATATTATTAGGGAATATGTTATAGCAATAAAAAATAAGCATGTAAACATGCTTATTTTTTTCATATGTATTAAACCTTTCCTACTTAAGGGGCACTGTACCTACACTAATTTTCAACGCATCATCTACATATTTCATCATTTGCTTATCCAGTCCACCTATTTTTTCTCTCAGTCTTTTTTTGTCAATAGTCCTAACTTGTTCTAATAATATAACTGAATCCTTAGGCAATCCATACTCTTTTCCTTTAATCTCTACATGAGTAGGTAGTTTTGCTTTATTTATTTGTGATGTAATTGCTGAAATAATTATAGTTGGGCTATACTTATTTCCTATATTATTTTGCACAACTAAGACTGGTCTAACTCCCCCCTGTTCAGATCCTATGACTGGACTTAAATCCGCATAGAAAATATCTCCTCTTCTAATAATCACAATTTCTCACGTCCTATCAACACGGATTCATAATTGTATAAATCTGAGTTGTCTTGCTCTAATCCTGATTCTGCTAAATTCAAATTTATACGACTCATTTCCTTATACCCATGTTTAAGATTTTCATTCATATCTTGGGTCCAGATATCCTTAAAATAGACTTTTACACATTCTCTAATTACTTTTATTGTACCATTGCATTTCATTGGGACAATCAGATTCTTTTCAACCATCAATTCCCACCCCCATTTCCTTATGCAATTAAAAAGATAAGAAGACAATACGATTATATATTGTTATACTGCTATATGTCAACCAATTAACCTATAACTATTATCCAAATATATAATCTACTATATGGTCATATTTTCCATCTTTAAGGTAGACTTTTGGTACTCTACGGCTTATTATAGTTGTCACTTCGTAAAAAGTAGTTCCTAATAACTTTGCAATTTCCTCAATATGAGGATGTTTTTTATTTTTATATCCAAATAATATAACTTCATCTTCTCTTTTAATATCTTTTATATCGGTTACATCAACCATCATTTGATCCATACATATTTTTCCGACTATTGGTGCTCTTTCTCCATCAATATAAACTTCTCCTTTACCTGTTAACAGCCTATAATATCCATCGGCATATCCTACAGAAATAGTAGCTATTTTAGATTGTCTATTTGTGATAAACTCTTGATTATATCCTATTCCTGTTCCTTTAGGTAGAGTTTTTAAATATGCTACATTAGTTTTAAAGGTCATAGCAGGTTTTAATGATAGTTTTTTTACATCTACTTCAGTTGAAGGATAATATCCATATGATATGATTCCTGGTCTCACCATATCTAAATTATATTCTGGATAGTCTATTACCCCGGCTGAATTAGATATATGTTTAATGGGTATATTGATATTATTATCCTTTAACTTTTTTATAAACAAATTAAATCTATTATATTGCTTTTTAGTAAAAGTTTTATCTTTTTCATCTGCAGCAGCAAAATGAGAATATATACCTTGAATCTCTATATTAGGTAATTTACTTATTTTAATTATATCTTTAGTACTTTCTTCATTAGGTAGAAAGCCAACCCTACTCATACCTGTATCTATTTTTATGTGTATCTTTACATGTTTATTCATACTTTTAGCTTTGTTTGACAAAAATAGTGCATCCTCATAATTATATATACTTATCATTATATCATTTTCAATCATAGTATCATATTGGTAGTGAGGTATATAATTAAAAGTTAGAATAGGGGCATCAATGCCAGCTTTTCTTAATTCAACAGCTTCTTGAAAAAGTGAAACTGCAAGCATATCTGCTCCATTTTCTAAAAAAACCCTAGATGCTGCAATGGCTCCATGTCCATATGCATTTCCTTTTACTACAGCCATAATCATAGTATCTTTATCAATATATCTTCTTATACTTCTCATATTAAAAGCTAAATTATCTAAATCTATTTCTACTCTAGTTCCTTTATATTTATTTAGTGTCACAATATTCGCCTCTACATTTCTAGTTTTTTCTATATTCAAAGTTATTATATTTTATCTTTAATCTTTCTTTATTATCTTCATCTAATATTATTATTTGTTCTGGTATAAACTTTTCCTTATTTAAATAAATTATCTTTTTGTTATTATATCTGTTATTGTCTTCAAGATTATATTCAATAATATAATAGTCTCTACCATCTATCGTATCTATGCCTACCCAATCTATACTATCTCTAATTATAAATATTTCTCCGAATAGCAATGATTTATCTATTTCTTTAATCTTATTTAATGAAATAGATTGATCTATGGATGTATTCTTTAAATATATATTATCTCCTTTGTATTTAATCACAATTTCATTGTTTTCTTTAGGCTCTAAAACTTCTATTTTTATTTCATTTTCATTTATATAGGTTTCACGTAATTTATAAACAGAATCTTTTTCCTCTCCTATAATCGTCAAATCTAATTCTGTCTCATATCCTGTATATTTATCTAAAATTTTATCAAACTTTTTCTTAATTCTCTTTTCATTATTTCCAGAACATGAAGTTAAAAATAATATGGCAATCAATATAATTAATAGGACTCTTTTCACACTAATCAACCCTTTTTAACTTTATTATCAATATATAGATTAGACATTAGTATATTATATTTAAGTCCTAGTTATTTAGAAGATAAATTTACAATTTTATTTTTTATAATTATAATCATAATACCCTATTACAAAAGCTACAGCATACTCTTTTTCATGGGAAATAGATATATCAAAATTATTTATTTCTAATTTTTTAATTATATCCCATCCTTTAGAAGATATATTAACTATAGGTTTTCCTTCAGAATTGTGGGAAATCTCTATATCTTTCCAACTTAACTTTCCTATACCTCTACCTACAGCTTTAGATACAGCTTCCTTTGCTGCAAATAGTCCTGAAATAGTTTTAATATTATGGTTTCTTTTTTTTATGTAACTAATTTCTCTTTCAGTAAAAATCCGATTATAGAAAGATTCTCTCCTTTTTTTTATAATATTATCTATTCTATTTATCATTACTATATCTACACCTATAGTTATCATATAATTATACACTTCCATTAAAATAAAATCTTACATAATTTAATCCATACTATTATTATAGACTTTTTAACATATAAAATCAATTATTTAAAACAAAATAAGCCCTTAGAAAACTATTTCTAAGGGCTTTCATAATATATTTTATTATATTTTAATTTGAAGAACTCATTGAGGATGTTAAACTATTTTTTATTTCTTGAATGTCATTTTCATTTGCAGTAGGTGCTGGGGTATAGTATCCTTTTTGTTCTGCCATTTGATAAATTTGATATTGTAATTGTTCTGCTTCATTTCTTAAAGTTTGTAAAGTTGATCTTAGTTGTTGATTTGAACATTCTGTAATAGCAGTTGTATAAGTCCCTATACTGGCTTTAGCTCCTGATAGTATATCATTTACCATTTCTTGATCTTGCATTTTTTTACCTCCTAAAGTGAATTTGTTAGATTTGTTGCAGTTTCTTGTGCATCTTGACTAGATTGTTGAAACATCTGTTTAAATTGGGGATCTTTTACTTGATTAGAATATTGTTCAAACTTTTTACTCATAGTTTGATGTGCAGATGCTATCTCTTTAACTGTATTTAATTCTTCAGTAGTAATGTTATTTAAATTTATAGTATTTTTAAGTGCCACTTTTTTTCCTCCCTCAGTTTCTATTTCACACATTATTATCATTGCTTAAAAAAATATATTTATACTAATAATTATGTATTTTTTAAAGTTTTTATATATTATATGTAAATTCTTTTTTCTTCTGATATACTAAATATATAAATAAATTAAAGGTGGGATAATTAATGGAATTTAAATTAGAGCAAGGTGGAAAAACTAAAATTCTTTTAGTTACTGAATCTATGGATGAATTAAATATTCAAAATGAATTATATCAATACTTAAAAGAATCGGAAATATTTAAAGGGAGTTTAAAAGAAACTTATTTAGATTTAAATTTGAATAAGGAAAACTTCTTATTTTTAGGTTTAGGCAAAGAAAAGGATTTAACTATTAACGATGTAAGAAAAGCTTTTCATAAGGCTGGTAAGGATTTAATGAATATTAAGGCTAAAAATGTTGGTATTTCTATTACAGAACTTGGAGATTTAGATTATAATGAAATTATAGCAGCAGCTACTGAGGGTTTACTTCATTCAGAATATGCTTTTGAAAAACATCTTACCGAAAAAAAGGTTAAACCTACATTAGAAGAAGTTTATTTTGATATTCCAAGCGAGGAAAAAGATAAAGCATTAGAAGCTATTGAGGAAACTAAATCATTAATAAATGGTATATTTTTAGCTAGAGATTTAGTTAATGAGAGGGCTATAAATATGTATCCTGAAATTTTAGCTAATACAGCTAAAGATAATCTAGAAGATTTAAATGTTAAAGTAGACATATATGATAAAAAAGCAATTAAAGATATGAGTATGGAAGCTCTTTTAGCAGTCTCCCAAGGATCTGATAAAGAACCTAAATTTATAGTTATGACTTATAATGGAAATCCAGATTCTGAAGAAAAAATTGCTCTAGTCGGTAAAGGATTAACTTACGATTCAGGTGGATATTCATTAAAACCATCATTAAGTATGGATACTATGTTTTCAGATATGGGTGGAGCTGGTACAGTTATAGGTGCTATGAAATCTATAGCAAAGTCTAAATTAAAAAAGAATGTAGTAGGAATAATTCCAGCATGTGAAAACTTAATCTCTGGTTCTGCCTATAAACCTGGAGATATTATAGGATCTATGTCTGGAAAGACTATTGAGGTGTTAAATACTGATGCAGAAGGTAGATTAGCATTAGCTGATGCATTATGGTATGCTGCAACCGAAGTTAAAGCTGATAAGATAATTAATCTAGCAACATTAACAGGAGCTTGTCTAGTAGCTTTAGGTAATACTACTACAGGAGCTATTACTAATAATGATAAATTTATGGATGAAGTTTATCAAGCTTCTAAAATTTCAGGTGAACCAGTATGGCAATTACCTTCACATCCAGATTACAAAAAGCAAATTAAAGGAGACTTTGCTGATTTAAATAATACTGGTGGTAAAGGTGCTGGTACTATTACAGCAGGTCTATTTTTAGAAGAGTTTGTAGATGATACTCCTTGGGTACATTTAGATATTGCAGGAACTGCCTATATTGACAAACCAAATGGGTATCTTCCAAAAGGTGCTACAGGAGTACATGTAAAAACATTATATTATCTAGTAAAAAACCAATAATATAAATAGGGACGATTGATCGTCCCTATAATTTTATAATATAAGATCTAGCTATATAATATAGCTTATTTACTTCATTTTCTCTAAATACTAGATAATGCATTGGTCACTGGTGGAACAACTTGTTTCTTTCTCGACAATACATCTTGAGCATAGAATGAATCTTCAACTAAGGATTTATCAAAAGCCTTTGCTACCTGATCCTTTTCTTCTCCGACTACTATCATCTCCGAAGCCTGATTAAATATATCAGTTAGCATAAGTATATATACAGAATAATTATATTCTGTTGATCTTTCTTCCATTGATTTTATTAAATCATTTCTCATATCTCCTAAACTATCTAAATCCATTGTAAACACTTGAGAAATACCTACCTTATTTTCATCGATGGTAAAAGATTTAAAATCTTGATTTAATAATTCTTGAGGAGTTTGTCCTGTTAAGGATGTTCCGGCCTTAAACATTTCCATAGCAAAAGCTTCAATATCTAAATCTGCAATTTTAGCTAGTCTATCTAACATAATCTTATCAGTATTAGTAGATGTTGGAGATCTAAATAATAATGTATCTGAAATAATTCCAGCCGATAAAATTCCGGCTATTTTCTTAGAAGGTCTTCTACCATTTTCAAACATTATAGATGCTACTATCGTACAGGTACTTCCTACTGGTTCATTTCTAAAATATATAGGATGACCTGTAAATACATCTGCTATTCTATGATGATCTATTATTTCTAGTATTTCTGATTCTTCTAAGCCGTCTATAGACTGACCTCTCTCATTATGATCTACTAAAATCACCTTTTTCTTAGCACTAGATATTAGATGATATCTAGATATTGTTCCTATTACCTTATTTTTATGATTAATTACTGGATAACTTCTATACCTAGTTTGAGACATTTGAACCTTTACATCATCTACTAAATCATCTAAAGAAAATACTACTAAATTTTCAGTAGTCATTACATGACTAATAGATACACTTTGGGATATTAGTCTAGAAGTTGTAAATGTATCATGTGGCGTAGATATAATAGTTATATCTTTTTCCTTTGATAAGTCTATTAATTCCTCATCTATTTTCCCTTTTCCTGTAACTATCATTAATGATATATTATTCTTAATTGCTACTTCCTGAATATCAACCCTATCACCACATATTACTATATCATTTTCTGCTACATATTCTTTTAATGTATGTGGTTCCATAGCTAATACTAATAATTTACCTTTATATGGTCTTTTTTCATCTGGTATTAGAATAGCTTCTGCTGATAAAGTATCTATTATATTTTCTATAGAAACTTCTGACTTTCCTAAAAAAGAATTATCCCATACATCTATATAACTTTGAACTATATCTGAAACAGTTACTACTCCTATTATTTTTTCATTCTCATCTATTACTGGAAGACTATTTATATCATTTGTAGTCATAATATTTAAAGCCATTCTTAAAGATATATTTGGGCTAATAGCAGCTATACTATCAAATTCTAAGTCTTCTACACTTAATCTTACCGTTTCCATTAATTCAGGTTTTTTCACATCAAAATAATTTAAAACAAATTTAGTTTCTCTATTTATATCTCCTAATCTTACTGGGATAGCCTCTATTCCTCCACAGCTATTCTTATAATCTGCATAAGCTAAGGCAGAGCATATAGAGTCAGTATCTGGATTCTTATGCCCTATTATATGCACTGTTTCCTTCATTACCTTTCCTCCTACTTTATCTATTAGTATTGATTATATCATATCATCTATTTAGGAAAAACTATATCTATAATATTTTGATTTTCATCTATTTTATCCCTAAGCTTTCTGTCCTACTTTTGAAAATACTATAAGATAGTTTCAGGATTTTCTCTAAAACTATCTTAGCCTAAATATATTATTCATATTCTCCCTTACTAAATTTAATAATTCTTTCGGTAATTTCTCTACCTTCTCACCTATAATTATTCCTCTTGGTCTTTTGTATCCTTCTTTCCATATATAGTTAAAAAGCTCTTCATTCCTTTTACTATTTTTTCCTATTTGGAATCCAAATACTTCTACATTCTTAGATAGAAGTTCATCTATTGCCTCCTTTGTTATCCCTGGAAAATCTGATGCACCATCTGTTATTTCAAATATTATTTTTACTTCCTTTCCTTTCTTTAGTTTTTTTTCTTTATTCTTTGATATAGATTTAGATATTTCTTTAAGACAGCTACCATCATCTGTTGCACCATCACTAGCATTTAAATCTACAATAGAATGGATTACATCACTTTTATCTTTAGACTTTATACCCTTACTATCAAATTCTTTAACCATATAATAATCACTTCCGAAGAACCAAGTTTCACTTAAAACTTCTATTTCTTGATTTAGTTTTTCTGAACTATTCTTTAGATATCTATTAAAGTCCTCTATTGAAAGTAATGTAACTGCTAATGTCCTCCTAGCAGCTTCAATTTTCGATTCATCCATAGAACCAGAATTATCTATAACAAAGGATATTTCTATTTTTTCAGGTAATATTTCATAGCTTGATTCTAAAAGATATCTATTAAATATTGAAAGATTTTTATAATTTCCTTTTTCTTCTGCCTCTATAAAGTCTGGATAAGAATAAATAAAACTATCTATATCTAATTTTCCTTTTGTTTGTTTATCCTTCTTTACATTTACCTCTTTCTTTGCTTCCCCTATTAATTCTCTCCAGAATTTTTTCATTTCTTCTCTTTCTTTAGTCATTTTATTTTTATAATAATAAAATAGTTTTTGATCATCTTCTGTAATTCCATAGGAATTTAAATCTATTTTCTCACTTAAGATATTTTTAAATTTTAAGTCTAATTCTTCTTCTTTTTCTAACATCTCCTCCAGGATTTCCTGTTCCTCATCCCTAGTTGTCTCCATTTGTTCATCAATTTTTTCTCCTGAATCATCTTTAGATACACCTTTTTCCTCCCAGTCAATTCCCTCTGATTCTTCAAGCTCCATTTTATCTATTTCTATTTTCCAAAGATTTTCAAATACTGGGTAAATAAATGATCTAATAAGAGGATCTCTTTCTATTATCCCTTTCTCATTATTTATATTTTCAATTAATTTTCTATATAAAAACTCGAAAATTCTTACACCTAAAATTTTATTATCAAAGGGATTATCTATAGATCTATCTATTTTAGGTTTTTTATCATATAATTCTATAAGTAAAAAACCTTTTACAAAAGCTCTATGCATAGGTAGATGCGAAAGAGAATCTATATCTTTACCTATACTCTCCATATAAAACACAATTTTTTCAAAATTTTCTTTATCCCTATATATAGGAGCCATTTGCAAAACTCTTAAAAAAGATGTAAATCTATCTAATTCATGTAAAAAATCTAGTACTTCTTCTTTTACATAATTTGAAATGATACTAGGCTTATAAGCCTCGTCTTTTGATAGTCCCTCTTCTCTTACCTTATTTAAAATATAAATAGTCATACTATCTATTTCTTTTTGCCAATTCCTACTTCTTTTTACATATTCTTTAGTATTCTTTTTCCAATCAGGATAAAGAGAAAGTTCATAATATATATGCCACATAATCTGATTATAATCTAATTTTTTATCCAAAAAATTTGCTAAAGGTAAATATAAGATACCCTCAGCAGGAGACAATTTGAATTTTTCAAGTTCCGAATCTGCTATATACATTAAGTTAGGATCCCCTGTAAAGGTAAGTAATGAACGTTTTTCTTTCTTCAAAAATTCTTCTAAATGTGTTTTCGATTTTTCAATTATAGCTTCTTCATTTTCATTAAACATAATTGCCTCCTAAGTATATAATGCTGTAGACCATAAATCATCTGGTGTAATAATTCTATTTATATATATTGAATATACATCACCATCTAAATCTAAAGCTAAATATTTTAAAGTATCTAGTTTAAATATATTTATAAAAAAGTAATCATCGATTATACTATCCTTGCTTAATTGCCATATTCCAAAATTCTCCTCAAGAAGATATAAAAAGCCACTCTCACTTAATATAATAGCCGTACCTTTACTAGACTCAGCATCAAACAAATCTCCACTTAATCCTTTTATATTTTTCTTTATATCTTTATCATTTATAGATAATATCTTCGCATTTCCATTATTACCTATAATTAGAATATCATCTATATTTTTAAATTCGTTATCAAGTAATTTAATATTTTTTACTTCCCCGTTGAAAACCTTAATCCTATCTAACACTTCCAACTGATTTTTATCACGCTTTGTAATATAAATATATCCATCAATAGTTCCAACAATAAAATAATCTTTCTTTACCCTTTCAATATAAGAATAATTAGTAATATCAGAGTTTAAACATAAGGATTCTTTATCTAAATAACCTTTACCTTTTTTAGTTTCTTCCCTTATCTCTATCCTTTGAGCCTTAATATCTAGACCTTTTTCTAAACTATTATAATAGCTATCTAAAGATACCCTGTAATAATTTCCCCTTATTCCACATAAAATTATATCATTTTCTAATCTATACATAGAAGATATATTCTCATCTATACCTTTAATTGATTTACTCCATTCAATCTCTAATTTTGACTTTTTCTTATCTCCCATATTATTTATATATAAAAATCTAACCTCCTTTTTTGTACTACTAATGATATAAAGACTTTCATCTAATTTCAATTTAGATTTTAAAAATCCTTCAAGTCTAATATCCCCTATTTCTTCTACCTTACAAATTTCTATAGAGGTTTTTTGACCTATATCTTCTAAGGTTCTATAATAGGGAATCAAATCTTTTAAAAGTTTTTCCTCTATTTCAGTAAACTTATCTATTTCTTCTTTTAAGCCTTTATCTAATACCCCACTCTCTCTACACCTATCTAGTCTATTTCTTAAGGTCTTTACTCCTTTTTTAAACTCATCTATATCTATTGAAATATTCATTCTAACTTTTCTCCCTTATTATATTCTAAATACTCCAGGAGGTTTTTTGAGTGTTCTAAATGGGATATTTTATTATCTAAATTTTTGTATTCCCTTAATCCAACTTTATCCTCATAATCAACACCTATTCCCATGTCATTGTATAATTCTTTCGGCATCGATTTCCTAGATGATTCTTCTCCAAATATAAGGTAAATTAAATCTAAATAACTTAAGGTACTTATATCTTCTCTCTCATAATTATATTTAAAACTTCTAATTTCTTCATAGGTAGTTTTAGACTCTCCCTTTGCTTTTACTTCTATTTCCCATCCTTCTTCTTCAGGGAAAAAACCAAAACGGATAGCTTGGGAAAGTATATAATTCTGGTCATCTGGATAAGTAATAGAACTAATAAATCCATCCCAAATTGCTTTACTAAGATCCTTTTCTTCTCCTTTATTCCAACTATTCAAAATATATATTATATTTCTTATAGATAGAACAGATTCCCTAAGTTCTAGTTCCTCTAGTACTGAATCCTCTTTAAAATCATCCTCTTTCCATTTCCCTATAAAAACATTTTGTGTCACCTTACACAACTGGGAAAATCTAAATAATTCTTCCAATGTTCTTTTAGGATTAGGTAATCTCAGACTACCATCATCTTCAGCTAAAATAGTTAATATAATCCTAAATAATTCATTTTTTTCTGGCAAATCTTCTTCCTCTAAGGAACCAGTAGTGTTTTGTGGTACATAATTATATTCTATAGTTTGAAAACGTGATTTAAAAGCTGGGTTCAATTCATTTGTTCCTTCATAATTTACCCCTTGACTACTAAGATTCCCTGTTCCTATAAATCCAAATCCTTGTTTTATTAAAACAGGTCCTACACCTGTTATATATGCTGTACTTCCTGCATGACGTTGTAAAATATCGTTTAGACCAATTAAATTTTGCATTGCTATAGTGTTTAATTCATCTACTATCACAGGTCTACCTTCTTTTACAGCTACCAATATTTCTCTCTCTATTTTCTTTACTTCGGTACCAAATGCACTATTTCTTGCAACTAAAAGATCAGAAAAACTTTTCCATATCTGAATTTTAAGTTGTAATTGCTCTTCATCTGTCATTTTCTTTAGTTCTTTTTCATGACTATCCATCCAATTATAAAAATCTTTTATAATTATATTTAAATAGTCAGAAAAAGCTCCTTCAGAAAAACTCTGTTCTAATACTAAAGTTTTTTCTACAAACATATCTTCATAGGTAAGATTATAAGATCCAGATATAAATAGAGGTTGTATTGATCTTATCTCTTCCTCACTTCCCTTATTTAATATATCATTATAATATATTTCCTTTTCTTCCTTTAATTTACTAAATTCTTCTACTACATCTTTTTCCGTGGCATTTGAATTATCTAAATACCATTTCTCCATTTCCACCTCAAGTTCCTCTTGTATGCGATTTTTTATAGTAAAATTTAAAGCTGATTCTAAAGCAAGTTGTGTCTTACCACTACCTAAATGACCTACCAGATAAACTGGTACTCCTGCATCTAAGGAATCTAAAATTTTCTTTTTCTTATTTTCAACATAAGGAACCTTTATCAGATCATTTTTCTTATTTATTTCTAAATCATTTAAAAATTCTCTTCTATGATAAAATTCCCAAGCCTCTGGTGAATTTTTTATTATTTTATTTAATTTATTTCTTAATCTCTTTATAGAGTCTACTCTATATCTTGTAGCTGAATTACTTATAGATACTCCATGACTGCCCTTTTTTGCTTTTCTTTTCTCCCAACTTAAGAAAAATTTTTCATATTCAATTCGTTTTTCTATTTCTTCTATCTCTTCCCTTTTATCTTTTATTTCACTATCTTTATATTCTTTATATATCTTATAAAAATTAGTCTTTCTTTTAGACAAATAGATGTCTTTGCTAGTTTCTTTTTCAAATCTTCTAAAACTATTGAAAAATAAATCCTTATTTCCATTTTCCTCCTCTTCCTTGTATCTTAAATTTTTATCAGCTTTTTGCCTAATATCATCTCTATATAAATGTTCTAATTCTTCTATACTAGGTATCTTTTGATCTCCATTATCTTTCTTTTGGCTCATAATATCCCTTCCTCAATATATTTATATTAACCTTATAAATTAAAATCCCGACTCTTAAAGGAATCGGGATTTTAATTAAGTCATTCTAATTTACCTTAAATTATATTATATTCTTTTAAAAGTTCTTCAATCTCTGTACCTGCTATTTGTTTTTGAATTTTACGTTTATTCATCGGGGAAATTGGTATGTCTAATTCTTTTCCATCTAATAGACTAACACCTGCATTTAACAGATAACGTATATCATATTTTGAAGCATATACTTCAGGTACACTTCTTTCCACTCCTGTTAACACATATACTGCTTCCATAGCTGTACGGCCAGAATATTCAGTAGTAAATACTGTATCACGACCTGGATTATCAAGTGTTTCAGCAAATTGACCAAGGAAAGCAAAATTTACTGCATTTTTTGGTACAACATATGGTCTATCTCCATCTTCACGAGGCATAAATTGAGATGTAATAAATGGCATCATAACAGGTATTGCACTACAAGATCCTGCAAGTTCATCTATCTCATCTGTAGGAACTCCTATATGGTATAACCATTCTTTTGTAATTTCTTCTCCAGTACAATCTCTCATAGGTTTCTTAATATAATCTCCTGGAGTATCTGAAAACAATCCATATATCCAAATAACAATATCTTCCTCAGGTTGACCATAATATTGGCCTTGACGATTTATTGTCCAACTCATAAGCCATGAAGAGTCATGCACCGTAACTATACCACCTGTTACAGTACCTCCACTATATGGAGAACGCTTTGTTATCTTTTCAATATATTCTGGGACTCTTTCATCATGGGAAGTAATTGTACAAGATTCCCAATTAGTTTTTTCTGGTTGTGAACAAAATTTATCTGGATTTCCAAATTCATCTGATTGTTCTGCTATATTCTTCCATAGATTCCAAGCTCCACCTGG
>Ga0079226_10002663_pt1 | contig 13774 bp, 9 predicted proteins | sample Poulit2014_FD_76345 | JGI IMG/M metagenome (GOLD analysis project Ga0079226, IMG submission 76345) | Agricultural soil microbial communities from Georgia to study Nitrogen management - Poultry litter 2014 | ecosystem: Environmental > Terrestrial > Soil > Agricultural land | place: USA: Georgia... | reverse complement strand
CCGATTGTAGCTTTAATAGGACAAGTTGAAAAAAAATTTAAGGATAGAGAAGCTTTTCAAGAGGTAGAGTTTTCTTCTTATTTCAGCCACTTGTGCAAATGGTCTGTTGAAATAAGTGATGCAGAGCGAATTCCTGAACTATTACATAGAGCGTTTCACGTAGCTCGTTCTGGAAGACCGGGGCCAGTTGTTGTATCACTTCCAGAAGATATGCAGGATGAGATCGTTACAAATAATCAGTATGCTCCTATAGAAGTAGAGCCTCCTCGACCAAATAAAAATTCTGTATATAAAGTGAGTAAAGAATTGGAAAAAGCAAAACATCCTGTGATTATTGCTGGAGGCGGAGTTATACTCTCTGAAGCGACTTCAAACCTGACACAGCTTTCTGAAAGTTTAAATATACCGGTTGTAACAGCTTTCAGAAGATTTCATGCTTTTCCGAACACTCATCCACATTATATAGGCTCACTAGGCTTAGGAGCTCGGAAAGGATTGCTGGAGTATATTCAAAAGAGTGATCTTGTTTTGGCGCTTGGTACTAAATTTTCACAGATGACAACAGATGACTATACGTTAATAAATGAAAAAAGCAAGTTGATCCATGTAGATATATCACCGGATATTATAGGGAAAGTCTATAAACCATCTTTATCGGTTGTTTCCGATGTAAATGAGTTCCTGAATGATTTAAATAAAGAGGTGATAGTAGAAGAAAATGTAGACAGAAAAAATATTCTTCAGGAAGCAAATAAGCAATACGTTGAATTTGCTACTCCAAAACAATCCAATGATAAAATAGAGGGGTATGCTGATTTGAAAAAAGTTATTCAAGACTTGAAAAAAAACCTTCCTGATGATGCGATTATCACAAGTGATGCAGGAAACTTTTTTTCTTGGATTTCTCGTTATTACCAGTATGGAGAAAATGAAATTTATTTAGGACCTACATCTGGTGCTATGGGATACGGCATGCCATCAGCAATAGGAGCAAAAGTAGCAGCACCTGGGAAAACAGTGGTATCCATTTCAGGAGATGGAGGCTTTATGATGACTATGCAGGAATTTGAAACCGCTGTGAGATATAATGAACCGATTATCAGTCTAGTCATCAACAATAATAAATATGGAACAATCCGCGCTCACCAAGAAAATAAATTTCCAGATAGAGTTATTGGCACGAATTTGACTAATCCAGATTTTGCATCGTTAGCGAATAATTTCGGTGGTTACGGAATAAAGGTAGATAATAATGAAGATTTTATTGAAGCATTGAAAAAAGCTATAGAGAATGATAAACCGACACTAATCGAAATTGCCGCGAATCCGGAAATATTATCTGCAAGTAAAGATCAATAACAAAATGAAAGGGAGGATTATATGCTATATATCAATGGAGAATGGATGACGACAGATGAACAACTTGAAGTAATTAATCCGAGTACAGGTGAGGTGATTGATTCTGTTTCTAAAAGCAGTAAAAATGAAACAAAAGAAGCCGTAAAATCAGCAAAGGAAAACATGAAAGAATGGTCGAAAAAAACGGCTAAAGATCGGTATGAATATCTAAATCGAGTTGCAGAAATTTTACGAAGCAGAACAGACAAAGTGGCAGAAGTTATTACAAATGAAATGGGAAAACCTTTAAAAGAATCAAAAGGTGAAATTTCTTTGGCGATTGACTATTTAGAGTGGTACGCAGAAGAAGGAAGAAGAATATATGGAGAAACAATCCCTGCATCTGCTGAGAACAAACGTTTAATGGTGAAACGTCAACCTGTTGGAGTTGTTGGAGCTATTACACCTTGGAATTTTCCTATTGCAATGATAACAAGAAAAGTAGCACCAGCGTTGGCAGCCGGATGTACCGTAGTACTGAAACCAGCTTCTGCTACACCTTTAACCGCTATAGAAGTATTTAAAGCTTTCCACGAAGCAGGCGTACCTAAAGGAGTGGTTAATTTACTACACGGCTCTGCGAAAGAGATTACGCAAGTATTGATGGACTCCCCTGATGTACGTAAAATTACTTTTACTGGTTCTACTGAAGTTGGAAAACAATTAATGAAACAATCTGCAGACACTATGAAAAAAATATCTATGGAATTGGGGGGGCATGCTCCATTTATTGTGTTCGAAGATGCAGATTTAGAGCAGGCAACAGATGGTGCAATCGCCAGTAAATTTAGAAATGCAGGACAAACTTGCGTGTGCGCTAATAGAATGTATGTACATGAATCGATTGCAGAAAAGTTTTCTGCTTTGTTGGCAAAAAAAATCAAAGCTATGAAGATAGGTGATGGAAATGAGAATCAAGTTGAAATAGGACCGCTAATAGATTCACAAGCTGTAGAAAAAGCATTTGAACATGTTGAGGATGCGAAAAATAAAGGGGCTGGAATTGCAGCTGGTGGAAATAAATTAACGAGTGGAAAATTCAAGAATGGATTCTTTTTTGAACCGACATTATTAACGAACGCAACAGAAGAAATGAAAATTTCTCATGAGGAAACATTTGGACCAGTCGCGCCAGTATTTTCTTTTAAGACAGAAGGCGAAGCTATTGAAAAAGCGAATAATAGTCAATATGGTTTAGCTTCATATATGTATACAAAAGATGGTTCTCGTATGGTAAGAGTTAGTGAAGCATTGGAATATGGCATTGTTGGTGTAAATGATCCATTACCTACTGTGGCTCAAGCACCATTTGGCGGAGTGAAAGAGTCTGGATTGGGACGTGAAGGCGGACATCATGGGATTAAAGACTTTTTAGAAGAAAAATTTATTTCTGTTCAAATAGAAGATTAGATTTTATTTTTCGAAAATAACAGGCAATATGTATAACATTATTTTGATGAAAGAAGGATTTCCATGAAAAGAAAAAATACATCGTACGGGGATGAAGGGTTTAGTGAGTTTATAAAAATGGCGTTCCGAAGACATCTAGGGCACGATGAAACTGATTATGAAAAGCCAGTTATAGGGATTAGCAACACTTTCAGTGAAGTGAACCGGTGCCATAACCATGTACAACCGATGGTTGCTGCAATTAAACAAGGTATCACCATGGAGGGTGGAACTCCGTTAGAATTCCCAACTATTTCCTTAGGAGAAATGTTTACAAGTCCAACTACTATGTTATACCGTAATTTAGCAGCTATGGATACAGAAGAGATGATTGCTGCACAACCAATTGACGGTACGGTCATGATTAGTGGATGTGATAAAATGGCACCTGCCCAGTTGATGGGTGCTGCTAGTGCAGACAAGCCGGCTATTCTTTTTTCCGGTGGACCAATGAATAATGGGGAATATAAAGGCAGAAAACTGGGAGCTTGTTCAGATTGTCGTTATTTTTGGCAAGAGTATAAAGCCGGTACTGTAGATGAAGAAGAAATAAGCGAAATCAATAAACAGTTGGCTCCTACCGCTGGCCATTGCATGGTCATGGGTTCCGCTAGTACAATCGCGTCCTGTGCTGAAGCATTAGGTATGATGATGCCAGGAGGAGCTGCAACCCCGGCAACTTACAATGAGCGAATGCATATGGCAAGAGAAACAGGAAGAGCAATCGTGAGGCTAGTGAAAGAAAATATTAAACCTTCAGATATAATGACAAAAAAAGCTTTTGAAAACGCAATGAAAACGTTAATGGCGATTGGAGGGTCAACTAACTCGGTTATTCACCTCACTGCTATAGCTAAAAGATTAAATATTGATTTAACATTGGACATGTTTGAAGAAAATAGTAGAAATACACCGTTTATCGCTAATCTTCGTCCTGCTGGGAAGTACCAAATGCAAGACCTGTATCATGCAGGCGGTATACCAGCTGTATTAAAAGAAATGGAGCCCTTGTTAAATAAAGATGAAATTACCGTTACAATGAAAACGCTATCAGAAAATATCGAAGGGGTTAAAGTAGATGATGTATATCGGGATATTATTAGACCTATTGATCAACCACTGCACAAGGATGGTGGTATAGCTGTACTAAGGGGAAACTTGGCTCCTAGTGGGTCTATTATAAAACCAAAAGCTATCATTAATCAAAATCTGAGTAAGCATAGAGGGCAGGCAGTTGTATTTTCTTCTGCTGAAGATATGGAGAAAAAAATTAACGCCCCTGATTTAGAAGTAGATGAAAACAGTGTACTCGTATTGCAGAATACAGGACCAGTTGGTGCTCCAGGAATGCCCGAAGCAGGGATGATTCCTATTCCTGATAAATTGTTGAAACAAGGCGTACGCGATATGGTTCGAATTTCCGATTGTCGTATGAGTGGCACAGCATTTGGAACAGTGGTTCTGCATGCTGCCCCGGAAGCAGCAGTAGGGGGGAATATAGGTTTGATTCAAAATGGTGACTGGATTGAATTGGATGTAGAAAATAGGGAGCTGAATGTAGAGATTGAGGATGCAGAACTTGAACAGCGACGGTCTAAGTGGTTACCGCCTAAAAGAGAAGAACGCGGATATACATGGATGTATCAACATCATGTACTTCAGGCTGATGAAGGATGTGACTTTGATTTTATGCTGCCAACACAGAAAGAACAGTTTTAAATTCATTTTACAAAAGTAAATAAAACCTAATACTGAGCAAATACTCTGTTACTGAATAAGAAGAATCTTAAACGGATAATTAAATTACTTTTTAAAAGTATGGAGGAGAAAAATGAAAAAAATACTAGTTATTTTAAGTGCAACAACGTTGATCACTATTTTAACAGCATGTGGTTCGTCCGATTCTGAATCTGGTGATAATAGCAATTCAGAATTCGATCAGGATAGAGTGAGGGTGGTTATTGGTTCTAGTGCAACTGGGGGAGACACATATCAAATAGCGGATGCAACAAGCAGAAATATAGAAAAAGCTATGGACACAAACATGAAAGTGGATGCCATTGGTGCTAATGAGGCTTTTAGTGAATTAGATAAAGCTCAAGATGATGGAAGTACGATGTTCTTTTTTCATGATATGACTTATTTAAGTGTTGCCTATGGAGAGCAGCCAGAGCAATATGACTTAGATAACTGGACGGTTGGTCCTATTGTTGCGACAAACCCAGGAAATGCTTTCTTGGCGAAGGATGATGCCCCGTTTGATGATATGGCAGAATCCGCGGAATGGTTGGAAGACAATCCGGATGAAACGCTCACAGTAGCGATTGAAGGAGGAGGCGTTTCTGAAGTAACTTTTGACCAATATTATTTTTGGGTAGAAGAAGAATTCGGAAAAGATGTAGTGGATAGAATTAAGGTTTATGTTACAGGATCTCAAGAAGACAAAGATCAGGCTCTTTGGGATGGTAATGCTGATATTATTTACGGAACACTTGGTGCTAATGAAGAATATACAAAAGATGATGTAGAAGATAAAATAAAAATGAAATTTTTGGGCATCACAGCAAGTGAAAAGGTAGAGGGGTTTGACGACGTACCTACATTCAGTGATCAAGGGATAACTGTAGATGGGGAGGATGCTGTTTTCGATAAAGAATTCTTCTACTTATTGCCAAAAGATGTTGATGAAGGCGTGCTAGACTCGTTAGATGAGGCTGCTGAAGAAATTGCAGAAGGAGATGATTACGAGGAAGATTTGGAACAATATGGATATATTGTAAATTATAAATCGGCAGACGAGGCAAAAGAGCATTTAGAAGAAAAAAGAGAAGATATGACCGAATTAATTGAAAATGCACCGGATTTGGATGATATAACTAAATAAAAAAAGGAGGTTAAATGTTATTTAACCTCCTCTCATTTTATCGCATAAAATATTTAAGGAGAGGTGAAATAGATGAAGGATTTTTTTCGAATTGATATGAATTACAGTGAATATCACACAGTATTTCCTAGACTGATCATCTATTTTTTAATTCTGCTAGGTATTTTGTTAATTATCAAACAAGTCATCCATAAAATTAAAGCAAAAAAGCTAATACAACAAGATAAGAGTGATGTTCAACAAGGAAAAGAGTCATCTATAGAAAAGAAATTCAATATTGTAATGTTTTCAGGATCCATTGTTTTGCTTGTTGCTTACGGTTTCGCGCTGGAATGGTTTGGTTTTATTTACCCAACAGTTCTTTTTATAATTTTAAGCACTTTACTTTATAAAGCAAGCACGAATAAAAGTTCTGTTTTTATTTCAGTCGTAAACGCAATATCGACTACTGTCTTGATTTATTTTATATTTGGAACATTGTTTGATATAACATTGCCTTAAGTCAGGGGGGGAACAATATGGAATTTCTAGAAGTTTTAAGTCCTTTGGCAATCATTTTATGTTTTGTAGGTGTGTTTCTTGGTATTTTATTAGGAGCAATTCCAGGTATGACAGCAACCATGGCAATAGCCGTATTCTTGCCTATAACCTACTCCTTGGATTTGATTGACGCTTTGGGATTACTCATAGGTTTATACGTAGGAGGAATCAGTGGAGGATTGATTCCAGCAATTCTTATCAATATACCAGGGACACCCTCATCTTTGTGTACAACATTTGATGGGTATCCCATGACACAAAAAGGAGAAGCTGAAAAAGCATTGAAACTTGGTATAAGTGCATCTGTTTTTGGTGGGTTTTTCAGTTTGATTATACTGTATTTTTTTGCGCCGATTCTCTCAACTGTAGCTGTAGATTTTTCCTCTGTAGAGAAATTTTTAATTATCGTATTTGCTTTAACTGTAATAGCATCGATATCTCAAGGAAGTTTGCTAGGTGGGATATTCAGTGGCGTTCTTGGAATATTGATAAGTCTCGTTGGTATGTTCCCGGATCATAATCAGCTGAGATTTGTGCCTGATGCGTTTGAAAGTCAACTAATGTATGGCTTTGATTTGGTTCCTGTTTTAATTGGCTTATTTGCTATTGGACAATTATTGGAGGAAGCAGAAAATGGTATGGAAAATACCTCTACCCAGAATATTGATTTTAAAAACAATAAAAATAAATTCAAGTTCTCTTTATTGCTTAAACAAAAATTAAATGTTCTTCGTTCTTCAATATTAGGTACATTTATAGGTATTCTCCCAGGGGTTGGTGGAAGTGCTGCTTCCATTACTGCATATTCACAGGCTAAAAACTTTTCCAAGCATCCTGAGAAATTTGGAACTGGAGAACCTGAAGGCTTAGTTGCCAGCGAATCAGCAAATAACGGTCTTATTGGTGGCGCATTGATTCCTCTATTAAGTCTTGGAATTCCTGGTGACAGTACTACAGCTATTTTGCTAGGAGCATTTTTGTTACAAGGGGTTCAAGTAGGTCCATTATTTATACCTACTAATCCTGACTTGTGGAGTGGGATTGTAATTGCCTTGGTAGTTGCGAATATTGCAATGTTTCTGATATTGTTTTTTACAATTAGATATTTTGTAAAGATAATATTTGTCCCAAAATATATATTATTTCCAATTATTGTTGTTGCTTGCGTTGTAGGATCTTATGCAATAAATAATGGTATCATGTTTGATGTTTGGACATTATTTATTTTTGGATTTTTAGGATATGTTTTTCCGAAAATAGGCGTGCAAATTCCACCGTTTTTAATTGGTTTTATTCTAGGAACAGACGCAGAAAAATATTTTATGGATAGTTTAAAAGCGAGTGATGGGGATATAACGATTTTTTTCACAAAAGGCTGGGTTTCCATCATCTTATGGTTACTAATTTTAGGTTCACTTTTCTATGCTTTCTTCAATATGTTCAGAGGAAAGAAGAAAACAGATCCCAGTTTTTAAGCCAATGTGAAACAATATAGCGAAAGGGGAATGAAGATGACAGTTAGTGAAACGCCAAGCATCGTTGATTGTAAAGTTTATCCCGTTGCAGGGTATGACAGTATGCTACTCAACTTAAGTGGTGCACATGGTCCTTTTTTTACAAGAAACATTGTAATACTAGAAGATAATTCAGGGAATTATGGTGTTGGAGAGGTTCCGGGCGGGGAACCTATTCATAAAACCTTACAGGAAGCAAAAGAAATTATATTAAATAGTTCTATAGGGAATTATAAAAATATCCTTCAAGAAGTTCACAGAAGATTCAAAGACAGAGATACTGCTGGCCGCGGTAAACAAACTTTCGATTTAAGGGTGACAATTCATTCTGTTGCAGCTCTGGAAGCGGCTTTTCTGGATTTATTAGGCAAACATTTACATGTACCGGTCGCTTCTTTATTGGGGAACGGTAAACAAAGAAGTGAAGTGGAAACGTTGGGATATTTATTCTATGTTGGAGATAAGGCGAAAACAGAACTACCTTATCTTGAGGAAAAAGCTGCATCTGATGATTGGTCTCGTCTAAGACGTGAAAAAGCCTTAGATACTGATTCTGTTGTTCAATTGGCAGAAGCGGCATATGATAAATATGGCTTTAAAGATTTTAAACTTAAAGGGGGAGTTTTAGAAGGAGAGAAAGAGATGGAGACAGTTACCGCTTTGGCAGAACACTTCCCAGAAGCAAGGATTACGCTTGACCCGAATGGTGCTTGGTCTCTAGAAGAAGCCATCGAGCTTTGCAGCAATCAACATCATGTATTAGCATATGCTGAAGACCCTTGTGGAGCCGAGAATGGTTTTTCTGGAAGAGAAATTTTAAGTGAATTTAAAAAGGCAACAGGTTTACCTACTGCAACGAACATGGTGGCAACAGATTGGCGCCAAATGGCTCATGCCATGATGCTTCAATCCATAGATATACCATTGGCTGACCCACATTTCTGGACTATGACAGGTTCGATTCGTGTTGCGCAACTTTGTCATGAATGGGGTTTGACTTGGGGTTCCCATTCTAATAATCATTTTGATATTTCTTTGGCAATGTTTAGCCATGTTGCAGCAGCAGCTCCTGGACAGATAACTGCGATTGATACACATTGGATTTGGCAGGATGGGCAGAGAATTACTAAAGATCCGTATAAAATAAATAAAGGGAAGATTAAAATTCCAGATAAATATGGTTTAGGTGTGGAAGTGGATATGGAAAAACTGGAAAAAGCAAATGCACTTTATAAAAAATTGAATAAAGGAAAGCGAGATGATTCCATCGCTATGCAGTATTTGATTCCTGGATGGGAGTTTAATAATAAAAGGCCTTGCTTAGTAAGATAAAAGTATTAAAAAAGTTTTAAATAGGAAATCAGTTATTTATAACATGTAAAAAACTTATTTTCACAAATTTAAATATGTGAGTATCTTATATTTTGGATGGAAAGAGATATAAATCCATAACAAGAAGTATCTTCTCCAGTTATGTATAATAGTAATTGATTACAATTACTCCGCACAGACTGGAGAAGTACTTCTTATGACTGGCAATGAATTTATTTAGTGGTGTGTAATTTAACAAAATATGACATCATCGTAGCAATAAAATTTAACCTTATATATCAAGAAGTTGTAAAAAAAATGTTGTTGTAACGCCAGGAGAGCTGGATAATCTATCCATCATTGTTTGTTAAAACTCATCTCAAGAATGAAAGGTTTACTTAAATTCTAAAAATAGTTCTAACCTCAAGTTGGAATACTTTTTTCGTTTTTAAAAGCGCGTATCAACCTGACAATGCTTGACACCACCTCGGGAACGAAAAAATTATTGAGATATCATGTCTTTTAACCCTCCAAAGTCGCAAATTCAATAGCAGGCTATATCAGAAGTTTGCTGAAAGATCAACAACTTAAATAATTACCCTTTTTAAAAATACAAAAACGTTCAGACTTTGGACATTGTATTTTTAAAAAGAGAAATTATAAAATTAATCCAATATAAAAGTGAATCACAGGGTTTGATAAGTATATACCCAGTAGGTTTGGGGGAATGAAACAGATGATTTGGACAATTGAAAAAGGCAGTCTTGGAATATTTAATTAGGTAGTAATGATGGCAAAGAGGATTTAAAAATAACCACTTGTAACTAGAAGGGTATATAATAATTTAATTCTGTGTAATTGACCTCAAAATATAAAAGTTTTAAAACTTTTAAAGGAGATAGCAAATTGCAAAAGTTTAGTGTGAATACGATTAATAAAAGTACATTATCACAGAAAGTACTGGATGAATTTATTAACCTATTAATGAATGATGAATTGAAACCAGGTGATAAGCTCCCGTCTGAAATGGAGATGATGCATGAGTTTGGCATAAGCCGTCCAGTTTTAAGAGAAACCTTAAGTTCTATGGAAACATTAGGTATTATTAAAAGAAAACCTAAAGGAGGTACTTACATCAATAATAGCATAGGTAACGGCCCGTTTGAAGCTATGCTTGCATTATTTATTAATGATGTTTCTGCTATTTTGGAAGCGCGTATGACCTTGGAATTGGGTCTGGTTACTATTGCTGCAGAAAAAATAACTTCTGAACAGTTAGAACAAATGAAATATACTATAGATAGCATAGAATTAAATGAAGATGGTAATTATGGACATCGTGATAAAGAATTTCACAGAATCATTGCTCAAAGTGTTAGTAACCCGCTAGTTGATGGAATGATACAATCTTTATTGATTTCCCATGAAAAAACAGATAATTTAATTAAACATAGAGAACCTGATATTACAGTTAGACATCATAAAGCGATTTATAACGCGTTAAAAGAAGGAGATTCAATGAAAGCTTTTCAAACAATGTATACACATCTGGATTTTGTTCGAAATAAAATTCTTTCTAATAATAAGTGATTCTAAAGAAAAAGGAGTGAGTTTAAATGGAAGATGTGGTAGTGCATTATAAGCGTTTAAAAAAATTAGTGGCTGATAAATTTCAAAAAGTGGACGTTTCGTTATTTGATGCTGAAACTATAGCTGACGTGCTAGTTCACGCAGATTTAAGGGGAGTGAGCTCTCATGGAGTATTAAGAACGGAACGATATATCAGTCATATTCTCAATAAAGGAATTAATTATAATCCAGATATCAAAGTAAAAGAAACTGGTGCAACCAGCATCCAAGTGGATGGCGATAATGGTATGGGACAAATTTCTCTAAAGAAGGGGGTGGAGGAAGCAATAAATATTGCTCGGGATAAGGGTATTGCAATAGCTGGTGTTACTAACAGTGAGCATTGTGGTGCTTTATCATATTTCGTAGAGCTTGCTGCTGAAAATGATGTAATTGGTTTAGCTATGACTAACGCTAATAAACTTGTTGTACCTTTTGGAGGGATCGATCCATTTTTTGGTACAAACCCTATGGCGTTTGGGTTTCCAGCAGAAGAGAATTTCCCGATTATATTAGATATGGCAACAAGTCAAGTGGCTTATGGAAAAATTTTAAATGCAAGAGAAAGAAATGAAACAATTCCCAAAAACTGGGGGCTAGATGACAAAGGGCAACCAACGGACGACCCTGAAAGTGTACGGGCATTGCAGTCTATTGCTGGTCCAAAAGGTTACGGGCTAGCTTTAGCAGTGGATGTTTTATCAGGAATATTAACGAATTCTCCATTTGGTTTGCAAATTCCTCCCTTTCAAGATTTTGAAAAACCAAGAGGATTAGGGCACTTTTTTATAGCTATTAACCCAGATATATTTACAAGTAAAAGTGTATTTAAAAATAACGTAGACAAATTGATAGAAGAACTTCACCAACAAAGAACTGTTGAAGGTGTTGATAAAGTATTGATTCCAGGAGAACCTGAACAATCCATGAAAAATAAACGGTTAACAAAGGGTATCCCCATTCCAAAATCAATATATGATTATTTAATCAGCGATAAAATCTAAATTTCAGTTTGCAAAGAAAGAGGTAAAAAAATGAAACATGTCGTGGTGTATCGAACACTTAATTCTAAACAATTAGAATTTTTAAGGAGTAATTTTAAAGTATCTTATTTTCCTGATATAAAAGATGCGAGAAATAATACATCTTTTTTAGAATCAATGAAAACTGCAGACGCTTTATTTGGTGCTGGCTTAAAAGTAACAAAAGATTTATTGAACATAGCCCCAAATTTAAAGGTGATTAGTAACTTTTCTGCTGGTTTTGATAACCTTGATTTATCTTTACTTTCCGATAGAAAAATAATTGCTACCAACGCCCCAGATGCTTTAATAGACACAGTGGCTGACTTGATGTTTTCTTTGATTCTAACTACCTCTCGTAGAGTTGTAGAACTAGATAAATTCATACGTAAAGGAAGATGGCAAGAAAATATTGGAGAAGAGCTTTTTGGCTCTGATGTCCACCATAAAACATTGGGCATATTAGGGCTAGGGCGGATAGGAAAAAAAATTGCTCAACGGGCTTTAGGATTTGATATGGATATTTTGTATTATAAGCGTACAAGGGACGAAGCAGAAGAAAAAAAATACCAAGCTGTATATACTGAAAGTTTGGACGAATTGTTATGTAAATCTGACATCATTTGTATAACAACTCCTTTAACGAAAGAAACTTTCCATATGATTAATTATGAAAAATTTAAATTAATGAAACCACACACTATCATTGTAAATGGTTCTCGAGGAAGCATCATAAAAGAGAGCGATTTAATTGCGGCGTTAAAAAACAAAATAATTGGGGGGGCAGGACTTGACGTTTACGAACAAGAACCAATTGATAAAACAAACGAATTAATTAAGATGGATAATGTTGTGTTGACTCCACATATTGGTTCAGCTACAAAAAAAACTAGGCAAATGATGGTAGAGCAAGGGATAGATAATTTAGTGGCAGCGCTAAATGGAGAAAGACCAAAAAATCAACTGAATTTGTTTGGTTAAAGTCTACTAACTTCTTTTAATAATTTTTATTTAAAATTTATTTTATGCATTAAATACTTATAAGCTATCTTTTTAATCAAGATGGCTTTTTGTATTATTTTATTTTTTAAATAATTTGCTTCCTCTTTTTCGAAAAATAAGAGTTTCGAAAAAGGAGGAAACATAAGTTTTTCATTGAATAAACAGCCAAAAATAATAAAAGTTATTGAGAATGTTGAGACGAGCAACAAGATGTTGTGGTCTAAGTATCCAAATAAATGAGTTTTGATTACTGATTGATTTTTTGTTCTACTTCTTTAATTGCTTCATGAACCCTGTTCATTAAATCATTTAATTGCTCTTCATTAATTATTAGTGGAGGACAAAAGCATATAATACCTGTGTTCTCATACGTCACCGCTCTACAAATCACACCTTTTTGAAATAAGGATTCTATAACTTGTGAAGCAACTTTTTTGTCTGCCGGGAATCTTTCGTTCTCTTCAGGGTTTTTGACCATTTCTAACGCTCCAATTAATCCTGTAGATCTTATGTTGCTTACATACTGTAAATTGGATTGAAGGTCTTGTAACTTATTAAAAAGAATAGCCCCCATTTTTCGGGAGTTTTCTACAAGATTTTCTTTTTCGATGATTTCTATGTTTTTCAGCCCTACTGCTGTGGAAGTGGGGTGTCCACTGTAGGTAAAGCCATGCATCATTACACCTTCTGATTTTTCTTTTAACATTTCATGTATTTCATCAGAAACAATAACACCACCTAAAGGAATATACCCACTTGTAATCCCTTTAGCAAAAGTAATCATATCCGGTATAACGTCATATTGCTCTATACCAAACATTTTTCCAGTGCGACCAAAACCACATATAATTTCATCATCAATATAGAGAATATTGTATCGAGTGCAGATCTCTCGTAGTTGTTGAATATATTCTTTTTCAGGGATAATAACTCCCCCTGCTCCCATAATAGGTTCTCCGATAAACGCAGCAATATTTTCGGAACCTACACTTTCAATCGTATCAATAAAAGATTGAATTGCTTCT
>Ga0079226_10002662_pt1 | contig 13779 bp, 13 predicted proteins | sample Poulit2014_FD_76345 | JGI IMG/M metagenome (GOLD analysis project Ga0079226, IMG submission 76345) | Agricultural soil microbial communities from Georgia to study Nitrogen management - Poultry litter 2014 | ecosystem: Environmental > Terrestrial > Soil > Agricultural land | place: USA: Georgia... | reverse complement strand
TTACTTTTGTTAATATATATCCAATGTGTTTCTCCATTTAAATCTATAAACAGAAAAAAGAAATAATCAATAAACTCTTCAACGCCTTCATTAACGGTATACCAAGAAGTATAATCAGCTTCATTAAAATATTTACTTTCCTTAACCATAATGTTTATTGTTTTACTATGGTTTTTACATATCCAATGTCGAGAATGTTGTTTCGTACTTGTAACAATTTCATACCCAAGTTCATTTATTTGTTTCTTAAGAACATCTTTTTTAGGCTTTATTTCTTGTAAGTTTTCGTTTTCTAAAAGGTCATTTAAACTTTCATGCAAAGCATTTGTCTCTGACAATAAATGTTCCATTTCTATTTGAACTTCTGTTAATCTTTTAAATATATCTTCAACCGTATTCACTTTGTAATCCCATCCTTTGCCAGATACTCATTATAAAAGGTCTCACAGTCTCTAGCGACTACTTTAATGTCTTCTAATCCCATTGCACTAAACATCTCCATTTTAACAGTCGCTATTATATCTCTAACTTTCTTAAATTCATCTTTTGGTACAATAAAAGTATTAGTAAATCTAAAATCGTTAATCTCCGCCAAGTTCTTATATGCTAACTGATATAAATACTGCTTTGTTACATCACTAACTCCAGGTTGTCCTGTAACTCGAATAGTGGGTCTACTACACTGATCTGAGATACTACTAATAAACTCAATCGTATAATATTTTCCATCATATATTTCAAATTGTTTTGTTTCAAAATCGACGTGCAAAACATCTAATTCTAACGTTTTATTTACTTCTGTACTTAAGTAGCTTATTTCATCGGTCCATATCGGACGATCAACGATATTTTTTAACTTATTTTGAGTAACTTCTCCATTTCTACTCTTTCGATTTTTATTATATTTTAGATATTCTCCCTCTTTATTTTTGCCTTCAATTTTTAAACCTTTCTTTGTTAAATTTTTTAAAGAATCATTCAGGTTATCTCGATAAACTGTTTTGCAAATATCTTCCCAAACAAGGTTAAACGAGGATGTCCCATACATTTCTATATCATCATTCGCATGTTCCTCTTTGCTCCATATATATCTTTTCAGATCATTAAGTATTACTTGTTTCGAAGTTATAAACTGTCGTGATAACTCTTGATCAATTAAATATTCTAAATAATTATTACTTCCAAAATCATTCTTATCTTCTTCATTTAGTATCACACTCTTCAGCCCAAAAATTGATAGTATAGGAGCTAAATTTCTACTAATCTCTGTTAAAATTGAAGCATGTATACGCCGAATAATGTCCATTTCATTTAAAATTTTTTTTTGAGTAAAGATATCAAAATAAAAAGGAATATCATCTACTAAATAAGCTATATTTTCATTTATCGTTTGTTCCCAAGAAGTAGGTCCTTCACCGTTCAACTCCATAATTACTTCATCTGTGGAGTAAAGGCCAGCGTTAAAATATTCCCGAATGATCTTAATTTGTAAAGCAAGAAAACTTCCTAAATTTTCCTCCGAATCAGTATCATAAGTATAAACTGACTGATACTTATCTATTACTTGCATAATCTGAAGTAATTTATGTTTATCTCCATAAAAATCTTTTTTTACATCTCGAATATACTTTGGATAAATTATTAAAAATAAATCATTAATCATTAAAATACCCACATATTTAAAAGAATAATATTCTTTATCTTCGAATTTTTCTATTTCTTCTTCGAGATTAATTTCACCGACATCCATTTTAGGTAGTCTATGCTTTAACACATGAGCTAACTCAAGTTTTTTTAAGATATCAGGAACATCCATTTGTGTTTTTGATGCTATTTGGTTCTTCAAATCTTCAGGCAATAACTTTGATCCCTCTTTAAAACAAAGAATATTCATTTCATTGCCTCCTATAATTCGGTGGGTATGATTTCTTCTTCCAATATTTGATAATTTTTAAATACAGATATACCTTCTTTTTCGAATTTTCTTAGAATTTCTGAATACATCATTTTATTATTATCCATATTAAATAGTTCAGTTCGTCTTTGCTTGGCAGCATCATCAAATAAATACATAAGGACCTTTGTTTTAAAAGATTCTGTTAACTTTTCATCAGTTGATTCTAAGATATCTTTTGAAATAAAATACGGCCCTAATAGTTTATCTTCAGGCACCTTTAATAAGGTTAATTGTTCGTTCAAAAATGTTCTAATATCATTCCATTTAATGACTTTCTCACTACCATCAAGATCTTTAATGCGAATTTTCTTGTACCCTTCAAATTCAGTGATATTTTCTTCATAAGCTTCGTTTATACCAAAATACTTTTGCTCCCAACGTCGCTTAAATGCTGTATCCATTGGCATTACTCCTTGATCCGCACTATTCATTGTTGCCCAAATAAATAGATTACTAGGAAGAACCAATCCGTGTTGGATTTGCTGCTTCATATGGTCTAAATAAGGTGCATTTTTCACGTCTTTATAAACAATGTTCTCAAAATATACTTTCAGGTCTTCTGAAATTGTGATTGGATATATGCTTTTAAAATTATTATCTCTATCTAACAATTGGAAAATGTCTCCAAAAACAGCAGCCACATTGGCACGATTTATTTCCTCAACTATTAATAGATAATCTTCTTCTGGATGCAGTAGCGCTTGAACGAGTTGGTTCATAAAAGGACCTGGAATATAACGGTACGTAATCTTGTCATCTTCAATTGGGAATGGTTTAAAAACTCCGACAAACTGCCCATAGGTCAGATTAGGATGGAAAGTCACACGTTCAATATTATCTTCTTTGAAAATTTTACTATCTTCATTTAATTGATAGGATTTTCCTGTCCCAGGCGCACCAAAATAAATATATTGACGATATTTGTCACAAATACGAAGATCATAATTCTCGCTATTATCAATATTATTATTTACCTCCTCGTTGTGTAATACAAAAGATGCCTCAAATGATGCATCTTCAATTTCAAAATTATCTGCAATTAATTTTGAAATATCTGCCACATAAGATGATGAAACATTTATTAGCTCTAATAATCCTAGAACAGGAGAAACAAAATAATCACCCCGTGATAAATCTTTTCCACCTAACCACCAACTATAATCTGTCAAAAAATTCCTCAAATAATTTTTCTCCTGATCCGATAAATCTCTTGCTATTTTTTCGAAAACATTATTATCTAAATTTCCTGTTTTAGCTTCCAGAATAAAATCTTTAAAATCTGAGTTTGATAGTTCTGATTTTTCTTTAATAAAGTTTCTATAACTAACTACTGCTTTAGTTAATGGTGCACCAATAAAAGCAAGATAGAACCATTGATTCGGTATATAAGCATGAAGGTCACTTGATGACGTCAGAATTGCAAAAGTTTCAAAGAACTCAATCTGGCCACTTTCCATAGATTCTAAATATTTGCTTTTAAAATCACTTGTAAGTGTCACTTGTTGGTTTGAAAACTCTCTCAATTTTTCTCTTTGTTGTTCAATTATCTCTGATAAATTTACAAACATATCATAACCTCCAAATAAATTTGACATTCTCACAACATCGTAGTAATGTGTTAGAAAAAGGACAATTAGTCTTTCTACCAACACAAAGGAGAAGCTATATGAATAATTCCATTTTAACCAAGTATAATCAAACAATTCCAGTCAATCAAGGACAATTAATAAAGGACAAAAGAATCGAGCTAAACATGACTCAAAAAGAACTCTCTGATGCTGTCGGAATGCCTAAGTTTGGAGATAGAACTATCCGTCGATGGGAAAAAGGAGAAACATCTCCATCTCCTTTAGAATTTTTATCAATTATGGAATTTTTAGAATCAGCTCGTCAAACTCCATTTTTAAACAATAAAACTGCCCAATATACAATGATAGATTTGTTTTCAGGAATTGGAGGGACTCGTCTAGGATTTCAATTAACAGGAGACGTCAGAAATGTTTTCTCATGCGAATGGGATAAATTTTCTCAAAAGACTTATCGTACAAATTTTGGTGAAATTCCCAAAGGAGACATCACCAAAATTGATGAATATTCAATTCCGGATCACGATATCTTAGTAGCCGGTTTTCCTTGCCAAGCATTTTCTCAAGCAGGGAAAAAAAAAGGATTCGAGGATACAAGGGGAACTCTTTTTTTTGATGTTGCCCGTATTTTAAAAGCTAAGAGACCTAAAATGTTTTTACTAGAAAACGTTAAAAATCTTAAGACACATGATAAAGGACGTACCTACAACACCATCATAAGTACATTGGAACACTTAAACTATGAGGTAAAAAGTACGCTATTTAAAGCTAGAGACTTTGGGGTACCCCAAAATAGAGAACGGATTTATATTATTGGATTCGATAAAAATACTATTTCTCACCCAAATCTCTTTGAATTCCCAATACCTCCTAAATTGAAAACACGTGTTGGAGATATTCTGGAAACTAACGTTGAAGAAAAATATACTATCTCTGATACTCTTTGGGAAGGCCACAAAAGGAGAAAGAGAGAACATATAGAAAAAGGAAATGGCTTTGGTTTTTCTCTTTTTAATTCTAATAGTATTTATACAAACACACTCTCTGCACGATATTATAAAGATGGAAGTGAAATTTTAATTGAACAAAAAGGAAAAAATCCTAGAAAGTTAACTCCTCGCGAAGCAGCACGCCTTCAAGGGTTCCCTGAAGAATTTATAATCCCAGTTTCAGACACTCAAGCATATAAGCAATTTGGTAATTCTGTATGTGTTCCAGTGGTAAATGCCATAGCTGATCGAATGATACAATTTCTTACTTCTGATAATCATCTGTAAATAGATAAAATAAATGTAAAGAAGATTCTTTTTATGTAAAAGAAAAAAGTAACTAATTAAATGATTTTAACTAGAGAATTGCCCTTATGGATGGCGAAGATTAAACAAAAATATAACTAAAAAGGAAGGGACTTGTTTAACCAGGTCCCTTCTCCTTATTTTTGAAATTTGCTCTTACTCTTTTTTAAGTTGTTTGCACGAAATTTATATTCTTCACTTTCAGCGTACTTTGGATTATACATTATGCTTAATTCGTTATCAAAATAACATCCGTAGTTATTAATTAATGGTGAATAATCGCTTAAAACGGTACAGTGAATACGTACATCATCATTTTTAGACCTATTTCCCATGTGAATTCTAACTTCTTTTAAAGCTAATTTTTTAAACCCATTCTCGAAAAACAAAAAATTTGTCCGATTCTCTGTCGTACAAGCAACTGATTTGTATGCTAAACAATCCGATTCTTCCAATTCTATTTGCTTTATTAACTTTCTCTCTGAAGCATTTAATAGTTTATCGTTCTCTATCTTATACAATATTTGGTGGAAGTTTAATTCTATGCCATCAATAATTGTTAAATCATAATCAGTATTTAGAGTAGGAAAAGTACTTGTTGCATCATCATACGCGTGAAATGATAGATAATTTTTCGATGCCCCATGTTTTTGAATCTCTTTTAGAAAAGTAGTTCTACTATCTGCTCAATAAGAAACTTTCTCATTCGGAAAGAGTTTAGAATAACGATTTTCGGGGACATTTTCCCTTAAATTTCCTTGGTGTAGTTCACTAATAGTCTTTCCATACACCCAATCTCCAAAGTCTACGCAACGAAAAAAATCAAATTCATTCGTTTTTAATAGTGGTAATTCTCTGTGCCTGTAGACAGGAGAAAGATACGACTGATTTTTCGAATGCTCTTTCCATTTTCATAAGCTTTATCCTCCAAAAATAGTAAAATCATCAACTTTCGGTTAAACAATATGTTTTTTAGAGATAATAAGATTCAAAATCCTAATTTTACAATGTGTCTACTGGTCAACAATTATATTATTATTTTTATCAAACATTTGGTTTAATAATGAAATTAGTGCTTCATTTGCTTCATATCGTCCAACTTTAGCATTAAATTCTTGGTTATATTGTTCATCAATTATGGAGTTCGCCATATTATAAGCTCGAGATATTTCATTTGATGTTTTTCCATCCGAAGTATCATGCTCAAAGTCTTCGGAGCTAGTTAACATTTCACTAACTTGATTTCTAATAGCATTAGAAAAAGAAGCGATATATTTTTCCTCAAGATAGTTAACTGATAACCAACATGAATAAATTGAGAAAAGAGCTTTAATTAAATCGGGAAAACTGTCTGAACAAAGAAAAGCATTTAATATTTTTCGAATTGATTCTGATTCATAACCAGAGTAAAATCTAGAAGTAGGACTTGTTAAATATTCTAATACTTCCATTGATTCATTTGTTAAACCAGTCAAATTATAGATTTGTGTTTCAAGTTTAGAACCTTTCTTGTAACTCTCTTCGCCAAGCAAGTAACCTAATTCTACATCGAATAATTCACAAATTTTTAAAAGATTGTCTAATGGTGGTAATCCTCCATTTTCATATATTGAAATCTGTTTACCAGATATATTTAACTTTTTTCCCATCTTACTTTGCGACCAACTTCGCTTTTCACGCTCTTTTTTTATCATCTTACCTAATTCTTCTTGATTATATTCCATTAATATCCACTCCTTACCTAAAAAGTATAATTTATTTTCAAATAGTTACTTTACACTTCTTAAAATCATGGTATTATAGAGATACAAATAAGTCAACATAAAAAGGACGGGATAATTCATGAAAGAGAAAGAAAAAAAGAACATTAAAGATTGGATTAAAAAACATCAGACAGAATTGATTTTGGCTGGCATTGGAACTACAGTTAGTGCAGTACTTCTTTATATTGGATTAAAAAATAAAGAACAAATTCTAGAAGTCTTAAAATCGACTAGTGAAATAGACGTACAACGTATCAAAAACTATGAAAAGAAATTACCCATTCCATCTCAGACAGAAATTTTAGAGATTTCTGATAATCTTACTACTCAAAATACTTATGGAGTAGAAAAGCATATTCGTAATCTTCCAATCGGCTATCACGCTTCTGCTGAAAAAATAGCTTCTGCTGCAGAACAAGGATTTGAACTTTTAGAAAATCAAACATGGGTTGATGACTATAATAAAGGTCGTTCGGTTGCATGACTATAAACGACATTGGGTTGTATTTACCTATATAACATTAAGCCGACCACATTACAGTCTATGTGATCGGCTTCTTAAGATAAATAAATATACCTATTTTTTTGCTATACTTTTTTCTCTATTCCATTTCAAGATTACCGCTAATGCGTTCAGTAGATTCACTTTTCTTTTGATACTACTGTGACTTTTCCTTTTTTAATCAAGGTTACAAGAATTGTGTCCAATCGTCCGACTGGCATGTCTTTGTCGGTGGGCATTTCTAATTCAATGGTCACTTTTTCTTCAGGTTGAATGACCTCATTGGTGTCCGTGGTTTTTAATTTTGACACGTTCTTTTTCCTCTTTCTTGTATAAAAACATTATTCGTTGTCTACTTTGTTTCGTTTCACTAGATAAAAGCCACTGATCAGCGTTAGAAGACTCCCTAGGATAGTCATTATTTGGTTTTCTTTTTCACCGGTTTGAGGGAGAACTTTTAATTGACCTTCTTCATCTTTTACTGTAACGGAACCATCTTCTTGAATAGTAGCATTAATGGTTTCAGCTGAGACTGGTTGCGTAGAACCGTCTGGGTTTTGAACAATTGGATTGCTATCCTCAACGCCTACGATTATGGTTCCTTCTTCATTTGTAATTGGTGTTTCCGGTGTTGGGTCACTGACAATCGGTGGTTCATTATCATTATGTTCATCTGATTCTACTGGATTTGTTGGTGTGCCTTCTGATTCATCTGAATTTTCAGGTTCGTCTACTTCTTCCTTATCTTCATCTGAAGGGGATGTTGGTTCTTCCGGTTCTTCGGGATCTTCACTAGATTCATTTTCTTCCGATTCCTCTGGTTCTTCAGTAGGGTCTGTTCCTTCTTCTGGATCCGTTGGCTCTTCTGGATCTGTGGGCTCTTCTGGATCTGTGGGTGGTTCCACTGGATCTGTCGGATCTACTGGAGGAACGACGGGTTCTTCTGGGTCAACAGGTGGTTCGGTTGGTTCCTCCGATTCTTCGGGGGGCTCAATGGGATCTGTGGGGTTTCCTGGTTCTGGCAATGGCTCTTCCTCCTCTGCCTCGTCCTCCACATCAATTGCTACAGCTTCTAAAGTAGTTTCTGAGATTTCCACTATTTCATCTGTATCAGCATAGATTGGCCTTACAGTGGTTCCTGCAAGAAGTATGGTGCTAAATAAAGTCATCATGATTGTTTTTTTCATCTGTGTTCCTCTTTCATTGGTATTTTTAAAAAGAAAAGTTGGTTAAGCTTGGTTGACTGCTAATAGAAAAATGGTCCGCTTGATTTTGAACATCAAAGGAAATCTGCTGTAATTCACTGGTATTGTCTGCATTTTCTAAAATAACGAGGTACTGGATTTGATAGTTTCCCTTTGTCTCTTTGATACCATAGGAATGCACACTTTTTAAGGTAACTCCCAATGACTGCCAATTAGTGGTATCTGTTGAAACATAAGACGCCAACTGTTTTTGATAGTTGTCTTTATTTTCTGGGTTGGCAAAATACACCGTTAAAAAGAAACGTCCAAAGGTATCTACTTTTGAATGAGTTGTCTGGGCTTCTTTTAAATCTGTTGTTTGTTGGACTAATTGCTGATTTTTGGTTTTTAATGTTTGTATTTGGATTTGTTGGCTGGCGAATCCAATCACAATTAGTGCTATGGCAAACAATCCCAGAATCCATACTTTATTAGAGTTTTTCTCATTTTCGACGTGAATCTTTTTGTCTGAGTCTTTTTTCATTTTTGTAGGTGGTTGATTTTTTGGCTTTTTGTTTTCATTTACTTTATAATCAGGAAATTCTTCCTTTGGTTCGGTAGAATATGTTTCAATAGAAATCTCTTTTGTCTCTGTATTTCTCGTTTTCTCAGCAGTCTCTTCTAGTAAGTATTTCAAAATTTCTGGATCAGAAACGCGGTTGATTAGTATTTGTTTTAAATCGATACTCTCTAAATTTTTTGTATCAATACTTACAGAGATTAACTTTTTTTCAATGGTTGGATTATAAATTCCAATACGAAACTTAACGGGAATGCCTCGACTGGTTTGCTGCTGCAAGTATTCCGTCACTTCTTTTAGTTCTGTTTTGGATAATTTTCGGTCAGAAAAGAGACCTCTATCTTGTTCTGGTTTCAAAATGGTAATTACAAAATCGTACAAAAGAGTCCCTCCTCTCTCCACGCTTATTTCTTAAACATAGCCATCATAGCCAAATTACTTAATCCGCCGCCTTTTGAAACTTTGGTTGAATACCACATATTTTGTAGAGCAGAAGGTGTTTTGATGATGAGTAGACCACAGCCTAACATGACCATAAAGTTGGCGAGTGTATATTCTTCTGAAATCATTAAAGATACCATGACGACATAAAGAGTGAGCTTAATGAGCATGGTTAGTGATTCCGATAGGAGTTCTTTGACCCAAATTTGAAAATAATTTTGATCATCGGTTAGAAGTGACAAAGCAACTAAAGGTGTTAGCATGGTCAACACTAAGAAGTCGGCATAGAAAACACAAATAGCAATAAAGTACATGGCAATAGAAAAAGCAAAAAAGATAATAAAGACAAACAAGACAATGGCCGAGACACCACTGTTAAAAAAGTTGGAAACTAAAAAATTTCGAATACGTTCGCCGATGGTTTCAGCGTTCAATTCGTTGACAACACTTAAAATGGCATATTCACCAATAGGCGCCACGATTTTTTTGATGAAAAAATTCATAGCCCAGGGCATGACCGCAAGCCCAACAGACGAGAAAAATAGTTTCTGGACAATGTTGGCTGTTAATGGCTCGCCACTACCATTTGAGGCTTGAATTTGTGCTTCTAAGACCTTATACAACACAATACATATGGCAAAGGTTGTTGTGACAAAAACAAAGACATTGGTCACGGTATTGATAAATTCGATATTGGGGATTTCAAAGGTTGTTTTATTGGCGATATTCATACTGCCTTCTAAAAGGTCACTTCCCCAATTTCCTAGTAAGGTATCGATGGGGTTTAAGACTGCATCGGCGGTTTCTCGGACGCCTTCAAAAATGTTTGAAGCAATATTTCCAGCAGAACCTACTACAGTCTCTCCCGCTTCCTTAATGTTCTCAATAATATCCATATCATAGTACACCTCCGATTGAACCAGAAACTTGCCATTGCTGTATTTCATCGTTATAATGCATGACTACAAATACTCCACCTATATTATTTATATTTTTATCTTTGTCACTCGTTAACACCCCAATAACTTCATAACTTAAATCATTATCCCAATCTATAAACGATAATGCTTGTCCTACCTCTTCATCATTTTGTCCTTCATTTCTCCAATCTGCCCATTCATAGGGAAAATCATTTCTTAAATAAATTTGCGTATTTTCTTCCGCTTTTTCAGTGTCTAAAAACCAAGTTTTTAACCATTGGCTTTCATCTTCGTTTTGTTTGGAAATAGTGAGTCCCTTGTCGCTATCGACAACAACAGGATTGAAATTAAAGCCTTGCTGCAAGCTTGTATAAAAATCAGGCTCCACTTGATCGCCAAAACTTGCTTTTAAATTATCAATTAATTTGGTTTGCAGTTCAATGGGACTGGTGCCGCCTGAATCATTGTTAAGTAGCTCTTCATTGATTTCTAGCACTGGCTGTTTTGTATCAAAAGACTCATACCAGTCCTTAAAAGCAGCTGTTGCTTCTTCGGCACGCTCTTTGGTACTTAACTTGAGTAAATGGTCGTTATCTGCTGTTCCGGCTTCTAAGGTCGAATTAGAAGTAGATTGTGCGCCCTGTGTATCTTGTTCTGTTTGCTTGGTAGAACTTTCTGAGTTTGTGGTCGCATTACTTGTCGGTGGCGTTGTGCCATTTTTATTATTGAAGTAAAACAGAATGGCCAAAACAATTAAGACAATCACAAGGAGACTGATAATGAGACGTCGAGTGACTTGTCGGCCATGTTCTACTTTTTTGATTCCTTCGGTTGGTTCAATATTTTTTCCATTGATTTCTCGTTCCACTTGACGTTGAAAAATAGGAATATTCCCAAAAAATTCTTTGATTTTCTTCACTGTTACGCCTCCTTTTTTTAAAATGGCATTTCCATGGGTTCATTCTCTGTTTCTGCTTGGTTTTCTTCTTTAAATTGTTGTTCGACTTCTTCTTTTAGTTCCTCTTTCTTTTTTTCTTGTTCTGATGTTTCGGTCTCCTTTTGTTTTGTTGGTTTGGTTTCTTTTTTAGTCTTCTCCTCTTTTCTTTGTTTTCGTTGCTTGTCTTCTACGTACTTTTCTAATTTAGCAAGACGTTCTTTTTTTAATTCCAAGTGTTCGGTTTCCATAGTAGCCATCTTTTGTTTGGCAAAACTGGTTTGCTTGGCCTTATACTCTTGTTGCGAGATGCGGTGCTTGGTTAATAAATCATCATAGAGTTCAAATTGAGGGGTCTTTCGCAACAAAAAGGGTTTCCCTTGAATGACAACAATGCTTTTTCGCCCATTTTCGCTATCTTGAAGATTACTGATTTCCTCTTCTGTCATTAAGCGTCTTTTTTGATAGCTGTATTGTTCTGACTTACTGCCACTGCGTTGGTTTTGACGTGCGGATGCTTTACTTTCGCTAGAACTTCCAGTGAAGACTTTAATGGTGGTATCTCCAACTAAACGCGAAAAATATTCAGCGGTCGTTTCTTCAACGCCACCTAAGCAAATCTTTATGGCGTGATTTCCGATAATCGCTTTGGCTTTTTTGTCATTATAAAGATCTTGAAGTTGCGGTATGGATTGCACAATCGTCGAAACAGAGATTCCATATCCGCGACACGTGGCTAAAAACTGTTCGTAGGTTAGGAAATACCCGAGATTTACAAATTCATCCAATAACATGATACACGATTGCGGGAGCTTGGCATTGTGCTTATCTCCTAAAACATACAATTCTGAGAATAGTTGTTGAAAAAATAAATTAATTAACCCTTCCCAAGTTTTCTCAAGAGGCGATATCAATACATAGAGACAAATTTTTTGAGTCCCCAGTTCTTCAAAGAAAAAGTCATTGGTACTGGTAAAGGTGGCCACCTCTTCATCAATAAAATCTTGTAAGGTGGTTAAGAGACTAATCAGAATATTGGGCCGGACTTCGTTTTGAGCTTGATGAAACCCTAAGTGATAACTTCGTTTGGCTTCATGACCATCAGGCAAGCGTTCAAATTGCTGGTCTAGTTCAGAAACACCTTGCCGATTATTTCTGGGATCGTATTCTTCGAGAAAGTCTAGGATTCCTTCAATGGTTCGACCACTCGGTTCATATTCAAGATACACGTATTTAATTAAGGAATTGAGTAAATTCATCTGAGCGTTATACCAGAAGTCTTTTTTCCGAGGATCATTTTTTGAAGAAACAATAACATCGGCAATCTTATTGGTATCACTTGACTTTCGGATATAAAGTAAGGGATTATAACGCGCACTTTTAGAAAAATCCTTAAAATTCATGACGATGGTATGATACCTTTGTGCCTGTTTGATTTCATTGGTTAATTCGTAGACTTCTCCTTTGGGATCCGTTACTACAATAGATGTTTGCGAGTTATTGACAACATTTGGTAACACGTAACTTTGCGTCTTTAAAGAGCCCGGTCCACCGACAACAAAGACATTTCTATTGCTAATGACAGAAGATTCATGTTGGACAAGCACTTGACCATTTTTAAATTCACCAAGTATCAGTCCTTCTGAAGCAGCGGTTGCTTTACTCATGACTGGCTCCTTTCATTGAATCTAGTAAATGTTTTTTTACAGATTTTTCCTTCACTAGATGGATTTGATTCAGCGTATCGAGCTCTTTTTCTTTGCCCCAGAAGGCCCCGCCTTGCACAGGATTGGTTTTTCCGACGACCTCATAAGGCTGTCTTTTTTTCGGGTTCAGGAACCGATAGAGTGCAAAAATAAGGACGACTTGCGTAATCAAAAAGAGTCCCTTAAAATCAGACGTCAGAATTTCTTGACTGGCCCCAAAAATATTGGTCAAAATATTTGTAGTAAAAGACTTCAATTCAATGTTGGTATCATCGGCTAGGATATAAGGCAATAACTTAAAAATAAGTACCGTGACTGGATAGATGAGCACATAGAAAATCAACAGACTGACTGTTTTCACTTTGTTTTGTTTTTTCATTTTCAACCTCCTTCATTTATTCAGGCAACTGAATGGCTTGCTGGTTAATAATTTGTCCATCTTTCAACTGAATGATTTGCTGAAGTTCACCTTCTGTCTTTGTGTCATTGTAGGTTTGAATCAGGGTAACTGTGACTAAATACTGGTTGATGTCTTTTTCTGAGTGGTAGCTAAGAATTTTAATATCTTCCTCTTTTAGACTTGCGCCTTGTCGAACATTTTGCTGACGGGACGCATTGGCTGTATTGACGGTTCGTTCATTTTGCAAGTCTTTAAAGACGGTGTCATTTGTCACTTTTTTGACGGTTTCTACATCTACTTCTTGGGGGCTTTTTTGATAGTTATAAAGCGTCTGATAAAAAGTTTTGATAATTTCTTCATCTGTCGCTTGAGAACCTTCAATCTCTTGTTCTTTCTTACTTTGGTTGGCTATTTGAGAGTTACTTGTTACTTTTTCGATAGCTCGTACACTCTTTTTCTCTTTAAAATAAAGGCCACCAAACAAGATGGTAGTAAAAAATAAAAAAATGGT
>Ga0079226_10002661_pt1 | contig 13780 bp, 14 predicted proteins | sample Poulit2014_FD_76345 | JGI IMG/M metagenome (GOLD analysis project Ga0079226, IMG submission 76345) | Agricultural soil microbial communities from Georgia to study Nitrogen management - Poultry litter 2014 | ecosystem: Environmental > Terrestrial > Soil > Agricultural land | place: USA: Georgia... | reverse complement strand
TTTTCGCCTCTTTTTTTAATTTTGCTGTACAATACCGCGCAAGATAGGAATTTTGCTTATTTTCGCTATCAGTTACGACTGCATCTATAAAATAAGCTCTGTTGAGATTGGATGGCTCACCTCTTATTTTTGAGACGCGCTTTAGGCAAAATTGATATCGATTTTCCTCCTCCCTTTTGTCTCAAAAAGTTCAAATATGAATAATCAATTGTTATATAACGTAGATGATAAACCTTCCTTCGGCTTATCATGGCTTCTTGCCGCCCAACATCTATTAGCCGCACTCGGCGGTATTATCGCGGTGCCTCTTGTGATTGGGGGTGTTTTACAGCTTCCAAGTGAAGATACCGTTGCCCTTGTCAATGCTGCGCTTTTAGTGTCCGGCGTTGTCACCTTTATCCAATGTCGCGGCCTTGGTCCGATCGGAATTCGTCTTCCTTCGGTAATGGGGACGAGTTTTACCTTCGTTGCCGCAGCGCTTGCTGTTGGGTATAATCCGGATGGTCCTGCGAATATGTCGGGCATTTTAGGCTCCTCGCTTGTGGCGTCACTAGTGATGATTATCGGCAGTTTCTTTATGCCCCAGATTCGTAAACTCTTTCCACCGGTGGTAACAGGAACTGTGGTCACGATGATCGGTCTCAGCCTCATTCCTGTGGGCGTTGACTGGTTTGCCGGCGGACAAGTGGGCGATGCCAATTACGCTTCCATTGCCAATATCGGTTTAGCCACTTTTGTGATGACGTTGGTGATCGTTCTTGTTCAGTGGGGGCGAGGAATTTTTGCCTCGGCGGCCATTGTGATCGGCATGATGGTGGGCTATTTAGTGGCGGCGATTTTAGATAAAGTGATGGGCTTAAACTTAGGCCTTGTGGATGTGAGTCCGGTACAAAATGCAGAACTCTTTGCCTTGCCACAACCGCTTCACTTTGGTTTGAGCTTCCCCATCTCAGGGATTATCGGTATGAGCATTGCCTACCTTGTGACCATTGTTGAATCGAGCGGGAACTTCCTCGCGCTCGGTGAAGCGACCGGCACAAAAATTACTGGTAAACATATGAAAGGCGGGATTTTATGTGATGGATTAGGCTCTGCGCTTGCGGCAGTGATGTCCACAACCCCCTTCTCTTCATTTGCACAAAACATCGGGGTGATCTCACTCACCGGCGTTGCGAGCCGTCACGTTGTCGCACTCACCGGTGTACTTTTAGTGATCGCGGGACTCTTCCCTGTCTTTGGCGCGCTCATCTTCTCAATTCCACGTCCAGTATTAGGCGGTGCGGGATTGATGATGTTTGCGATGATTGTGACCGCTGGTGTTCAAATGCTCGGTTCAGTGGATAACAGTAAACGTAATGGATTAATCATTGCAGTGTCGCTTGGCTGCGGGCTAATGGTAACGATGCGTCCTGAAGTGTTAAGCAACCTTCCTGATTTCTTCCAAGAGATCTTAAAATCAGGAATCACGGTGGGCTCGCTCTTAGCACTCGTACTTAACCTTGTGCTTCCGGGGCGTACCATTGTTGAAGAGACCGAATAAATAACGGGAGTGATCAGAAAAAGGGGGCTCTAGCCATCCCCTGAAATGAAGAGAAAAAAGCCTGACGTTCTTTGCGAGCGCCAGGCTTTTTAGTGCCCTTGACAATGAGTAGAGGTTATTTCAGGAAGGATGAAGCATTGTCAGAGGCAGAGGAGAAATACAGGTGTTGAGCGTTAACTCATGAGGTTTAAGGGCCTGCGGTATAGTTGGGAACATCCATCAATTGGTCGCTCCAAGCTAGATTTTGATTAAATCCGGTGCTATCAAAGACGTTGCGACAATTTCCCGGAAGATCTTTAATATCCACTGAGAGGGGATTTTTCTCATAGACCCCGCAATACCAGCGAAGCGAGCCATGCTCGGAGATGGCGCGCATATGCACTTCACGATAATTAATCAGATCGAGTTTTTCGTTATAGCGAATCACAATCTCATTGGGATAGGTTTCACCAACTGTAATTGAATAGACGGCATTGCCGGTAAACTCTCGGGGATTGGCAAGGGCGTAAGCAAAATTATTACCCTGCGCCACATTTTTATAGATATAACCATAGATGCCGTGGGTTTCGCCAAGCGCATTGCGGGCGGCTGTGGCAAGTTGAATGCCCTCACCGACATGAGTACGGCGCACATAATCACGATAGAGCGACATCGCAAATGCCGATAATAACCCAAGAACGGCAAGGACAATTAAGAGCTCAATGAGGGTAAATCCCTGTACGCGTGAGGATTTCATAAAAAACCTCTCTTTTCAAAAGGGTAGTGATTTAAATAGGCGGTTATCATTAATAATGCATTGTTTTAACACTAAACTCATTGATATTGATCATATTGTGAGTTTTAGGAGCGGCATTTTGAATAAATCTTATATTAAAGTCGACATCTTGCCTTGAAAAGAGTCTGAGAACGCCTTATTTTTTTAACATATCGGTTCTGTCATAGCGGCGTGTTAGAGTGAGATGAATGAGCTATTAAAGTTATCAAATAGTTCTTGAATCCCGTAAAAAGATCCCCATTATTAATAACAGTAAAGAAATATTGTTTTAGGAGGTTCTTCAATGAATCAAGATAAATTTACCGCCGCTTTTTTAAATGCGTTAAGTGCCGCGCAAAGTCTCGCGCTCGCCAATCTCAATCAATATATTGAGCCTGAGCACGTTTTAAGTGCGATGCTAAGCCAAAAAGAGGGCTCGGTGGTGCCGTTATTTCGCCAATGCCGGGCAAATTTAAAGGATCTCAATCAAAAAATTGATGCACTCATTGCGAAGTTTCCTCAAGTGAAAGGCTCGAATGATCTGCATATTAGCCAAAATTTACAGCGCGTCTTAATTGCCGCGGAAAAAGAGATGAATCGCCGTGGGGATAGTTATCTCTCCTCGGAAGTATTTGTTCTCGGAATTTTAGATGAAAATCGCGATTTAGCGAAAGTTCTTAAAGAGAGCGGGATTACGCTGGCCGCCTTTAAAACAGCGATTGATGCCGTACGAGGAGGAGAGAGCGTGCAAGATGCCAATGCGGAATCGAACCGTGAAGTGTTGAATAAATATTGTGTGGATCTGACGGAGCGAGCGGAATCGGGGAAACTGGATCCGGTGATCGGTCGTGATGATGAGATTCGCCGCGCGATCCAGGTACTCTCTCGCCGTACGAAAAATAATCCGGTCTTAATTGGTGAGCCGGGCGTCGGTAAAACGGCGATTGTGGAAGGATTGGCGCAGCGGATTTTAAATAATGAAGTGCCAGAGGGATTAAAAGGGAAACGCGTTTTATCCTTAGACCTTGGCGCGCTCATTGCCGGTGCGAAATTCCGTGGAGAGTTTGAGGAGCGTCTAAAAGCGGTGCTCAACGAGCTTCAAAAAGCGGAAGGGCAGATCATTTTATTTATCGATGAAATTCACATGGTGGTGGGCGCGGGTAAAACCGACGGCGCGATGGATGCGGGGAACTTATTAAAACCGGCACTCTCTCGCGGTGAGCTGCATTGTATCGGGGCGACAACGCTCAATGAATATCGTGAATATATCGAAAAAGATGCCGCCCTTGAACGCCGTTTCCAGCAGGTATTGGTCGAAGAGCCTTCGGTGGAAGATACCATTGCCATTTTGCGCGGGCTTAAAGAGCGTTATGAAATTCACCACGGCGTTGAGATTACAGACCCCGCGATTGTGGCAGCGGCAACGCTCTCAAATCGTTACATTACCGATCGACAATTGCCGGATAAAGCGATTGACCTCATTGATGAGGCGGGTAGCCAGATTCGGATGGAGATCGACTCGAAACCGGAATCGATGGATAAGCTCGATCGTAAAATCATCCAACTTAAAATTGAGCGTGAAGCGATCAAAAAAGAGAAAGATGATGCCTCTAAAAAACGTTTAGCAGCGCTTGAAGCAGAACTTGCGGAGTTTGAGAAAGAGTATGCGGATTTAGAAGAGCGCTGGAAAGCGGAAAAGAGTGAGATGAAGGGCGCAACCTCGATCAAAGAAGATCTGGATAAGGCCCGAATTGAGCTTGAAGATGCCGGTCGTCGCGGTAATCTTGCGCGCATGAGTGAGCTGCAATATGGCGTCATTCCCGAGCTTGAAAAGCAGCTGAAAGAAGCGCAGGAAGCAAAGCCGACGGAAGAGGCGCATAAATTGGTGCGTACTCGCGTTACCGATGCGGAAATTGCTGATGTGGTGTCGCGCTGGACGGGCATTCCGGTGAATCGTATGCTCGAAGGAGAGCGTGAAAAACTGCTTCGTATGGAAGCGGTACTCGGCGAAAATGTCATTGGTCAGAAAGAGGCGATTACTGCGGTATCCGATGCGGTTCGCCGTTCGCGCGCGGGATTATCTGATCCCAATCGTCCGATTGGTTCATTCCTCTTTTTAGGGCCAACTGGAGTTGGGAAAACAGAGCTCACCAAAACGCTTGCGAACTTCCTCTTTGATTCTGAGAATGCGATGATTCGTATCGATATGTCGGAATTTATGGAGAAACACTCAGTCGCGCGTTTAATTGGTGCGCCTCCGGGATATGTCGGTTACGAAGAGGGCGGGTATTTAACGGAAGCGATTCGCCGCCGTCCTTACTCGGTCATTTTGCTCGATGAGGTGGAAAAAGCCCATCCCGATGTCTTTAATATCCTGCTTCAGGTGCTCGATGATGGACGCTTAACTGACGGTCAAGGGCGAACGGTGGACTTTAAAAATACCGTGATTATCATGACCTCGAACTTAGGATCTGATCTTATTCAAGAGCAGGCGCGTGCGCTCTCAGATCTTGATTCAAAAGATCAGTATGATGCGATGAAAGAGTCGGTGATGACCGTGGTCGGACAGCACTTTAGACCGGAATTTATCAACCGTATCGATGATATCGTGGTCTTCCATCCGCTTGCCAAAGAGCACATTCGTTCCATTGCGAAATTGCAAGTTGACCGCGTGATTGCCCGCATGGCTGAGCATGAAATTACGCTCACCATCAGCGATGATGGCCTCGATAAACTTGGCGAAATTGGTTACGACCCTATCTTCGGTGCGCGTCCTCTCAAACGTGCGATCCAAACGCATCTTGAGAACGAGCTCGCCAAAGCATTCCTTAAAGGCGATTTTAAACCGAAAGATATCGTCCATATCGACGGCGATCTAAACTTCACCGTCACCGGTCAAGCAGAATAATCGATTTACTCGATCTTTTATAAAATTAAAGCCCTGTGTTTGCAGGGCTTTTTTGTGGGTGTGTTATTTACTTAATGATTACTGAATTATTTATTGACCACATAGACCGATTGAGAGAAGGTTGAACCAAAGAAGGCTAAAATTCCGCCAATGATCAGTATCACCGCTCCAACATAGGCGATCAATGAGAGTAGACCAAACTGAATAATGGTGCCGAAAAAGCCATAGATCCAATTGGTTTTGATAAAGTTATAGATGGCAATGCCGATATAGGCAAACAAGGATAACGCCATCATCACTAAACCGTTCGAGGTTTCGCTATTAATAATAATTTTGAAGAGCTCGTAGCCTGAGGAGTAGGTTTCAAGCGAGGATTCATACCACGAATGCCCGATCATCATCACTCCGCCAAGAACACCCAATACAACTAACATCGGCGTGGTAAAAAAGCGATGTCCAAATTTTTCTTGGCAATGTTCATTAAACGCGAAAATGCTTCCAAGGAGGAGAAAAAGGGCGATAAGCACGCCTAAAATTTTTAATACGAGCACTGCGGGGATCCTTTTTTGTCTGTTTAGAGTGATAATAAAATATATAATATAAGAAAATATATCAACAGGGTATTTTAGGCAGCTATCTTGAGCATTGCCCTCTAGGTAAAACCTGTTACAGTATTCGTTTTCACCCAGCTAACCAATAATAAAAAGGAACTAACATGGCGAACAATACCTATAAATCGACGATTACATTTAACAAAAACATTCAGGTGACGGCCGAATCGCGGGGGATGTCGTTTATTTTGGATCAGCCGGAAGCCGATGATGAGGGCATTACGCCGGTTGAAGCGTTACTGAGTGCAATTGGTGCTTGTAAGGCGATGATGGTGCGGGCTTATTCGCGCAAACACGGCATTAAAGTAACGAGTGTGCAGGTGGAAGTTGAAGGGGATTTGGGAATTAATCGCGATGCCAACCCTGATGGGCCGCAAGGCTTTACCGAAATTCGGACGCGTTATATTTTTGAAAGTGATGCAAGCGATGAAGCGTTAAAAACGTTTACGGACTTTATCGATCAATTTTGCCCAGTCGCTGCAACGATTAAAGAATCGCCAGCAATGATCTCACGCATTGAGCGCAAATAATCATCCTATAAAGAAAGCATAGAAAGCATCAAGTCGTATGTTTAAGACCGAGTTTATGAATGTTATTAATGTTAGGCTCGGTTTTTTAACGCCAATTGCGAAATTGGAAGTGGTGGGATTCAAAATCAAGGGAGCGCTGCTCGGGAATTGTCAGAGTGTCTAAACAGGGATGATTATTTGATATATGTTGCGTTTTTTGTGCAGGCGATGTGGTGGATGCGAGGGCTGTGAACGGAGAGAGTAAGAACGCTGCGCCGGCTGTGGTATGCGCTATTTTTTGTAAAAAATCTCTGCGTGAAATGGGTTGAGTCATCGGTCGCCTCCTTTATAAATGATTATTCAAATATGCTCCTTGTCACTCGAATATCATAGCATTGCGCGGGAGAATGTGAAAAGGCGAATCGCATTGATCCGCCTTCTAATGAGTTTTTTGAGGTGAATATTTTGGCGTTAGCCTTCAAATCCAATGAGGGTAATTTGATAAGGCTCTATGAGGATTTTCCCCTCTTTATAGAGTGCACCAGTCGCTTTTTTGAAATTACTTTTACTGACGCCAAAAGTTTCATGAATCAGTTCCGGATCGCTCTTATCGCTTACAAGGAGCACGCCATCTTTCTCTTCAAGCATCGCTAAAATGCGATTTTCAAGATCGGAGCGAGCGCTACTTTGGGTCGGTTGCAGGCTGACATCAATCTTGCCATCTTCACGAATGCGCTTGATAAATCCTTCCACCTCATCGCCAATATGGAGATCCATAAAGACCTCATTTTTGTGAATGAGCCCCCAGTGCGCGTGCTCGATAATCACCTTAAAGCCCATGCCGGTTTTATCGGCAACGACAAGATTAACCGGTTCTCCTTCTTGATAGGGAAAAGGCGTTTGATCGAGATGCCCTTCATATTTCATCGTCGCGGTGATGCGATTGAGGCGATCGAGATAGAGATACACCACGGCAAAATCGCCCTTATAGAGCGTGCCCACCTCTTCGCTAAAAGGGAGCATAAGATCTTTCGGCAAACCCCAATTGAGGAAAATCCCGATATCGTTAATCTCGATCACTTCTAAATCCACAAACTGCCCGACGGTGGCATAAGGTTTATGTGTCGTGCCGACAAAACGGCCTTTACCATCGGTATAGACAAAGAGCTCGAGCAGATCGCCCGGTTTTGCGTCAAGATCTCGCGGAATCTCTTTTTTTGGGAGAAACACCTCTTCGTTACGAGGGCCTTCGAGAAAAAGTCCGGATTTATTAGAGCGCATTACGCGAAGAAGATTATATTGCCCGATTTGGAGATGCGAACCGTTGCGGTCGTGCGTCATGGTGTACCTTTTTGTTGAAACAAACTAAAAATAGAGCTTCATTATAGAAGATTTATAGCAAATTACTTTAATTCGTCTCATCAAGTAATAAAAATGTAAAGTAATCTGGTTGTAGATTTGCGGCATTATTAATGCTTTCAGAGACCAATGATGATTGGAGAGCGTAATTTTTTATATACGGAATATCGGCAAGATTATATTGAACACTTCCAGCAAAGCCAAATAAGTTAATGGCATAACCTTCTTGATAGAGCTCTAAAATAATATCTTCTGACATTCGATTAGGATTGATACTTTGACAGTTTTTAAAATACTCGCCTTCATCTCGCGGATGAGGGAAGTAGAGAGAAATAGAGTATTTATTTATAATAAATTGAAGCGCTTTTATTAAGGCTAGTTTTTTTTCATTGCGATTGTGGCGTGAACAGATATCTCGATAAGGTGAACCTATTAAGATATTAAGTACTTGATCAGGATTTTTTTTTGGAAGTTTAGAATGATCAATGAGAGAAATAGGAATTAGGTTTTTATTGATATTTGCAGCATGAGGATAGAGAGTATAGTGTTGCTTTGATAGTGCAATTAAATCCTTTTGCCAGTATTTACGTCCATACAATTTTTGAATGATTTTCTTTATCCAAAATTCATTTTTATGAGAGTAGAACATTGATTTTGGATTAATACTATCGATGCCATCATCAAAGGTGTTTAATTCTTTAAAGTCTAAAAAGGAGAGTAAAAAGCCATAAAACTTATTATAAGTATTTGCTAACAAAATACGATTATAATGTGGACTAAGGGTTTTTATTAGTTTTTTAGATGCTGTTGAGATCGTAAATGAATAGCCGTTTTTAAGCTGCGTATGTTGATTAAAGTAGATTACATTATGCGCCTTTTGGGTTAAATGATCTAAATATACTCTTTTTCGTCTAATAGTTGGATTTCCTACAAATAAAAGATCAAATTTTCCTTCTAACTTTTCAAGTTCTACAATTCGAGATGCGATCGCTAGATGCAGTGTTGTTGCACAAATAAACAAATTCATCTACATAAAATCCTAGTAATAATTGAAAGTTTTATTATAGGGTGGATTGATGAGAGTTTGAAGCAGGTGCGGAAAATGTTCTGTCAATTGCGAGGATTGATTGAGCGATAAAGGGCAGGGTAGCGCCTTTATCAGTAATGACTGATTGAAAGGAACGATTGATTTTAATCGCGGATCTGCTATAATAAATTGTTCTATTCGGCAAATAATTAACTTAATTAAACATTTTGTAACAAAAATAACAATAGATTTACAAACCGAATACCACGGCGAATTTGCCGTATTAAACCCCATAGCGTTTAACCGGTCATTTGATCATTTATCAAGTGCGTCATTATCATTTATTTTTTTGATGAAAAAGCGCTTGAAATGCGTCATTTAGCCGTCATATTTATGTTATAACATTATGGACGACTTAAATTGTCGCAAGGTAACGATGGGAATCGTTAAGTGTCCTGATAAATAATAATAAAAAGGAGTTATATTATGATGATACAAAACCAAAAACCCTACTACTTATTAGGGATGTACCAAAATGGATTTTACCCCACGTTTTTAGTGGATAAAATCAAGGAGAGCATGCTCGAGGTAACTCGTAAAATCGAGGAAGAACACCCTTCAAATGCTGAAATTCAGCGTATGCTTGATAAGATGACCAGCGATATTAATGCGCTCCAAGATGACTTTAAAGCGCATAACAGTGATATCGAATTTGTGGCCCGTGAATCGATCGCGGAGACCGTGGAGTCATTTCTTGATCACTACGGTATCAATATCGATATCGAAACGGCGCTACGCAAGCGCAGTTGGTAGATGGATTGGCTTTTACGCCAATCGTCTCTTTAATCCATTTTCAGACTAAAAAATAATCGAGTTAACAGTGCTTTATGATCGCAAACATGCGAACATAGAGTTTTGTTTGTTTGTGTAAAGGAAAAAAGATGGCAGAGACAGTTTATCGTGCAACCACTCGTCTATTAGGGGATTTACGCGTTGAAGTGAATGCCCGTCAACATACGATTATTTTGGACGAACCGAAAGAAGCCGGCAGTACCGATGAAGGAATGACGCCGGTTGAAGCCTTGCTCGGAGCGCTGGGTGCCTGTAAGTGCATCGTATCGCGCGCGTTTGCACAGGCGCACGGAATCGATTTGAAGTCGGTGGAAGTGCATCTTGAGGGGGATTTTAATGCAGATGGCTATCTTGGAAAAGATCCTGAAGCGAAGATCGGATTCAGTGCGATTCGTTCGGTTTACACCTTTGAGAGCGATGCGCCCCGTGAAAAACTGGAAGCATTTATCGAATTTGTGGATAAAACATGCCCCGTTGCCGACACAATTATTAACACACCTCAATTAGAATCAAAATTAGTGGTGAAAAAGCCTCAATAGAGAGACAACTCATGGTAGAATAGATTCCAAGAGTAGACATATAACTAAGTGATCAAGCGCTCCAAGTGAGCGCTTTTTATTTGCCTAAAATTTATTAAAGGGGGGAGTGATTAATCGTCGGTTTCACATGAAACATCGATCCATGTGCCGGAGGTAATTGTCTCTAATAGATGGGGGCGAATGGAGAAGACCGCTTCGGCAATGCCCGCCGCTGCCCAAACAGTGCCATAGTTTAATAGTGCGCGATCGAGATAGGTTTTTAAGGGGACGCTGTGCCCAACGGGGGGAATTCCGCCGATCACAAATCCGGTCTCTTCACGAATGCGATCGGGGTTGGCTCGGATCAGTTTCACACCACAGGTTTGATTGACATAATCAATATCGACGCGATGAGCTCCGGAGGTAATAATTAAGATCAATTGGCCGCTTAACGCATCTTCAAAAATAAGCGAGTTGGCAATCTGTCCGATTTCAATGTGCAATAGATCGGCTGCCGCTTGTGCGGTTTTGGCCGGTTCGTCAAAAATGCGTAAATTCACATCGATGGAGTAGCCATTAATTGCCTGCATTACGCGAAGAATACGCTCGGGAAGCTGGGTTCGATTCATATCACTCAATCCACTCAATTATGTAGGGTATCCCACTAGGGTAGCATATTTATTGCGGGAATGAATTGATTGTCGCGCTAACCTATTTATGGCTAATGGCGTTTGCCGCGCAGACCGCACTTGCCCACGCCCAGCCAAAATTGTAGCCGCCAAGCCAGCCCACCACATCCACTACCTCACCAATAAAGTAGAGATTTTCCGCAAGATTGCTCTCCATGGTGCGGGGGTTGAGCTCTTTGGTATTAACGCCGCCGCGAGTCGCTTCTGCAACGCGATGGCCATCGGTGCCTGACGGCAGGAGTTCCCACGCATTGAGCGATTTCCCGAGTGTTTCGAGAATTTTATTGGGAACATCGGCCCACGGGCGTTTGGCAAAATTGGCAAAGGGTGCCTGACTCATCCAATGTTGAACAAACCGCTTGGGGAGATTGGGCGCTAACTTTTCCAGCGCGGTATCAAGCTGCATCTTTTTACCGGATTTTTCTTCACAGAGCTGAGTTGCAAGATCAGTGTCAGGCACAAGATTAAGGGTAATGGTATTGCCAGGAACCCAGTAACTTGAGATCTGTAAAATTGCCGGCCCGCTCAAGCCTTTATGGCGAAAGAGAAGATCCTCGTGAAAGGCCATCGTTTTCTTTTTACCAATTTGCGTGGAAATCTCAACCGGAAGGGCAATGCCCGCAAGGGTGTTAAATCCATCTCGTTCCCAATGCTCAAACTGTAATGGCACGAGTGCCGGACGCGGAGGGATAATCGAATGACCAAAAGATTTTGCCACCTCATACCCAAAGCCCGTCGCGCCAATTTTAGGAATGGCGAGCCCGCCACTTGCAATAATAAGATGCGTTGATTGAAATGCACCTTTTGAGGTACTCAGAGTAAATGGCGTTTTCTTTGACGGGTTATGCTTCGCCCGCGTTGCGGGCGGTGCGATATTGGTTACTTCCGTTTCCATCATAATCGTCGCGCCAAAGCGGGCACATCGATCCGTTAATAGGTGAATAATATCGGTAGCCGAACGATCGCAAAAGAGTTGTCCGCGGTGCTTTTCATGATAGGGAATATCGTACTCGGTTAAGAGCTGAGTAAAATCGTTTGCCGTATAATTTGAGAGGGCATAGCGCACAAACTTTGGATTTTCTGAGACAAAATATTGGCTGGAATCGAGCCCATTGAGATGGGTATTGGTGAAATTACAGCGCCCGCCACCGGAAATCCGGATTTTTTCACCAATCTTTTTAGCATGATCGAGAAGTAAAACCGAGCGATTTTGTGAAGCGAGTGTGGATGCAGCCATCAGTCCTGCAGCGCCGGCACCAATAATAATGACATCAAAAACGTTTGCCATGGGAATCCTAAAGGGAAAAAGAGTGGAAATAGGATAGCAAATTGAGATGAGATTGCGACCGGAATTATCAAAATCGGTTCGGTAAATGATTAAAAAGTAGGCTAAATTACGAGTAAAATATGGGGATAGTCTTCAAAAAACCAAGGTAAATTGCCAAAAAGTTTTAAAATAAATAAAAAAACAATAAAAATATTGCGTAAAAAAAACGCAAAACGAGTCTTTACAGCGTTTTTTTAATGGGGCGCTCGATTTCGGAAAGCCCTTGGAATCACTAAAGTTTGGAAAATGGGGAATAATATCCCGCGAGATATACGATTTGGTTATAACTGATATTCTTTTTTAACTATATCTGAAACGATTTTTTTTCCCTATGATGAACCCATCTCGAAAAACAAAAACAAATACGAGAGCTGATCAACGGGCACCTAATAAAAACAATAAGCCCTGCGATCAAAAAGAATATCCGGGAGGATATGGATACAGAATTATAAAGGAGGATTGGAAAGGGAGACCCGTTTTGAGTGTGGGAGGAAAAATGCCGTTAGAGCATTCAACACCAAGATGGTTAAGCCTTGACAAAGAAAGATGCAAACGCACGCCCCGCACGCTGTACGAATAATAAGAATAAACGGCGGCAGGGAATGAATAATAAGAAGAGTTGCACAAAGCAACCAAACTAAGAGATAAAACCGCATCGCGTCGTTGGTTTTGTTTAGTAGTTCGATTCAAACCATTTGTTAGGGGTCTAAATTAGGCCCCTCGCAAATGGTGCATCTTTTTCCGCGATATTATTCCAATTTAAATGGTACGAATCTCACAGCGTTCGCTGATTGGGAATTTTTGCGTTTCTGCATTTTAATCATGGGCTTGTGATCGTGGGTCATAAAGAGAATTAATAAAGGTTTAACACTATTTAATCCATATTGTTAAATAGTGTGCTTTTTCTTAATCAAGATCGACAAAAACCCACACTCTCCTTACAAATAGAAATGCCTATTTTATATGCAAATCTATCTATGTAAACCTCTAATATATTGATTATTTATTGGCTGGAATTATGCCGAATAAGTCGATACCTTATTGAATATCCGTTCAATTTCAGGTGTGCTTTATTTATTATTTCAAATATAAAAGTCGACAAAATCCACTACACTATAGGTGAATAAAAAGACCCCTTTTAATCATTGACCTTTACTGTGGAGGCGCATCATGAATGGAATGCAACAACGACTTCTTCGCACTATAGTCGGGCTCTGTGCGTTGACACTGCTTGAGCCGGTCTATGGGATCGATCTTATTCGGCGGTATGAATATTATCGCATCAACCCGCAAAGCGCAGAGCTGATTGAGAAGAGCATGGTGGAAGCAGCGCCAATTGTGATTGATCAGCGGAAGGGCCGTCACTACGCCGCGTCTTATGCTTACACCATCGATTTTCGTAACTCGGTTGAGTATGAGCGCGATGGACGGCAGTGTCATGTGATTGTGCATCATCCGAAATTGGAAGGGGTGGTGAAAATGCCCAAACTCGATCGCCGTGAGTACTATAGTGCGGAAGTGATGAAGGCGTTTGACGAGCTTAATCATGCGCTCACTGAGGACGAGCTTGAGCATGAACGCATCGTCGATGTGGCGTATAACACCGTGCTTTTAGAACTGATTAATGTCGCACCGTTTAATAGATGAAGTGAGGCCAACCAATTTGTTGAGATGCGCTTAAATGTG
>Ga0079226_10002660_pt1 | contig 13782 bp, 9 predicted proteins | sample Poulit2014_FD_76345 | JGI IMG/M metagenome (GOLD analysis project Ga0079226, IMG submission 76345) | Agricultural soil microbial communities from Georgia to study Nitrogen management - Poultry litter 2014 | ecosystem: Environmental > Terrestrial > Soil > Agricultural land | place: USA: Georgia... | reverse complement strand
GCCCGGGGAAGATGGTAAAATGCAGGGATATTTTGATTTATTACAGCTCCCATATACTGGCTGCAATTTCATAACTTCTGCACTTACTTTTAATAAATTTTACTGTAACAAGGTCGTTTCCGAATTGTCTATAGTAAACGTGGCTCATTCTGTTCATTTACACAACAATCAACCTATTGATGAAAAGGACATTGCTCGACAACTACGATTCCCTGTTTTTGTAAAACCGGCCGAAGGAGGTTCAAGCATAGGAATGTCCAAAGTAATGGAAACATCAAAACTCAAACCGGCCATTCAAAAAGCATTTAAAGAAGATAGTCAGATATTAATTGAAGAGTTCATCCAAGGCAGAGAAATAAGTTGTGGCGTTTTTAATGCACCCGAAGGGATTTCCGCTCTTCCTTTAACGGAAATCAAAAGCGGAAAGGATTTCTTCGATTACGAAGCTAAATACAGTCCGGGAATGGCAGAAGAAATCACCCCGGCACCAATCAATACAATGAAGACTAAAAAGATACAGCAAATATCAAAAAAACTATATCAAAAGTTAAATTGCAAAGGAATTGTAAGATTTGACTACATCTTAAAGGAGGAAGATGATGAAATTTATTTTTTAGAGGTAAATACCACGCCAGGACAGTCTCCCGGAAGCATTGTTCCTAAACAATTAAAAGCAGAAGACATATCAATGGACACCCTTTACAATGGACTAATCGAATCATGTTTTTCTTCTGTTTCGCAATAAAATCATAAACTTGCAATTAGAGAAAGGTATTTCTGTCACCATATATTGTACTTATGTTTAAATGGCTCACGCATCGATCATTCTTATTCAACTTAATAGCTGCCATAATTATCGTAGCATTAATAGGCTTCGCATTCTTTGCTTCTTTAGGTTCGCTTACGCATCATGGAGAGACCATAAAAGTCCCTGATCTGATTGGTAAAAACATTTCCAATGTAAAAAAACTTCTCTCCAATGAAAATTTTATTGTCGTTGTTAAAGACTCTGCCTATGTTGATTCTTTACCCCCACTTTCCGTAGTAGATCAGGCTCCTAGGGGAAATAAAATAGTAAAACCCGGTCGGACAATATATTTAACATTAAATAAAGCAGAAATACCTTCCACCATCATGCCGGATCTCATAGATTTTACATTTCGAAGTGCTTTAATGACTTTGCAAAATCAAAAACTAAAACTAGGAGATACATTATACAAGCCGGATATAGCTGAAGATGCAGTATTAGCCCAGATGTATAACAACAAGCCAATAAAACCCGGCACAAAAATCCCGGAAGGAAGTCATATTACACTTGTACTGGGCAATGGTCTTGGAAATGCAGCCAACAGCGTTCCCAGCCTGGTTGGACTGACCTATCTGCAGGCCTCAGAATTAATTAGTGCCAGAGGACTCAATCCAGGAGTGGTATTGACCAAAGGAGATATTACAGACACAGCCAATGCCTATGTCTATAGACAACGACCCTCAGTAAAAGATGAAGAAGGAAGAAAAAACAGAATCAGAGCAGGCGCAGTTGTAGATTTATGGATTTCTGACAAAAACCCTTATGACACCACTAACTTTATACTGGATTCTTTACCTCAATAAAAATAAAATATAACATTATGCAGGAAATTACAACAGACTCCCTTAAAAGAAGAATGGATCAAGGAGATGACTTAAACATTATAGATGTTCGTGAACCTAACGAACGAGAAGAATTTAATATCGGTGGAAAGCATATCCCCTTGGGAAGATTCCGCAATGATGATATTGATGAACTAGATGAATTAAAAGATCAGGAAGTTATCGTCTATTGCCGAAGTGGAAACCGAAGTGGACAAGCAGCACTTATACTGGAAAGTAAGGGATTTACAAATGTAAACAATCTGGTAGGTGGAATGAAAAAATGGCAGGAAAACTTTGACAAGTAATCCTTTTCTTCATAGGAACTTTCTTAAGTAGAATCTTTCGGGAAGTTCCTATGAATCTTCGTCCTTCCGATTACCTCCTTTTCCCTTTTTAGAAGAAATATCCACAAGGATTTTATCGATTCGGTGTCCGTCCATATCTACAATTTCAAAGACGAACCCTCGCCAATCTACTTTCTCTCCTTCATAAGGGATATGTTCCAGATGATAAAGAATAAACCCGGCCAGCGTATCAAACTCCTGCTGTTCTTCATCATTAATCCAATCTTCTTTTTCAAAATAACTGAGAAAATCATAGAATGGAATCTGGGCATCTACAAGAAAAGAACCATCCTTACGATCAATAATCTCATAATCTGTCTCATCTTCTTCCGGCATGTCCCCCACAATGGCTTCCAAAATATCTTTCATCGTAATCATACCAAGAAAATCGCCATATTCATCCACAATAAACCCAAAACTTGTTTTCCCAAATTTAAACTTCTCCATCACCTGAAAAGCGGTATTATTTTCAGGAATAAACAAAGGCTGCTTCATAAACTGTTTAAGTGGAGTTCCTTCCGGGTGAAGATATAAATCTCGGGTATAAATCACTCCAATAATATCATCAATTCGTCCGTCACTAACCGGATAAACTGAATGTAATTCCTTCAGAATGTTGCGTTTGTACTGTTCAGGAGAATCGTTTACATCAATCCATATAATATCAGACCTATGTGTCATTAGAGAAGTAATACTTCTATCATCCAAATGAAAAACCCGTTCAATTATATTCTGTTCTCCGGCATCTATTGTCCCTAATGTAGTTCCTTCACTTATCATCGCCTTCACTTCATCTTCAGTAATTACATTTTCTACCTTTTGGATTCCAAATATTTTCACTAGGAAAGCACTGGATTGGCTCAGAAACCAAATAAAAGGGAAAGCAATAGTGGAAAGAAACTCAATAGGCCCCGTCATAAACTTGGTGATTTTCTCAGGAGCCGACATGGCAATACGTTTTGGAAAAAGCTCTCCTAGAACCAAAGAAAAATAAGTCACCAAAACAACCACCACCACGCTGGCAATAGAATTACTATAAGGAGCTAAAAAATCAGATTTAGAAATAAACGCTGCAACAGCTTTAGTTATTTCTTTCCCTGAAAATATACCCAACAAAATACCAATAAGCGTAATTCCAATCTGAACAGTAGAGAAAAAACGATCTGGATTATGAATAAGATCTAACGCTTTTTTCGCTTTTTTATCCCCTCTGTTTGATTCCGATTTTAGTTTCAATTTCTTAGAAGAAACCATGGCGATTTCAGACATCGCAAGAATTCCACTCAAGAGAATTAATATTAAAATAATAATTATTTCCATATATCGATTATACAGCTTAAGAAGACTAAAGTACAAAAAATTGTTATTCTAATAACAAAGTTAAACCTGCCATGCAAAAACCAATAAGCATGCTGACAATTTTGCCTGTATTTAATTCATGATGTTGCGCTCCACTTTCAAAGAAAATAGTTGTAGAAATATGTAAGAATGCTCCGGTCACTACGGCAATCACATACGCTAATATAATATCCATCATCGCAAATTCAAAATTCAAGAAATACACCAGACAGGCAGCCAAGGGAGTAACAAGTGCAAACAATATTAACAATCTAAGATTCCCTTTCGCCTGTTTTCTGAGATGTATAAGCATCACCATAAGCGTTAAGGCTTCGGGAATTTTATGCAATAGGATACCTATAGATAATGCAGGTAATGTTGCAGGATCTTCATAAGTAAACCCCAAAGGCAATCCCGCCATAAAAGCATGAACCGAAAGCCCCACTACAATACTAAACGCTCCAACAGATGTAGCCTGAGCAGCTTTCTCTCCCACCTTATGACCATGCTCCATTCCATGCGACCACTGTTGTAAAAAAACTTGTAAAAAGAAACCAACAAAAATAAATAACCCTGCCACTTTTCCTAATTCCTCAAAAGATTCAGGGACTAAATGTAACAAAGTAATACCTAAAAGGAAAGCTCCGGTAAAAGCCAAAAGATAGACCATTACAGCCGACTGCATACGCTTAAACCATAAAGGAATAAGCCCTCCGATTAAAGTAAAAACAAAAATAAGCAATAAAAATAGCCACCTCATGAGCTAAATAAAGATATTTTACGATTAAAAAACCTTCCCGGTTAAAGTACCTATTAGTAAAACAACTATCCTTCCACACAGAATGTCTGCAGGATAATGTTGCCTAACATAAATTTATGCAAAACAAACCAAAAAAAGCCCAAAGAAACGCGAACCGCATCCATTTTCCAAATTTTTCTTTTCCTATTATGAACATAAATACAAATTAATCGATCTTAATTTTAGCAATTCTTTAATTATTTCTTGAAAACTATTTGGGACACAAAGGTAGTTCTTTACAATTTATCAATATCTTTGCCCCCCTCTAATTATATAAAAAATACGCTATGTCCTTAATAAAATCTATTTCAGGAATCCGAGGTACAATCGGAGGGAGAATAGGTGAAGGTCTAACTCCTTTAGACATTGTAAAATTTGCTACCGCTTACGGAGTCTGGTTAAAAGAGCAAAATGAAAAAGCTAAGAAAGTAGTTGTCGGACGCGATGGGAGAATTTCCGGTGATATGGTACAAGGACTGGTTATAAACAGCCTAAGAGGGATTGGTCTGGACGTAGTAAATCTCGACTATTCTACCACACCTACCGTAGAAATTGCGGTAACGGGCGAGCAGGCTGATGGAGGTATCATCCTTACCGCCAGTCACAACCCTGCGCAATGGAATGCCTTAAAGCTATTGAATGAAAAAGGAGAATTTCTATCCGCTGAAGCCGGAGAAAGAGTGCTGGATATTGCAGAAAGAGAAGATTTTGATTTTGCAGGAATTAAAGATTTAGGACAAATAGAATCGGACAACAGCTATTTACAAAAACATATTGATGCCGTCTTAAATCATCCACTAGTTGATGCTGAAGCCATCAAAGCCAAAAAATTCAAGCTTATACTCGACCCCATAAATTCCACAGGTAGTATTTTCGTGCCGGCACTCCTAAAAGCCCTAGGAATAGAAGATATTACGATTATTAATGGAGAAGTAACAGGTAAGTTTGAGCACAATCCAGAACCCTTACCCGAAAACCTGGTAGAACTTTCCAACGAGGTAAGAAAACAAGATGCGGATCTGGGCATTGCAGTTGACCCAGATGTTGATCGTCTATGTTTTATCTGTGAAAATGGAGAACCTTTTGGAGAAGAATATACGCTGGTAGCTGTAGCGGATTATATTTTGAGTAAAAAAGTAGGAAACACTGTTTCCAACCTATCATCCACTCGTGCGCTTAAGGATGTTACTTTAAAACACGGAGGTGCATACTTCCCCGCAGCAGTAGGAGAAGTAAATGTAGTAAACAAAATGAAAGAAGTTGAAGCAGTTATTGGAGGTGAAGGAAACGGCGGTGTTATTGATCCGGAATTACACTATGGAAGAGATGCACTAGTGGGTATTGGATTATTCCTGACACATTTAGCGCTTAGTGGAAAATCTATTTCCAGCCTAAGAGGACAATATCCAAGTTACTTTATATCAAAAAACAAACTAGAATTAGACCAAGATACGGACATAAAAGAAATCTTTAATAAAATTTCAGACAAATATAAAAATTGTCCACAAAATAAAATAGATGGCCTAAAAATAGAATTCGATGAAGATTGGGTGCACATGCGTCCCTCCAATACCGAACCTATTATCCGCATTTACGCAGAAAGCCAGTTTGAAACGACAGCTCAAAATATAGCAAACCGCATTATGGAGGATATTCATGAATGTAAATAGACTTTAGCCGGAGTGGTTTGTGTCAATTCAGTGACAAAGTACGTTTATAAAGCTTAGAATATAATATCGTTAACGTCCCAAAGAGAATATCTGTTCGACATGTTCGCGCCAGCACATGTCAAACTTTAGATAATTTAGAATATTTGATCCGAAAATTATTCAAAATCGCTAATCTACCTTCTTTTTCTCATCCCAATAATGACTGTCTGGATAGACCCTTTCTCCAAAAATAGCAGTTCCAACGCGTACGATGGTTGCGCCTTCTGCAATAGCTGTTTCCAAGTCGCCACTCATGCCCATAGAGAGTTCTTTCATTTCTACCCCCGGTAAATCCAAAGCAATAATTTCCTGTTGAATACCTTTCAGAAGCTGAAAGCACTTACGGACTTTTGCTTCTTCTGCACTAAATAAGCCAATCGTCATCAAACCTTTAATATGCAACCTATCCAATTGAGCCACCTGTTTGGTCAATTCAATTGCTTTTTCAGGAGCAATACCATATTTACTCTCTTCTTCGGAGGTATTGACTTGAATAAAAACGTCCAACTCCTTTTTCTCGAATTCAAGACGTTTTTGAAGTTTGTTAGCTAATTTCAATCTATCCACAGACTGAATACAAGAAACCCCGTATTTTAATACGTCTTTAATCTTGTTGGTTTGCAAATGACCAATAAAATGACTGGTATGCTCAGTGTCTTTCAAAGCTTCAAATTTATCCCTCACCTCCTGCACTTTATTTTCTCCAATCAATCGTTGCCCCGTATTTAATGCAATCTTAATCCGTTCAGGCTCTACTGTTTTGGTCGCCATCAAAAGTTTCACTTCCTGGGGATTTCTTCCGCAACTTTTGCAAGCCTTCTCAATTCTTTCTAAAACAATTCCAAGGTTATGTTCTATATCGTTCATCTTAAATAGATTTATTGCTTTCTACAAAGGTAATACGATTCCCACTTATCTCCATAAAACAAACCCCTCGCAGAGAAATGTAACAACATATTCTCTCCAAGGGGTAGGATTTCTACAAACTCTTGGTTATCTAGATATATGCCTCCACCGGCTCACAGGTACAGATTAAATGTCGGTCTCCCTGTGTATTATTAATTCTGGAAACCGGTGGCCAGCATTTGTGTTCTTCTATGAAAGCCAAGGGAAAAGCAGCTTGTTTCCGACTATACTTATGATTCCAATCTTCTGCAATAACCATAGATTGCGTATGTGGTGCATTTTTTAACGGATTATCTTCCCGATCAGCTATGCCTTTCTCTATTGCTTCAATCTCTTTACGAATAGAAATCATGGCATTACAGAAGCGATCTAATTCTTTTTTATCCTCACTTTCCGTTGGTTCAACCATCAAAGTTCCCGGCACAGGGAAAGCCAACGTAGGTGCATGAAACCCATAATCAATCAAACGCTTTGCAATATCTTCCGCTTCAATACCCACTTTTTTAAAATCTCTGACATCTACAATAAATTCGTGTGCGCAGGTATTGTTATGTCCACTATAAAGCACCGGATAATGTTTTTCTAAAGCGGTTTTCATATAGTTTGCATTTAGCACAGCAAACTCCGAGGTATTCTTTAATCCTTTAGCGCCCAGTAATTTCAAATAACCATAAGAGATTAATAAGATACTTGCGCTGCCAAAATGAGCTGCTGAAACAGCATGAATATTCTTAGAGGAGTCCTCTTTTTTTATAGCCGGATTGGCAGGAAGATAAGGCTTCAATTTATCATTCACACAAATAGGGCCGGCTCCCGGACCGCCACCGCCATGAGGAATAGCAAAAGTTTTATGAAGATTCAAATGGCACAAGTCAGCACCAACAGAATTCGGGTTGGCATATCCTGCTTCCGCATTCATATTGGCACCATCAAAATACACCAATCCACCATTCTCATGTATAATATCACAAACTTCCTGAATAGCTAACTCAAAGACCCCATAAGTAGAAGGATAAGTAACCATCAAACCGGCCAGGTTTTCTTTATTTTTTTCTGCCTTTTCTTTTAAATCCAGCACATCTATGCTTCCTTTTTCATCACATTTTACCACAACCACTTTCATTCCTGCCATGACCGCCGAAGCCGGATTGGTACCATGAGAGGAAATAGGAATAATGACCACATCCCGCTGTGCATCATCATGATCTTCATGATATGCTTTCATAGTCATTAATCCGGCCAATTCTCCTTGTGCTCCGGAATTGGGCTGTAAGGAACAAGCCGATAGACCAGTAATTTGACACAACATCTCTGAAAGTTCGTTTAGGATTTGATGATATCCTTCTGCCTGACTCTCCGGCACATAGGGATGAATGCTTGCAAATTCTGGCCAGCTTAATGGAATTAATTCTGTGGCCGCATTCAATTTCATGGTACAAGAGCCTAAGGGAATCATAGAACGATCCAATGCCAAATCTTTGTTCACCAATTTTCTCAAATAACGCATGAAGCGTGTTTCTGAATGATAAGAATGAAAAATAGGATGAGTTAAAAAAGGACTTTTACGTTTTAATGTATTGGGCAAATCATCCAAATCTTTCTCTAAGAAATAAGAAACAGCAGAAGCTTCATCTCCTTTAGTAAAGACATTTGCAATGGCCACAATATCTTCTGGCATGGTGGTCTCATCAATAGCAATACCTATAAAGTCAGCGCCATAGTAAAAATTAATTTCCTCTTTTTCCGCACACTCCCGAATAGCTTCAAGATTCTTTGTTTCTATTTTCAAAGTATCAAAGAAGTATCTATTGCTTTGTTCAAATCCGGCATCCGTTAAAACCTTATTTAAAGCTGCAGCCAAAATATGAATTCTACTAGCAATATTTCTCAATCCTTCCGGTCCATGATAGACCGCATATAAACCAGCCATGTTCGCTAAAAGTGCCTGGGCAGTACAAATATTTGAAGTAGCTTTTTCTCTTCGAATGTGCTGCTCTCTTGTTTGTAAAGCCATTCGAAGACTACTGTTTCCCTGCATATCTTCCGAAATACCAATAATCCGTCCGGGAAGTTGACGTTTATATTTGTCCTTGGTCGCAAAATAAGCAGAATGAGGTCCGCCAAAACCCAACGGAATACCAAAACGCTGGGAAGTACCTATTGCAATATCAGCACCCAATGTTCCCGGCGATTCCAATAAACATAAAGCCATCAAATCAGCTGCCATCACCACAGGAACATTTTTTTCATTAGCCTCCGTAACAAAAGATTTATAATTAAATATTCCGCCTTCACTATTCGGATATTGAATTAACGCACCACAATATTCATCAGAAAATTCCACCTCAGAAAAATCACCAAATACCAATTCTACGCCTAACGGTTCGGCTCTGGACAATAACACTTCTTTTGTTTGTACAAATGTATTTTCATCCACAAAAAATAGTGGAGCGTTTATTTTTCTTTTGTTTTTCCTAGAAAAGACCAGACTCATTGCTTCTGCAGCAGCAGTTGCTTCATCCAATAATCCGGCATTGGCAATAGGTAAGCCTGTTAAATCACTTACCATAGTTTGAAAATTTAATAGACATTCCAGACGCCCCTGAGAAATTTCTGCTTGATAAGGAGTATAGGAAGTGTACCAACCCGGATTTTCAAATACATTCCTCAATATAGGAGAAGGCGTTATGGTATTGTAATATCCCTGTCCGAGATACGTTTTAAATTGTTTATTCTTTTCTGCAATCTTTTTTAACTGCGCTAAATATTGGAATTCACTCTGTGCTTCCGGCAATTGCACCTCTTTTTTCAATCGAATATTCTCAGGCACCGTCAAATCCATTAACGCTTCCGGACTTTTAACACCAATTCTTTCCAGCATAAGTTTTGTTTCAGACTCATTTGGACCTATATGACGTTGAATAAATTCTTGTTGTTGTGCATCAAACAAATTCATCATTGCAGACTTCTTTTTAGTATTTGCGCGCAAAATTAAGATAGTTTGTGGTATTTGTAAGCAAAGTTGATAGGTATATTAGGAGAATTTAATTAGTTTTACGCCTACTCAATAAATAAGGATTCATGAGATTTGATTATAAGAAGATTCTTCCTCACATTTTAGTACTTATAGGCTTCATTGTAGTAGCCCTCATTTATTTCAAACCGGTAATGGATGGTGAAGTGCTTCAGCAAAGTGACGTTAGTCAATACAAGTCAATGTCACGAGAACTAAGAGACTTTCATCAACAACACAATGAGAGAACTTATTGGATTGATAACGCTTTTGGCGGCATGCCCACCTATATCATAAGCAAAGGCAATCTTCCTCAAACCTTTTTGGATACAATTAGTGCAACGATTAACTTCCTTCCCAATCCGGCCAATTACCTTTTTCTCTATTTAATAGGTTTATATATCCTGTTATTGGTATTAAAAGTAGATTACAAACTTGCAGCCGTAGGTGCATTGGCTTTTGGATTTTCAACCTATATGATTATTATACTGGGGGTCGGGCATCTGACCAAAGCGCATGCCCTTGCCTTTATGCCAATTGTCATAGCAGGGATATTAGTTATCTTTCAAAAGAAGTATATCTGGGGAGGCATCCTATTAGCGCTCAGTTTAGGCATGGAACTCTACTCTGCTCACTACCAGATTGTGTATTACACTTTATATGTCGCTATTATCATCGGATTAGTTTATCTATATGAAGCCATTAAGGAGAAAAAATTATTAGACTTCTCTAAGGCTATCGGAGTGATGGTTATTGCAGTCCTCTTAGCAGTAGGTGCAAACATTACAGGCGTGTTAGCCACGCAACAATACACCCAATGGAGCACAAGAGGTGATTCGGGCTTAACCATATCGCCGGATGGCTCCAAAGGCAGTGCTAAACCAGGCATGAGTTACGACTATATTATGCAATATAGCTATGGCATTGGAGAAACCATGGACTTATTTATTCCCCGCTTCATGGGAGGTGCTTCAACAGAAACGCTGGGTGCAGACTCTCACGCCTATAAGGCATTACAAAACGTGGGTGCAGCACCGGCTCAGGCAGAAAAATTTTTAAAGAATGCGCCAACCTACTGGGGTGACCAACCGATCGTAGCTGCACCGGCCTATATTGGTGCAGTCATCATCTTTCTCTTTATTCTGGCTCTCTTTTTAATTGGAGGAAGATTCAAAAAATGGGTTGCCATTGCCTGCACTTTAGCCATTCTTCTCTCCTGGGGGAAAAATTTTGGCATTCTCGCACATTTCTTTGTTGACTATGTTCCACTTTACGATAAGTTTAGAACGGTATCCATGATTCAGGTCATTCCTGAACTCCTGCTTCCTGTTTTTGGAATCTTTGGTCTGAAGAAGCTTTTTTCCAATAAGATAGGAATAGAGAAAAAGTTTCATGCTCTAAAATGGGCTACAATAATAACCGCGGGCGTTTGTATTTTCTTCTTACTTACTAAAACCTGGTTCTTTAATTTCACAGGACTATACGATGCACAATTAAAACAAAATATAGGAGCAAATTTCATAAAAGCATTGAAACAAGATCGGATTGACATGCTGAATTCCGATACCATTCGAAGCCTGATTTTCGTGCTGCTCTCTGCCATTACAATCTTTGCATTTCTCAAAGAAAAGATTAATAAAAAATGGGCTATTGGTATTTTTGCCATCCTTATTTTAGTTGATTTGGTAGGCGTAGATAACGATTATGTTAATTATGATAGTTTTTCTCCTAAAGTTTCGGGGCAAGGAACCTTCCAACCAAATTCAGCGGATCTTGCTATTATGGAAGACACCACACATTATCGTGTCCTGGATTTATTAGGTAATCCAATGAATTCTTCCAGAGCTTCTTATTTTCATAATTCAATAGGAGGCTATAGTGCTGCAAAACCCGGTCGTTATCAAGAGTTGTACGATTTCTACATTTCAAAAGGAAATCGTCAGGTGCTCAATATGTTAAATACAAAATACTTCATTGTCAACCAGCAAGGAAAACCGGTAGCACAACGCAATACAGGAGCCTTCGGCAATGCATGGCTTGTAGATAGCGTTGCTTTTGTTCCTACCGTGAACAAAGAAATGCGCACATTAGGGAACATAAATCCAAGGCATACCGCCGTTGTCAATAAAAAGTTCAAGGACTTAATCCCGAAAAACAACTTTTCACCTGACTCTACAGACACCATTTCTCTTGTTCACTACCAAGCGAATAAAGTAGTTTATTCCTACGAGACTCAAGAAGACCGATTAGCTGTTTTTTCAGAAATCTATTATCCGCATGGCTGGCAAATAGATATTGATGGTCAAGACGTGGAAATGGCACAGGCTGATTATGTGCTTCGCGCAGTTTATCTACCCAAAGGGCAACATACCATCACCTTCAAGTTCAAACCTGCAATCATCAAAGAAGGAAATATCATTAGTGCAGCTTCCGGAATTCTTATCCTGCTTGCTATTATTGGGGGTATTTTCTTCAACATCAAAAAGAAAAAAGAAGAACGGCCGGAATCCCCTGAAGCGAAATAAATCAACAAGCTATAGGGAGTAGTAATCTGCTATTTTCTATAGCTTTATTTCCGGATACAAATAATGCAACACTCTTTTTGAAGAATTCCCATCTTGAAACTGATTATATTTTTTCAGTACCTTTTGATATCTATCTACATATTGTGGCTCTTTGCACCAATCATCAACAGTAAAAATAAGTTCAAAAAGTTCAGCTTCTGTCTTTGCAAAAGGCCCTTGCAATTCTTCATAATAATCATAATACAAACCCCTGCACTGTTTTAGATATTCTTCTAAATCATAGGGGTAAAAGATAATAGGTCTATTGGTCAACATAAAATCAAAGAAAGCACTGGAATAGTCTGTTACCAAAACATCCACATGCGGATATAATTCCTGAATATCATCCACTTCATCTGAGATATCCCTTATATTCGATAAAGCATCCGGAATTTTAAAAGTATGTTGCCAGGGATGCTTCTTCACCAGCAAGAGTATGTTGTCCACTGCCAACCTTTTATTATATGAATATAGGTCATCTGAAAGTGGTCGGACTGCATTTTTATGATCTCTGAAAGTAGGCGCATATAACACCACTTTATTGTAAGCTTTCAATCCTAATTTATTATCGTATTGCTGTATCGCCATGGTTTTATCAAACAATACATCATTACGGGGATAACCACTCACTATAGCACGGGGGTTTTCAAAAGTCCTACTAAATAGCGCTGCAATATCTTCAGAAGAGGCCAAAATTATGCTGTATTTCTGCCGAGAGAAAAGTCTTATTTTTTTAGCTAATCGATACCAAATGGCTTTCACATTCAAATCTTCTTTCCTATCAATACCAATTTTTTTCAAAGGCGTACCATGCCAAGTTTGTATAAAATTAAATTGTCCTAAAATACTCCTACTGTAATAAGTATCATAAGATGATTTTTCGATAAACATATACTGCGCCCGAAGTAATTTCATAAACCCTTGAAAAGTATAAGGGTTAACATAAGGGATATGCAAGCGTTTTAATACTTCTTGTTGCTTCGCATCTTTTGTTGACCAATAATATTCAAATTCTTTCTCTCCTCTTTTTTTCAGGTACAACAGTAAATATTTAGGATTACCCTGAAATTGCCTAGCATCTCCTCCGCCAAAAATTAAGAGTTTCTTCTTTTTGGGAACCAAATAAGAAAGTATTACCAATAGAAAAAATAATAATTTATTTTTCATAAACAGGGCATTGATCGCTCATGCAAAGATGAATGTTTTTAGGCAAAATCAGAAAGAGAAAATCTTAATACCAAAGTCTCGCTTCTACACGTCTTAGATAACTCATTGCTCTGGATCCTACTTTATGAGTGGCAATTTTCTGAGGTATCCTCCTCACCTTTTTCATTTTTCTCAACATGCCAACAACATCTCCACTGGTCTCTTTCAGGTATTGTAAAGCCCACATTCCGATGGTACTATAAAAATATTTCTTAGGAAGATAGCGCCACGCTACTACCGCCTTATTATACCACATCATTCCCAGTTTTTC